>ENA-OQCO01001098-OQCO01001098.1-human-gut-metagenome-genome-assembly--contig:-NODE-1098-length-11448-cov-4.377793_pt1 | contig 11448 bp, 13 predicted proteins | sample MGYA00242500_ERZ504582 | MGnify/ENA primary metagenome ERZ504582 (study PRJEB26092, sample SAMD00036346) | human gut metagenome | host: Homo sapiens | study: EMG produced TPA metagenomics assembly of...
CGTTCATCCTGAGCCAGGATCAAACTCTCATGTTCAATGTTGATCCAAGTTCAAGAAGCACTAGCTTCTTTATCCTTGTTAATTACTGTTCTCTATAAAGAACGTTCGTTGATTTTTACTAAAATCAACTGAAAAATTCATTAGAATTTTCAAGGTTGTCTTATTGTTCAGTTGTCAAAGATCTTTTTTGTGATCCGCTTCGTATAAGAAGCTTTATCATTATATCACTTCGTTCTTAGCTTGTCAAGAACTTTTTTGATTTATTTTGTTGACCCGTTCTTCATAAGAACCGCAGCAACTTTTAAATCATATCATGTTCTCTCTTATTTGTCAAGCCTTTTTTCAAAAAGTTTTCTTGGATAAAATATCCAACGGAGAAGGAGGGATTTGAACCCTCGCGCCGCTATTAACGACCTACTCACTTTCCAGGCGAGCCCCTTCAGCCACTTGGGTACTTCTCCAAGTGTTGACATCATGGATTCATGATGAACGGAGAGGGTGGGATTCGAACCCACGCGCCCTTGCGGACAAACGGTTTTCAAGACCGCCTCGTTATGACCACTTCGATACCTCTCCATAACGTATTCTGTTGTTGTCGTTTTGTGTGTCTCACGCGACGACTTGTTTATAATACCAAACCAGAATACATATGTCAACACTTTTTTAAAGTTTTTTATTTTTTTGTTTTTCTCTCTAAATCGCTTTTTATAGGCCTTCATCTGTAGATATATCAACTTATCATGTAACACATGAAGCTTGTGAAAAACTTTCCTTACACGTACAAGATTCGTTGCAAGTCTAACATCCTCTGGTGTCGTGACCTTAATGTTATCATAACCACCTTCAAACAGTTTTACCGGCACATTCCCATATGTTTCTACTACCATTGCATCATCGGTTACTTTTCCATCATCATTTTCCATCATCTTTTCATATGCCTTTTTTACAAGGTCAAATTCAAAACATTGTGGTGTCTGAACCTGCCACAATGTTTTTCTCTCAGGTGTACGGATCGCGTAATTCTCCTCATCAACAACTTTAATCGTATCTTTCGATGGCATTCCCACGACACATGCACGATATTTTTTTACATAGTATATGCATTTTTGTATTAATTCTGCACTGATCATCGGACGTGCTCCATCATGGATCAGTACATAATCTGCATCCTCAATTGCTTCAAGCCCAAAATAAACGGATGCATAACGTTCCCATCCGCCTGGCACGATCTTTTTCACCTTATTAAAATGATAACGGTCTACAATATACTCTTTACAGTAATCTATCTCGTCTTCTCCTGTAACAAGAATAACCTCATCTACAGCGCTCTCCTCAAAAGCCTTCAGCGCATAGTACACCAAAGGCCTTGATTTGATCAGCATATATTGTTTTGGGATTCCGCTTCCCATTCTTTTTCCTTCTCCTGCTGCCAAAACGATTGCCGCAATTTTTTCTCCCATGTATTTACCCCTGTCTGGTACCAATCTTTAATCCAGGTACCGCATTCAGATCTAAACCGCTTCTTACACCATTGATATAGTCATAGTATCCACAAACCCCGATCATTGCTGCATTATCTGTACAGAAAATAGGAGATGGATGATAAAATTCAATTCCTGCTTCCTTACATCTCTCGATCATTTTTGCACGAAATGCTCCATTGGATGCAACTCCACCTGCGATTGCAAGTTTCTTGTATCCTAATTCTTTCGCCGCTTCTACTCCGTGAGAACTCAAAACATCTACAACCGCTTCCTGGAAAGAAGCCGCGACATCCGCACGGTTTACTTCTTCCCCTTTCATCTCACATTTATTTAAATAATTTAATACAGAGGATTTTAACCCGCTAAAGCTAAAGTCCATCTTGGAATCATTTACTTTGGCTCTAGGGAATGAAATTGCATTCTTATCTCCCTCTTTTGCTAAGGCTTCAATCTTTGGACCTCCTGGATATCCCAGTCCAATCGCACGTGCTACTTTATCGAAGGCTTCTCCTGCTGCATCATCTCTTGTACACCCAATGATCTCGTATTTTCCATAATCCTTGACATCAACAAGGTGTGTATGCCCCCCTGATACGACCAGACATAAAAATGGAGGTTCTAAATCTGGATGTTCAATATAATTAGCGCAGATATGTCCTTCAATATGATGCACTCCTACCAATGGTTTCTTCTTTGCAAACGCGAGTGCTTTCGCTTCTGCCACACCAACTAATAGTGCACCGACTAATCCTGGTCCATAAGTAACCGCGATCGCATCAATACTGTCTAATGTTTCTCCTGCTTCTTTTAATGCTTCTCTTACTACAAAGTTCACTTTCTCTACATGTTTTCTTGAGGCAATCTCAGGGACAACACCGCCATATAGCTTATGCAGTTCGATCTGAGATGAAATGATATTGGATTTTACACATCTTCCATCCTCTACAACTGCTGCCGCTGTCTCATCGCAGGAAGATTCGATTGCCAGAATCTTAATCTTATCGCTCATCGTATTCTCCTATTCTTCCTGAAAATCTAAAGTTATCGTCTTACCGTCTTTTCCAGCTTTTGATCTAGGGAAAATCGACTTCACTTTCCCCATAAATTCTTCTGCCCGGACTAATGACGGACTATAATGAGTTAACCACATCTGTTTTACATCTGCTTCTTTTGCAAGATGCGCAGCTTCGTAAAATGTCATGTGTTTATATTCTCTTGCTTTCTTTTCTTTTCCTTCTTCTCCATACATTCCTTCACAAATAAATAAATCTGCATTCTTTGCGTGTTCAGAAATTGTCTGGACTGGTCTTGTATCCGTACAATATGTCAATTTAATTCCAGGTCTAGGACTTCCTAAAATCATATCACTTGTAAGTACACGACCATCTTCACTTGTCACAGTTTCTCCCTTTTGAAGCCTGTTCCAGTATTTCATCGGGATGTCATTTTCCTTTGCCTTTACAGGATCAAACTTCCCAGCTCTTGGGATGATCATATTATAGCCATAACAAGGCACATTATGTTTTACATAGAAAGCTTCAATTTTATAGCCATCCATCTCAATAACGTGCTCTTTCTCATTTAATTCATAAAATTCAATCGGAAATGGAAGTTCTGGTGCGATCACGCGCAGTGAATTCACAACCCTTTCTACGCCTTTTGGTCCTATGATCAAAAGAGGTTCTGTTCGTTCTGCATTTCCAAGTGTTAAAAGAAGTCCTGGAAGTCCACTGATATGATCTGCATGAAAATGTGTAAAACAGATCGCATCTAATGGTTTAACACTCCAGCCCCTCTCTTTAATTCCTACCTGTGTTCCCTCCCCGCAGTCGATCAACAGACTATGCCCGTTGAATCTTGTCATACATGCGGTCAACTTTCTATATGGAAGCGGCATCATTCCACCGGTTCCAAGTAAACATACATCTAACATAAATCACCTTTTATGATAATATCTCACTCTTCTCTGTTACCTTTGGAGAAATCTCAAATTGTTTTACGATACGATCGTAACATCTCTCACAAATCTTAAATTCATGAATCTGCGTATCTTTGTTTGAGAAATACCCCCATTCTTTTTTAACTTCTATATAATCTGTTTTATTGTTTAATAACTGTCCACATACATTACATTTCATCTCATTCTCCTCCTTACGCTCATCATTATAAACGGGCGTTTCTGAAGAATCCAGTGGAAATGATTGGTCATCTGTTGAAATTTCACAAAACATTAAGATCGCATCCTCGATCGGATCCTTATAATACTTTGCTCTGCGTCCATATTCTTCAAATCCATTCTTTAAATAAAACTGATACGCTGCTTCGTTTGATTCTCTGACCTCCAAATAGATCGTGTCTACCCCTATCTCCTGATACCTTCGTCTGAACTCATGAAACAACAATGTGCCAATTCCCATTTTCCTTATAAATGGAATCATTGCGATCCTATGTAATTCTGCCTGATCTAACACATGCTCAGCGATTATATATCCACTAATACGATTTCTGTCTCTCCATACATAAATATCACTAGTTTTACGATAATAGAAAGACTCAATACTATCGAAACTCCATGGTCTGTGAAAAGAAAGTTTTTCTATCTCTGCGATCATCGGAAGATCTTCTGGAAGTGCTTTCCTCACATGCCATTCTCTGGCTGTTATACTACTTTTGTCCATGAAGCCTCTCTTCTCTCTCTCGTTCAGCCTGAGATTTTCTTAAATATTCTGGCACAAATTCGTCTGCACTTTCATAAATTCCCTGTGCAAAATATACTTGTGCTAACGTTCCGACTGCTGCTGCTCTCTGGCGGTTTGCATGTGCTGGAGCAAAAATTGCCAGATCACCCATCTTCTCTAAGATTTCTTCTTTATATACTGGTACGCCATCCCCAAGGAATACAACTGGTTCATTGTATTCCCTCAACTGTATCAAAGTATCTTCTACACTCTGGGCACATTGTTCCTTTAAGACTTTCATTTCACTGCCTTCAAATCGGTAAAATCCTGTATACACTTGTTTTCTTCTGGCATCCATCATTGGACAAATGATCATGGACGTTCCAAATAACTGATATGCAAGCCCATCTACAGTTGGCACAGGAATGATCGGTTTATCCAGTGCCAGCCCTAATCCTTTGGCTGTTGCTGCACCAATGCGAAGTCCCGTAAAAGAACCTGGTCCTTTTGCTACCGCAACCGCATCAATATCTTCTATCTCAAAGGATGTTCTCTTGGTTACTTCATCTAACATCGGAAGTAACGTCTGAGAATGTGTTAATTTATTTCCAGTCGTATACTCTGCGATCAACTGATCATCTTCGATCAATGCCACAGAAGCTACCAGACCAGAGCTGTCCAGTACTAATAATTTCATCTATTGTTCCTCCATTTCAATCTCTCGATAGTCAAATCCTTTTTCTAAATCTTTACGGATCGTAATCTTTTGATAATGATCTGGCAGAATCTCCTCGATCAGATTTGCCCATTCGATCAGACAGACTCCTTCTCCATAAACATAATCCTCATATCCGATCTCGTCCATCTCTTCAATATCACCAATACGATAAACATCAAAATGATATAGTGGAAGCCTTCCCTCTTCATATTCTCTTACGATCGTAAAAGTCGGACTCTGAATTGGTTCTGTGATACCAAGTCCATCTGCCAACCCTTTTGTAAATACAGTCTTACCAACCCCAAGATCTCCATATAAACAGATCACCTGTCCAGGCTGTGCCTCCTGTCCGATCTTCTTTCCGATCTCATACGTATCTTCTGCACAAAAACTTTGTACGATCATTTTCTATTCTTCTCCTTCTGAATTCTCTTGAACTTCTGATTCCGATACTTCAATCTGAGTTTCCTTTTCTACTTCTGTCTCTTTCTGCTCAGTTTCTGTAGATGCCTTGGAATATTTTGAAATATCTCCTCCATCTGTCTGTGTCTGAACAGCCTTCTTTCTTGCTTCTTTGATGTGTTCTTTCATATAATCTAACATCTTTTCTCTGTCATCACCAAGTTCATAATCTGGAAACACAAATGCCTGCTGTTTTCCTGTATACAATAATGTCAGCCCCATAAAATGTGTGATCTTATAAACTCTGTTCCACTCGATCGTCGCACTTTCTTCTCCTAACTCTACAAAAATACCATCATCTCGTAAAGTGTAGTACGTTGGATTCTTGTATACTGGATTCTCAATTGCCTGTTTCTTTGCTTTTACATATATCATCAGTGGATTAATGACAACAAATAATGCAATAACAACTACACCAAAAATAATATTCGTCTGTCCTTCTGGCTGACCGATTCCGTGGACAATCATATATGCTCCGACTCCCAGCATAAAAATCGTCAAAATCGCCTGTACTCCGGAATACGTGTATGCTAATGAAAATTTAAAAATATCTTTCGCTTTTAATTGTGTATGAAATTTCATCTTAATTCTCCTTACCTTTTCTCTGTTAATGAAATATTATACCATAATCCGGGTATAAAACCAATGATTTTACAAATACTACAAGCATACACGAAAACCAATGAATATGGAGGATCTTAAGAATGAAAGCTACAGGTATTATACGAAGGATTGATGACCTTGGCCGGATCGTTATACCAAAAGAAATACGAAAAACCATGCATATCAGAGAAAGCGATCCTTTGGAGATATTTACAGAGAGGGACGGCGATATCATTTTAAAGAAATATTCCCCGATTGGTGAACTAGGAAACAGTGCGAAGCTATATGCAGAATCGATCGCTGCTCAGATTCCACATACAATCTGTATTTGTGATCAAGACTGTGTGATCGCTGCTGCCGGACCAAATGCCAAAAAACTAATCGGAAAATTATTAGATGAAAAGGCTGAAGAAGCTTTGATAGATCGAAAACATATATTGATGGACCGTGAAAAAGAAGATTTCTTTCCTCTGATCCTTGGACTTCCCAGAGGTATTTCGCTATGTGTGTCTTTCTACGATCATTGCAGAAAGTGAAGCCGTTGGATTTGTATGTATTCTTTCTATTGAAGATGAATTAGATGATCAGGAGTTTAAAATTGCCAAAATTGCTTCTGATTTTCTAGGAAAACAGCTCGAAGCATAACGTAAAAAAGTGAAATACAGTCGCACAAAACGACTGTACATTTCACTTTTTTCTTCATGATACATATTTATTATGATTCAATAATAATATTTTCTAATCCACCTTCGACTGCCCAGCTTTTAAATTCCTGCATCTGTTCTTTTGTGTACAGTTTAGGATTTTCTTCAAAACAATATTCTCTATCTACCAAGTGATATTTTGCTTCTGCCAGTGGATTGTAGTTTAAGATTTCATAGGAAACATACTGATAGATCCCATTTAAATATTTTGCAATTCCCTTGATGTTATCTTTCGTTGCGGTCATTCCTGGAATCATCGGTGTTCTTATGATGACCTTCTCTCTGTTTGATGTCTCTAATAAGTATCTGATATTATCTTTGATCTTTTGATTTGAAACCCCAGTGTAATACATATGGTCTTTTTCTGTTGCTAATTTAAAGTCTGCAAAAATCCGGTTTAAATATGGAAGGAGCTCTTTGATCACTTCCTGATCTGCATACAAGGATGTCTCGATCGCGGTGTGGATTCCTTCTTTTTTACATGCTTTTAACAGCTCTTTTGTAAACTTCCACTGTAATAACGGTTCCCCTCCTGAGATCGTAACTCCTCCATTTCCATAACGATAGAATGATTTATCTTTGCGGATTTCTTCCATAACCATTTCTACGCTCATCTCTCTGGAATCCATGGCGATTGCTCCCGTTGGACACCAGTCAATGATGGTATTCCAGTTTTCATTTCTGTTTGGATGAATGTGTATCTTGTCATTTTCCATCGTAACGCCCTGATTTTTTGATTTCGCAATACACGTCTTACAATGCATGCAGCGGTTTTCAAAATAAATTGGTCTTTTGCGGATCGAAATTCCTTCTGGATTCTGACACCAGACACATTTTAACGGACATCCTTTTAAAAATACTGTGGTACGGATTCCGTCTCCATCGTGCGTTGAAAATCTGCGAATATCAAATACTTTTCCTGTCATCTTAAATATCTCCATAACTTGTTCTTGCGATGATCTCATTTTGCAGTTCATCGGCAAGTTCTGTAAAGTAGGCTGTATAACCCGCAACTCTGACGGTCAATCCGCGGTATTGCTCTGGATTCTTCTTTGCTGCGAGCAAGTCTTCTTTTCTTACTACGTTAAACTGGATATGTGGAATCTCAAGATCTACAAATGTTCTTAAGAAATTTGCAAACTTATCAATTCCTGTCTCTGTCTTGAAAAATTCAGGAAGGAATTTCATATTTAATAATCCGCCATTGGTTGTAAGTGTCTTATCTAGTTTGGATACGGATTTTAATACGGCTGTTGGTCCTTTGATATCTCTTCCGTAAACAGGTGACATTCCTCCATCTGCTAATGGTTCCTTCGCATATCTTCCATCTGGAGTTGCGCCTACATTTTCACCCATTGGCACATGGGCTGATACGGTATACATTCCTGTATGATATGGACCTTTTCGATAGTTTTTAAATGTTCTTAATCGATTCTTGAAGTAATCTGCCCATTTTGTTCCCTGTTTGTCAACTTCATCGATGTCATTTCCGTACTTCGGAACCTTATTAACGCACATTGCTCTTAAGATTTCATATCCTTCAAAATTGTTCTTTAATGCATCAAGCATTTCTTTTTGTGTGCACTTTTTTTCATCATACACCAGCTGCTTGATTGCGACAAGACTGTCTGCAAGATTTGCAACCTGAATCATCTGAATTCCGGATAAATTGTATTTTGCACCGCCTGCTGTGACATCCATTCCATTTTCCATACAGTTTTCAATGGATGCTGATAAGAATGGAGATGGCAAAAGATCAATATGAGCTTTCTCTACTTCTTCGCATGCAAGAAGCATCTTATCCATGAAATAATCAATTTGTTTCTTGAATGCTGCTTCCAACTCTTCAAATGTCTCGTACGTTTCAAGGTTTCCATAATCTGGTGCGATCTTTTCTCCGGTTAAGAGACAGATTCCTCCTGTCAATGCCACTTCTAATGCTTTATTTAAGTTAAACATTGCAGAATCACTCCATCCAAGGTTATTTCCCTGCGTTGTTAATTCCACGCATCCAACGATCGCATAATCTCTTGCATCTTTTTCTTCAATTCCTAATTCCTGAATGGATGGAATGACTGCCTTGTCATTGAAGAACTGTGGCATTCCGCTTCCTTTGGCTACGACTCTGACTGCTTCTTTTAATAATTCGTCCGACGTTCCTTCGTGAAGTCTTACGGAAAGGTTTGGTTGTGGAAGTCCTAAATGTTTCTGAGCTTCTAAGAACAAGAATGATAAATCATTATATGTATCATTTCCATTCTCATCCTGACCGCCGATCGCGATATTAAATCCAATCGGGAATCCTGCAAAATATTTTGCTCCGTGAGAGTTTCTCATATATACGATCTCATTAAATTTCAGCCATAAACATTCTATGATCTCTAACGCCTGCTGTTTATCTAAGTTTCCTTCTTTGATATCTTTTTCATAATAAGCTTCTAAATGTCTGTCTAATCTTCCTGGTGAAAATGAAGATGCATTGGATTCCATCTGTAAAATTACAAACAAGAACCATGTAGACTGTACTGCTTCATGAAATGTCTGTACTGGACGTTCGGAAATATTCTTACAGTTTTGGGCTACTTTGATCATGGTTTGTTTTCTTGTTTCATCTGATTCATTTTCTGCCATGTTCATGATCAAGTCATGATGACGGACCATAAAGTGTTTTGCTCCTTCCATGACGATCTTAACACTTTCATAGAAGTCTTTCTGTTCTTCTTTACATATCTTTAGTTTTTCTTCTGCCTGATCAAGCAGTCCCTGCGGTCCCATCTTTAACCATTTGACACAATCTGGGCAGATATGTCCTTGTGCGTGGTCTTTCTGGTTGATCTTTACAACTTTGGCAATCTTGTTGATCTCTTTTCCATATCTCTGGTTCAGGACATCTTCTAAGGATTTTCCTTCCCAGTATGGTTTGATGACCTTACGGAATGTCTCAATATCTTCTTGATGTACATTGAAGCGGTCCTGTGGTCTTGTTGGGAGTGTTTCAAATTCTTTATCTACCCATGTGCTACCACTCTCTGGAAATACAACTCCATAACGAACTCCAGCTGTACGATTTCCAACGATCAGTTCTTCAGGTTCTACACGGATCTCCATCTTCTCTAAAGCTGCTTTTAATGATTTTGCTCTCTGTATGATCTTTGGATCATCTTCATTCTCCTGATATGTTTTTGTAATGATCAGTGCCTGTTCAATTGATGCGTATCTTGGCTCTGATAACATTTTATCTTTTAAATCTTTGATTCGCTGTGTCTGATATAATCCTTCCATAGAATTTGTCCTTTCTATTGTTTTTCGCTTTTATTATCATTTTTTATTATTATATATTGTTTTTTATTGTTATTCAAGCTATTTTTCTGTTTTTTCTTAAAATTAACCAAAAAAAGAACAAAGAATAAAAAATAATTCTTCGCTCCCATAGTTCTTTATATGATTTTCGTCTGATATGTTTCTAATTTATCCTGAATCTCTTTGGATAATCCATCCTCACAGATCACTCCATCTACATCATCAAATGTTGCATATACATAATTTGCTTTAAAATCAAATTTATGACTTTCCATCATAAGATAACACTTGCTACTCTTCTTGACAGCATTATGCTTCATAATTCCATCTTCAGGAACATAGGTCATGATCGCATTATCATAAAGATCTGCTCCTACAACTCCCATAAAAGAAATATCAAATCGGAAATTCTCCATCATCTGCAACACAAGTTCCCCTAAAAATCCGTTCTGAGAACGATTAAATTCTCCTCCAAGAAGAATAAATTTTACATTCTTTGTTGCTGTAAATACTTCTGCAATATCAAGCATACAGCTTACAACTGTAACTTCTAATCTACGTTCTATGATTTCTCGTGCCAATTCGATATTTGTTGTGGATGTGTCAAGAAAGATCATATCTCCATCGTGAATTAATTCCACTGCTTTCTTTGCGATCATTCTTTTTTCTTTTATATTTTTATCTTTTCTTATTGATACAATATTAGTATGCCCCGGATGCAAAGTATCTGGAAGAACCGCTCCTCCATATGTTCGTTTTAAAAGATTCTTTGCTTCCATACTCGCTAAATCTTTTCGAATACAGTCTTCTGTAACCTCAAATCGTTTGCTTAACTCTTTGACTTTTACTTTTTCATTTTCATTTAACAGACGTAAGATTTCCTGATGTCGTTCTTCTACAAACATTTGTATCTATCCTCCTCTCACAATATGGTTATTATACCATTTTTTATGTAAAATATCTATTCTTCTGTTTCATTCATGCTGTTCATGATCACATTCATGATTTCTTCCTCTGTTTCTGCTTTTCTGATCAGAAATGTTGTATTTTTCTCCATTGTCATTTCATAGAATGATGAGAAAAATGCTCTTGTTGACTGAATATCTTCAAAATTAAGTGCCAGCAAAAAGACGATATCCACACAACCATCCTGCCATTCAGTTCTTTGTGCACATTTCATGATAACAACTGCTGGTTTTATTACCAGATTCGCCATTCCATGTGGCAGTGCAACCCCGCCTCCGAGAACGGAGGCACTGATTTCTTCTCTTTTTAATACATCTTCATAAAATCCTTGTTTGACATATTCATTTTTATATAATAGATCACATCCTTTTTTGAGAATCTCCTCTTTACTCATAACTTCTTTTTCTACCAGAATAAATTCTTTTTTGATCAGACTACTAATCGTATATTCTTGGTTATGATTTTTTCTTTGTCTCTTTCATCTGATGGCATTTTTTCTGAATCCGGTAGACATCCTGCTGGCTGACGATCGG
>ENA-OQCO01001099-OQCO01001099.1-human-gut-metagenome-genome-assembly--contig:-NODE-1099-length-11424-cov-1.742498_pt1 | contig 11424 bp, 13 predicted proteins | sample MGYA00242500_ERZ504582 | MGnify/ENA primary metagenome ERZ504582 (study PRJEB26092, sample SAMD00036346) | human gut metagenome | host: Homo sapiens | study: EMG produced TPA metagenomics assembly of...
TTCCGCCACTGGCGGCGCTCACCTTTGCAGCATCCAGTATTATCTGCGCTTTTGGCTTGGCATCTGCCGCACCTCGCTCGCCGTATCGGCACTTAGAATTATGCGGTATTGCCTTACATCCTGCTTGTGTTTGCGAAATATCCGTCATTTTCTTTGTTTTCAGATACACATTAAGAAGGAGGTTTGTACAATGGAAATGTGGTTTTCGGAATTTCATACCCCCGATGTAAAGCACAGCATCCGGGTCAACCGCCAGCTCTATTCCAAACAGAGCGACTACCAGCGCATTGATATTTTGAAACGCCGGAATTTGGCCGGGTGCTTACGCTGGACGGCAATGTCATGCTGACGGAGCGCGATGAGTTCATTTACGATGAAATGATCACCCATGTGCCGATGTCGGTGCACAGAAGCGCAAAGGACATCCTCGTCATCGGCGCGGGCGATGGCGGCGTTGTGCGGGAACTGACCCGCTATGACCGTGTGGAGCGCATTGACCTGGTGGAAATGGACCCCCAGGTTATTGAAGCTTGCCGCGCCTACCTGCCCGGCAACGCCTGCCGTATGGATGACCGCCGCGTGCATATCTATTACGAAAACGCACTCAAGTTCATCCGCAAGTGTGAGGATGAATATGACCTTATCATTGTGGACTCCTCCGACCCGTTCGGCCCGTCGGAAGGGCTTTTCACCCGCGAATTTTACGGCAACTGCTATAACGCCCTGCGCGATGACGGCATTATGGTAAACCAGCAGGGCAGCCCTTTCTATGCCGAGGATGCCACCGCCATGCAGCGCAGCCACAAGCGCATTGCCAGCACCTTCCCCATCAGCAAGGTGTATCAGGCGCACATCCCCACCTTTGCTGCGGGCTACTGGCTCTTCGGCTTTGCCAGCAAAAAATACCACCCCATCAATGATATGGACGGTGACGCCTGGAATGCGCTGAACATGCGCACCCGTTATTACACCACCCGGCTGCATGTCGGGGCGTTTTACCTGCCGGCATTTTTGGAAGAGATGCTGCGCGAAGTGGAGGACTGTTGATGCTGCACCGCAATGTAGAAAACTTTATCGGCTGTGACAGCAGCTTTGAGGAAGCGGAAATCGTTCTTTACGGAGCTCCCTTTGATTCAACCACAAGCTTTCGTCCGGGAGCCAGGTTCGGTCCTTCTGCCATTCGCCATGAAAGTTTTGGACTGGAAACCTACAGCCCTTATCAGGATCGTGACCTTATGGATATCCATGTATTTGACAGTGGAGATCTGGAGCTTTGCTTCGGCAGCAGTGAAAAGACGCTTGCTGATATACAGGATCGTGCAGAGGAAATCCTGAAGTCAGGAAAAATGCCTCTGCTTCTGGGGGGAGAGCATCTGGTGACACTGGCTGCTGTGAGAGCTGCCGCAGAGAGATATCCGGGACTTCATGTTATTCATTTTGATGCTCACGCAGATTTAAGAGACGATTATCTTGGTGCCCGTTTAAGCCATGCGTGTGTTATCCGCAGATGCTATGATATTCTTGGAAATGGACGGATACATCAGTTTTGTATTCGAAGCGGGGAAAGAGAAGAATTCCGGTTTGCAAAGGAGCATACAGATTTTCATCCCTTTACCTTTGAAGGTCTGGAAGAAACAGTAGAGGAACTGGCCAGGAAGCAGGTTCCGGTATATTTTACCATTGATCTGGACTGCTTGGATCCGTCTGTATTTCCGGGAACCGGTACACCGGAGGCAGGAGGCGTAAGCTTTCTTGAATTGCTCGCTGCCATCCGGAAGGTATCAGAATTAAATATTGTGGCAGCAGATGTCAATGAACTGGCGCCTATGTTGGATCCGAGCGGTGTTTCCACTGCTACAGCATGTAAGGTAGTCAGGGAACTGCTGCTGGCATTGGCAAAATAAAAACAGTTAACCAGTTAATTATAAAAAAGGAGACAAAAAACAATGAGCAGAGTACTTGTAATCGGCTGCGGTGGAGTAGCCAGTGTAGCAATTCAGAAATGTTGTCAGGCAGATACTGTATTTACAGAACTGTGTATAGCAAGCAGGACAAAAGAAAAATGTGATGCACTTGCCCTGAAGCTGGAGGGAAAAACAAAAACAGTTATTACCACCGCAAAGGTGGATGCAGATGATGTAAACCAGCTGATCCAGCTGATCAATAATTACAAACCGGATCTGGTAATGAATATTGCACTTCCGTACCAGGATCTGACCATTATGGATGCATGCCTGGCATGTGGCGTAAACTATATGGATACGGCAAACTATGAGCCAGAAGATACTGATGATCCCAAATGGCGTGCTATTTATGAAAAACGCTGCAAGGAAGCAGGATTTTCCGCATATTTTGATTATTCCTGGCAGTGGGCATACAGGAAGAAATTTGAAGAAGCAGGGCTTACTGCGCTTCTTGGCTGCGGCTTTGACCCGGGTGTTACCCAGGCATATTGTGCATATGCATTAAAGCATGAGTTTGACCAGATCGATACTATTGATATTCTGGACTGCAATGGAGGAGACCACGGATACGCATTTGCAACAAACTTTAATCCGGAAATCAATCTTCGTGAGGTAAGCGCACCCGGAAGCTACTGGGAGAATGGACATTGGGTGGAAATTCCTCCGATGGCTATCAAGAGGGAATATGATTTTGATCAGGTTGGTGATAAAGATATGTATCTTCTGCATCACGAGGAAATCGAGTCCCTTGCCCAGACAATTCCGGGAGTAAAGAGAATCCGTTTCTTTATGACCTCGGACAGAGCTATCTGGATCACATGCGCTGCCTGGAGGATGTTGGAATGCTTTCCACTACTCCGATCAACTATAATGGACAGGAAATTGTTCCTATTCAGTTTTTGAAGGCTCTTCTCCCGGATCCGGCAAGCCTTGGCCCCCGTACCAAAGGAAAAACAAATATTGGCTGCATTTTCACCGGGGTAAAGGATGGAAAAGAGAAAACCTATTATATTTATAATGTTTGCGACCACCAGGAATGCTATAAGGAGGTCGGAAGTCAGGCGATCAGCTATACTACAGGCGTTCCGGCTATGTGTGGGGCACTGATGATGCTTACCGGAAAATGGATCCGCCCGGGAGTGTACACGGTAGAAGAATTTGATCCGGATCCGTTCCTGGAAGCACTTGACAAATATGGACTTCCACGCAGCGAAAATCATGATCCGAAGCTGGTGGATTGATGGAAAGAACAGATATAAGACCACCCTTTGCAGCGTCCGGTGGAGTTATTCCGCCGGAATTCCGGAAGATCAAAACACCTTGTTATGTTCTTGATGAAAAGGCAATTATAAAAAATGCAGAATTAATGGGAAATATTGCAAAAAGAACAGGCTGCAAAATGCTCCTGGCGCAAAAGGCTTTCAGCAATTATGACTGCTATCATCTTTTGGAACCTTATCTGACAGGAACGGAAGCAAGCGGACTGTACGAAGCCAGGCTTGGTGCCCAGGAGATGCCAGGAAAAGAGGTACATGTATTTTGTGCCGGATATCGTGAGGATGAATTTGATGAGCTGCTTTGCTTTGCAGATCATATAGTTTTTAATTCACCTTCCCAGCTCCTTCGCTTTGGAAAAAGAGCGAAGGAGGCCGGGAAAAGTGCAGGGCTTCGGATCAATCCGGAATGCTCTACCCAGGAGGGACATGCTATTTATGATCCCTGTGCCCCGGGAAGCCGCATGGGTACCACAAGAGCGCAGTGGGAAGCTGCTGTGAAAAAGCATCCGGAGCTGATCGGATTATTGGATGGTATTCATTTTCACACTCTTTGTGAACAGGACTCCTCTGATCTGGAAACTACTCTTGCAGCAGTGAAAATGAAATTCGGAGATCTGATTTCTCAGGTAAAATGGCTGAACCTGGGAGGAGGACATCATATTACAAGACCAGGCTATGATATTGCACGGCTTGAGAAGTGCATCAGGGCAGCAAAGGAAGAATGGAAGGTGGATGTTTACCTGGAACCGGGAGAGGCATGGGCCTTAAATGCCGGATTCTTTTTGACGACTGTTCTGGATGTGCTGCAAAATGGTGATACCCGGCTTGCAATTCTGGATGGAAGTGCTGCCTGTCATATGCCGGATGTTCTGGAAATGCCTTACCGTCCTCCACTTCTTGGAGCTGATGAACCAGGAAAAAATGTAGTCACAGTCCGCCTCGGAGGACCAACCTGCCTGTCAGGAGATATTATAGGAGATTACAGCTTTCCGGAGCCGTTGGCATACGGAGATATTCTCATGTTCGGTGATATGGCCATTTATACAACCTGCAAAAACAATACCTTTAATGGAATGCCTTTGCCTGATATATGGCTTAGACATGGTGATAAAACTATGGAGCGTCTGACAGATTTTGGGTATGAAGATTTTAAATACAGACTTGGACGCCGCAGGAAATAATTTGTTACTGTTCACTGGCAATATACCGCGAGGTGTTTTTTGTGAGCAGGGCATAGCTTTCTGGATTTTGTAACTTTTTCATTTCTGTGATATACTTGGAAAAGACTAAATATACAGGAGAATTTCATATGAATCAATTACTGGAAGAAATCAGACAAAAAGACTCATCTGCATTCACTCACAGTGGCAAATTCCATGCAGATGATGTTTTTTCTGCCGCACTGCTTTTATATCTGAATCCTGAGATCACAATCATCCGCGGAAATAAGGTTCCCGATGATTACAAAGGACTTGTTTTTGATATTGGAAGAGGTCAGTATGATCACCACCAGAAAGACAGCCGGGTACGTGAAAACGGAGTGCCTTATGCAGCATTTGGTCTTCTCTGGGAAGCACTTGGAACAGAAATCCTAGGAGAGGAACTGGCAGAGAAATTTGACGAATCGTTTGTCCAGCCGCTGGATAATAACGATAACACAGGGGAGAAAAACGAGCTCGCCACACTGATCGGGAATTTTAATCTTGGCTGGGATTCCAAAGGCAGCAATGACCAGGCGTTTTTCCAGGCGGTCAGTGTTGCAGGAATGATCCTGGAAAACAAATTCGAGCGGTATCGCGGTAATGAACGGGCTGATAAACGTGTGGAAGAGGTTCTTGAAGAACACCAGAGAGCCCTGAAAACCGGAGATACACTGGCCGAAAATACCAATATCCTTGTACTCCCGGAATTTATCCCCTGCCAGAAAAGACTTTCCGAGACCAGCATTGCGTTCGTAATTTTTCCATCCAACCGCGGCGGCTACTGCATCCAGCCTCAGAAAAAAGAATACTCCATGAACTATAAATGCAGCTTTCCTTCTCAGTGGCTGGGTCTTGAAGGTGAGGAGCTTATTGCTGCCACAGGTCTTGAAAGCGCGGTCTTCTGTCATAAAGGTGGGTTTCTTATGACCTGTGGCACATTGGAGGATTCTTTGCGCGCATGTAGAAGTAGTCTTGCAGCATTTCACGAGGAAGCGGTGATCGTAAGCCTTGGTGGAAGCGCAGAAACTGATTATCTGTTGCAGAATCTGCCTGATCTTAGCCGTGCCAAAATTATTCATCTAACTGTCCCGGAACTACCGGAATTAACCATGGAGGGCAGCTATTGCGAAATAGTCATGGAGAAATCCCGGTGGAAAAGCCATATCAAAGATCAGATAAAACAGATCCTCAAATACAAGCCAGAAGCTGTTTTTGCAGGTGATGACATGTTTTCCCCTGTACCCAATCGTACATGCGCTGCGAAAAAAGCATGTTCCGGTTCTTACAGCAATAGAAAAAGACGGTCGGAAACTACTGATTCGGATTCCCTCTGGTTCCTGACTGCATAATATAAATCATTTCAAACTATAAAATACAGAAAGAAGGTTTTATATATGCGTGAAGAAAAATTCAAAATGGAACGTCAGGGGCTGATTCAGGTAGGAGATAAGGTTAAAATTTCCGAATTTTTGTCAGCCACCAATTACAGCTACATCATCGAACCGGCTGTTGCCATGTCCGGCTGCTATAAGAATGCAGACCGTATCAAATCCTCAGAAGGAATCGTCAAAAGTATCGAACATACTCCCCGTGGCTTTATTGTAACAGCAGAATTTGATGAATAAATGTCTTAAAATCCGGCAGTCGACAATCTGCCGGATTTTTCATTGAAAAACTATCTAATTGTTTCTGGATTATTTGGTGAAAATCTGGTATTATAAAGAAGATATTTGTGCAATTTCTCTAATTATCAGGAAATTGTAAATTTTTAAAACAGAGGTGTAATATTATGAGCTGGTACAACGAAGCAATCTTCTATCATATTTATCCACTTGGACTCACAGGCGCCCCGAAGGAAAACGATTACGGAACCCCTGTACATCGACTGAACACACTACTGCCGTGGATCGACCACATCAGGGAAATCGGCTGTACTGCCTTATATATTGGTCCGCTTTTTGAGAGTGTAGGACATGGCTATGAGACAACAGACTACAAGAAACTGGACTCCCGTCTTGGAACCAATGAAGATCTTACAAACTTTGTGAAAGCATGTCATGACAAAGGCATCCGTGTAATCTTTGACGGCGTATTCAACCATACAGGCCGTGATTTCTTTGCATTCAGGGATATCCAAAAGAACCGTGAACATTCTCCGTATGTAAACTGGTATTGCAATGTCAATTTTGGCGGAAACACCGAGTACAACGATGGTTTTTCCTACGAAAACTGGGGCGGATACAACCTTCTTGTTAAGCTGAACCAGCGTAATCCGGAGGTACAGAATTATATCTGCGATGTGATCCGTTTCTGGGTTTCTGAATTTGATATTGACGGAATCCGTCTTGATGCTGCGGATGTCCTTGATTTTGATTTCATGCGCATTCTTCGCCACACTGCTGACGAAGTAAAAAAGGATTTCTGGCTGATGGGAGAGGTTATCCACGGAGATTACAGTCGCTGGGTAAACGGCCAGACCCTTCACAGCGTAACAAATTATGCCCTTCATAAAGCTCTTTACAGCGGACATAATGACCACAACTATTTTGAAATCGCCCACACAGTAAAATATCTTCAGAATATGGGTGATCTGGATCTCTACAATTTTGTGGACAACCATGATGTAGAGAGAATATATACAAAGCTTCAGAACAAAGCACATTTTGCTCCGGTACATGTGCTGCTTTATACATTACCCGGAGTCCCAAGTATTTACTACGGATCAGAATTCGGCATTGACGGAAAGAAAGAAAAATTCTCCGATGCCAGCTTAAGACCTGCTCTGAACCTTGATGATTACGCAGATTCCACTACAAAGAATCCATGTACAGCACTGATCGCAGCTCTTGGAAAAGTCCGTCAGGGAACTCCTGCATTAAGCTATGGTTCCTATGCAGAGCTGGCTCTTACAAACCGCCAGTTTGCTTTTGCAAGAGATCTGGATGGCATGCGTGTGATCGTCACAGTAAATAACGATGACAGCGATGCAGAAATGAATCTTCCAACAGGAAGCGCACCGGAATACGTAGGCGCACTCACCGGCCAGAAAGTTTCCGCCCAAGGTGGACGTATCCGTGTCCGTGTTGCAGCAAACAGCGGTGAGATCTGGCTTCCGGCCGGAGATATGCCGGAATATAAGCCAGTACGGACAGAAATCCCGGAAATGGCTGCAGCAAAAGAGGAAATCACTGCACCTGAGGCAGAAGAGAACCAGACTGCTGAAAATGGCACTGTAACAGAAGCTGTCCCGGAAAAAGAAGCTTCAACCGCTGAAAATACAGATAAAGCTTCTGACAATACAGCAAACTCAGCAGATGTTCCGTCAACTCCTGAAGCAGAGTCCTCCAATCCACAGGAAACTAAAGCGGTTACTGCACCGAATCCGCACAAAACGCCGGAGGAAATGACAGTGGGCGAACTTCAGGCTGCTATCCTTGCAAAAATGGCAGGAAACGGCCCTGTAGATGACCAGATGAAAAAGACCGTATACGACAACATCTGGCATGATTCTCTTGTAAACTGGCTGAAGAGCTTCCGATAGGAAAAGAATAATATATTAACATTCCATAAAAAAACAAGGCAATCCGATCTCATGCGGTGAGCCTTGTTTTTTTATGAAAGCAGCCATTTACCTTACATAATATATATTATGTAAATTTATGATTCTGTTTTTCTGTAATCTGAGAGAACAAAAAAAGCAGCAGAGCTTCCATCTTAAATAAGACAGAAATCCCTACTGCTTTTATCATTTGTTTTTATTATCTCTCATCAAACGGTACAAACTCAGTATGATGTCCCACATATTTGTAAGCAGGACGGATAATCTTATTGGCACTGATCAGTTCTTCCAGACGATGTGCACTCCAGCCAGGCATACGTGCGATAGACAAGATCGGAGTGAAGAGCTCTTCAGGGATACCAAGCATAGTGTAAACAAAACCACTGTAGAAATCTACATTTGCACAAACATTCTTGAACAGTTTTCTGTGTTCCATGATCAGCTGGCCGGCAATACTCTCAACCTTATCATAGAGCTTGAATTCCTCTGTCATGCCTTTCTCCTCTGCAAGAGCCTGTGCAAAACGCTTCAGGATCACTTCTCGCGGATCGGAGAGTGTATAAACTGCATGTCCCATGCCATAGATCAGACCTGCATGATCAAATGCTTCTTTATTCAGTATTTTCTGCAAATATGCTGTAATCTCTTCTTCACTTTCCCAGTCTTTTACATTGGCTTTCAGATCTGTGAACATGTTCTGGACTTTCAGGTTGGCACCACCATGGCGCGGTCCCTTCAGTGAACCAATGGATGCAGAAGTGGAAGAGTAGCTGTCTGTTCCGGAAGAGGTTACTACATGTGTGGTAAAGGTAGAGTTATTACCACCACCATGCTCTGCATGAAGCACAAGGGCGATATCAAGGACCTTAGCTTCAAGCTCTGTATACTTGCCGTCAGGACGAAGCATCAGAAGGATATTTTCAGCAAGGGAAAGTCCCTTCTGTGGATTGCGGATAAAAAGTGTTTCATCTTTACGGAAATGACGGTATGCGTGATAGGAGTAAACCGCAATCTCAGGGAGCTTGGCGATCAGTTCCAGAGACTGACGGAGTACATTCTCCACAGAAATATCTTCCGGGTTATCATCATATGTATAAAGAGCAAGTACGCAGCGCTCCATGGCATTCATAATATTGGCATTGGTTCCCTTCATGACAACGTCACGGACAAAACGTCCTCCCAGATCCTCCATGTCAGAGAGAAGCTCGAGGAATCTGGAAAGCTCTTCCTTGCTGGGAAGATTACCGAAAATCAGAAGATAGATCGTCTCCTCAAAACCAAAACGTCTGTCCTTCAGTCCGTTTACGATATCCTGCACATCGATTCCCCGGTAATACAGTGCACCGTCTGCCGGAATACGTCTGCCATTGACCAGCTTATAGCCGGTAACATCGGAAATCTCAGTAAGACCTGTGAGAACACCTTTACCTGCGGAATCACGAAGTCCTCTTTTTACATCGTATTCCACATAGAGATTGGGATCGATGTGATGATTCTCTACCAGTTCCTTTTCAAAGAATTTCATTCTGCCTTTCAGCTGTTCGGAGTCCTCCAGACTCATCATTTCATGCTTTTTTTCCATAATTTTTTTCCTCGTTTCCCCATTGTATATTAAAAAACACTGATACAGTTAAGATTGGTTACATCTTTGTAATCAGTGTTCGGGTATGGCATACATTTGTGTTTACCTGGTTAATAATTTTACAGTAAAAGTTCCGAAAATGCAAGAGGGTATTTCTTTTTTCGTGTATAAATATTCATAATATGACATATTTCATCTATTATTAAATTTATTCATCAAAATCCGTCTGGTTTCCACAACGAATCTATGTTATGATTATTCCGTAATTTTTCTTATAATAGTAGTTTGTTTCACATCGGACTGCTGCCGCCTATCTCTTTCACTTGCTGTTGGAATCGGATTTACCACTGCAAGCGAGAGCGGCATCTGGGATATATTCCCGTCGATCATACAGTCTGTTTTTGCGGAAAATGTAGTTGCTGTTGTATTTATCATATCCATTGTTTTAAGCTGTATCCTGCCTGAAAACATGGACATTGAAAAAATCAAAGAATAGGGATGTAAAAATGTTTAAAATTCTCATTGCGGAAGATGACCGGGAACTCCGCCAGCTTTTCCAGCATGTCCTCTTAAAAAACGGTTATACAGTAAAAGGGGTTTCTGACGGGCAGGAAGCACTGGATGCCCTGGAAAAAGATTATTACGATCTGATCATCTCAGACATTATGATGCCCAACATGGATGGCTATGAACTGGTCCGATCACTCAGAGATGCCGGAGATTCCATTCCTGTACTTATGGTCACTGCCAAAGATGCTTTTGATGATATGCGTATGGGATTTCTGTCCGGCACCGATGATTATATGGTGAAACCGGTCAATATCAATGAACTGGTTTTACGGGTAGGTGCACTTCTCCGCAGAGCGCAGATGATCAATGAGCGGAAACAGCGAATCGGAGATACCATTCTGGAGTGCGATTCCCTGACGGTATCCACTGCCTCGGAAAGTATGGTACTTCCTCAGAAAGAATTCATGCTCTTATATAAGATGGTAGCCTTTCCGGGAAAAATCTTTACAAGACAACAACTTATGGATGATATCTGGGGATATGATTCCGCAAGTGATGCCCACACAGTAGATGTCCACATCGGAAGACTTCGGGAACGCTTCCGCGATAATCCGGATTTTAAGATCGTGACGATCCGTGGAGTTGGATATAAGGTGGTAAAGGCATGAAAAAGAAACCCTTCATAAATTTAAGCATTCGTTTACGTTTTATCTTTATGATCATGTCGGAGCTTATCTGTGTATCTCTGATATCCTGGCTTGTTATGGATGTGCTGCATATTTCAGACGTCCCGAACATCGTATGGATCATCCTGGCCAGCGTAATCGCAGGGGGCGTCCTTAACAACTTCCTCAGTATCAGGTATTTCGGTCCTGTACTAAAGCTGAAAAAAGCCATGCAACAGGTTGCGGAGGGGGATTTTTCCATCCGACTGGAAACTGAAAAGCAAATGAAGGAAATCCAGGATATTTATTCTAATTTCAACCTGATGGTCCAGGAGCTGGAAGCAACGGAGATTCTGCAGACAGACTTTGTTTCCAATGTTTCCCACGAATTTAAAACCCCCATCAGTGCAATTGAGGGTTATGCAACTCTGCTGCAGAATGGTGACATGCCTATATCAGAAGAGCAGGAGCAGTACATCAACAAAATCCTTTTTAATACCAGAAGGCTTTCCCACCTGGCAGGAAATATCCTGTTGCTGTCCAAAATCGAACATCAGGCGATCCAGACCCACCAGAACTGGTACCGTCTGGATGAGCAGATCGACAGTCCATTGTTATAATGGAACCAAAATGGTCCGAAAAAGAGGATTGAATTTTGACTGTGG
>ENA-OQCO01001100-OQCO01001100.1-human-gut-metagenome-genome-assembly--contig:-NODE-1100-length-11419-cov-0.899044_pt1 | contig 11419 bp, 14 predicted proteins | sample MGYA00242500_ERZ504582 | MGnify/ENA primary metagenome ERZ504582 (study PRJEB26092, sample SAMD00036346) | human gut metagenome | host: Homo sapiens | study: EMG produced TPA metagenomics assembly of...
GCCGCGGGCCACACCCACAACGGCACCGCAATGCCGAACCCGGTGGAAAGCACCAGCAGCAAACCAAAGGTGAGCGCCAGCAGCAGCGCGGCATCTGCCGCCAGCCACAACGCGGGGTGCGCTGCGGGGCGCTGGGTGCTCACCAGCACACGGTCCACAAACTTCAGCCCACTGCCGGGGTCGGCAGCGCCGCGCCGGCTCAGGGCAGTACGTTCTTTTTTGCGCTTGGGCGGGTTTTTGCGGTGCTTCGCCGCCTGTTGGGGAAAAGTCCCCCCGATTCCTCCGCTCCGTCCAGGTCCCCACCGGGGGTCAGGGCAGCGCGCAGGGCGGTCAGCGGTTCGCGCACCATCAGGCGGTCCAGCTTGGCGCTCAGCTTCCAGTGTACCTGCTTGATGGTATCCCCGTCCCGGTACTCCCGCAGCTCATAGCTGCCGCCTTCCACTTCCCAGCTGTCGGTCTTGGTGTTCCAGTAGCGGAATGCCTTGTCGTCCAGCGGGATGGTCACGGTCTTGCTTTCGCCGGGCTGCAGCTGCACCTTGGCAAAGCCTTTCAGCTCCTGTGCGGGGCGGAACACTTCTGCCCCGGGTTTTGCCACATACAGCTGCACGATCTCTGCTCCGGCGCGCTTGCCGGTGTTGGTTACGGTCAGGGTCACGCCATTGGACGCGGCCTGCAAATTGCTGTAGGCAAAGCTGGTGTAGCTTAACCCATAGCCAAAGGGGAATGCCACCGGCACACCGGCGGTCTGGTAATAGCGGTAGCCGACATACAGCCCCTCGCGGTACTGCACCATGCGGCCCGGCCCGGCAAAGTTATCCTTGGCGGGGGTATCCGCATAGGCGTTGACCCAGGTTTCGGCCAGCTTGCCGCTGGGGTTCACTTTGGCCGGTCAGCACATCCAGCATGGCGCCCGCCCCCGCCTGGCCGCCCAGCGCACCATACACCAGGGTACGGCAGTGTTTGAGCCACGGGGTTTCCAGCGAAGCCCCTGCGCTGAGCACCACAACGGTGTTGGGGTTGGCCTGCTGCACGGCCTTTAACAGTTCGATCTGGTTGTCCGCAAGGTTCATATCGCCGCGGTCCAGACCCTCACTTTCCTTGATTTCATCCAGCCCCAGGCAGAGCAGCACCACTTCGGCCTTTTGGGCCAGGGCTACAGCCTCGGCCTGTTTGGCGGCATCCGGTTTGCCCTGGCGGTCAAGCCGGGGGCAAAGCCCACGCTGGCCAGGCCGCTCTCTTTCAGGCAGTCCAAAAAGGTATCCACCTTGATGGAGTTGACCGCGCTGGAGCCAGCGCCCTGGTACCGCGGTGTCTGGGCAAAGTCGCCGATCACGGCAACTTTTGCGCCCTCGGCCAGCGGCAGCAGGTCGTTCTCGTTTTTCAGCAGCACAATGCTTCGGCTGCGGCGCGGCGGGCCAGGGCGTGGTGAGCGTCCGCATCAAAGGTGCGGCTGTGGGACTGCACGGCGGCATGGGTATCAAACACCAGCGTCAGCAGCTCGTCCAGCCGGGCGTCCACATCCGCTTCGGTAATTTTGCCGCTCTTCACAGCCTGCATCAGCTCGCGCACCGCGTCCCCGCCGGGGGCGGGCATTTCCAGCGTGGAGCCGTTCTGCACGCCCAGGGCATGGTCATTGCTGCCGCCCCAGTCCGTTACCACAGTGCCGTCAAAGCCCCACTCCCCACGCAGGATGTCCATTAACAGGTGGCGGTTCTCGTTGGCGTAAGTTCCGTTGATGAGGTTATAGCTGCTCATGATGGTCTTGGGCTTTGCTTCCTTGACCACGATCTCGAATCCGGTCAGGTACAGCTCCCGCAGCGTGCGTTCATCCACCACAGAATCCGACGCCATGCGGCGCAGTTCCTGGCTGTTGACGGCAAAGTGCTTGGGGCAGGCCGAAATACCGTTGGACTGGATGCCCCGTACATAGCTCGCGGCCATTTTGCCGGAAAGATACGGATCCTCGGAGAAATACTCAAAGTTGCGGCCGCAGAGGGGGCTGCGCTTGGTGTTCAGGCCCGGCCCCAGCAGCACGGCAACTTCCTGCGCGGCGGCTTCTTCGCCCATGGCCTGGCCGATCTCCTCGCCCAAGGCGGGGTCCCAGCTGCACGCCACAGTGGCTGCCGTGGGGAAGCAGGTGGCCGGAACGCTGGGGTTCAGCCCCAGGTGGTCCGCCGCGCCCGCCTGCTTGCGCACGCCGTTGGGGCCGTCGGATAGGGTGATGGACGGGATATTATTTTTCGGCAGTGCACGGGTCCCAAAGGTAGTAGCGCCCGAAAGCAGCGCACATTTTTGTTCAAGGTTTAATTTTTGAATGATACTTGCGTTTTTCATTGAACTTCGGTCCTCTTTTAATAAAAGCACAGGCCCGCTGACCGTGCAGCGAGCCTGTGTTCTATAGGGCAATACCGCACAATTCCCGCCTTACGGCTTAAGCACCGCTCCGGCGGCTGCGGCACGGCATCTGCGTTGCCAAAATACTCGATAATACACAAAGTATTATCTGCGCTTTTGGCTTAGCAGCTGCCGCACCTCGCTCGCCGTATCGGCACTTAGAATTATGCGGTATTGCCATAGCAGGATCAGTTGCTGCGTTATGCGTTTGGCTTATGCATCAACTTCTTCTTTCTTGCGCTTGGCGTAACCCTTTTTAGCAACCAAGATCTCCAGTGCGATCAGTGCCAGAACACCAACCACATCAACACCGATCATAACCTTTTCCCAGGTAGCCATACCGGGGTTCAGGTTTTCGGGATAGTAAGCACGGGAGTTTGCAACGGTGTACAGGATGTTCTTGCAGGCCTGGCGTGCGCATACCAGTGCGGTTGCGCTGGTGGTATCCGTCAGGTGGTTGGTCTCGGTATCGTAGTTGACCAGGCAGAAGTCGCCGCCGTTGCGGATCAGGTGGTCAGAATCCTGGTAGCCGTAAACACCGTAGTAGTCGGTCAGAACCATGCCGACAAAGCCCCATTCATTGCGCAGGACGTTGATCAGCAGTTCCGGGCAGTTGCCTGCATAGGTGTTGCCAATGTAGTTGAAGCTGGACATCACTGCGTGGCAGTCAGCGTTCTTTACGCAGGCTTCAAAAGGCTTCAGGTAAATTTCGCGGATGGCCTGCTCGCTTGCCCAGGTGCACAGCATGCCGCAGCGGTTGGTTTCCTGGTCGTTCAGGGCAAAGTGCTTCATGAATGCGTACACGCCCTGGTCCTGGCTTCCCATGATCGCATGGGAAGCAATTGCGCCGGAAAGCACGCCGTCCTCAGAGTAATACTCAAAGTTACGGCCGGCAAATGCAGAGCGGTGAATGTTCATAGCCGGTGCATACCAGCCGGAAACACCCATATCGTCTGCCATCTTGCCGATGGATTCGCCGAAGGAATAGGCCAGATCGGTGTTCCAGGTTGCTGCGATCATCACAGCAGACGGGAAGCCGATGGAGCCCTGCTGGGTAAAGTTGTTGTTGATGGAGGCAGGGCCGTCACAGTCGATGGCCTGAACCTTGCCCACGGAGGAAACGGCAACGGACTGGTAGCCGCCCAGGGCGATCAGGCTGTCCATATCAGCAACCGTCAGCTGGTCCAGGAAGCTGTCCCACTTTTCATCGTCGTATGCCACGCCAACCATGTCAGCCAGCTGGATGCCGTTCTTTGCGCCGGTGGTCGGGGCCACATCGTCCGGATTGTTAAAGTCGTTCGGGTCGTAGTTGGAGTTGTTGTAGAACGTAGCCTTTGCTTCAGCAGGCATGGAGTAGTCTGTGGGGGCAGCGGTAGCTTCGGCATAGTTTGCAAAGCCGTCTGCGCGGGACAGGTAGGTCACATTGCCCTCGGCAAAGTCAAATTCGTTGGTGGCAACGGTCTGGTCGCTGGAGCGGGGGTTGGACTCGTTGTAAACAATGTCAGATGCGACCGTGTAAGTCTTGGAATCGATCACATTGTGGGAATCGCTGTTGATGCTGATGATGTAATCGCCCTTTTCCAGCACATAGCAGCCCTTGCCGTGTGCATCGTAAGAAGCCATATCTTCCGCCTTGAAGGTGACCTGAACATTTTCAGAAGCACCTGCGGCGATCTCGCTGGTCTTTGCAAAGCCGATCAGGTTTGCAGAGGCTTTTTCAATGCCGCCATTGGTATACGGCGGGTTGTAGTAAACTTCCACAACGTCCTTGCCGGACACGCTGCCGGTGTTGGTGACCGTCACATCAACCGTGATGGTGCCATCGCTCTCGGTAACGCTGTTCAGCGTCTGGGTAAAGCTGGTGTAGGACAGGCCGTGGCCAAAGGGATAAACAACCGTCTTATCGTAATCGATCAGGCCCTCTGCCGCAGCGGTCTCATAGAACTTGTAGCCAACGTAGATATTTTCAACGTAGTTGACAAAAGCGGGGGTAACCTTGGTGCCAAAGGAATCTGCCTCGAACTCGTTCATGTTGTCATACAGCATGTTGCCGAAGTTGTTCCAGGTCGGGGTGGCGGTCAGGTCATACACAAAGGTATCAATGGTGCGGCCGGAGGGGTTCACATCGCCGCACAGCACAGAGCCCAGTGCATTAAAGCCGCTCTGGCCGGTGCCTGCGCACCAAATCACGCTCTTGATCTGGCTGTGGTCCTTGACCCAGCCAAGTTCCATAGCGTTTGCGCCATTATAAACAACAATTACATTATCAAAGTTCTTGCAAACGAGATCTACCATGTCCTCTTCCGTCTTGGAAAGCTGCAGGTAATGCTCGCCCGGCTCAAAGTCATTGTAGCTGTGGCCGGCATCATAGGTAACGGTGCTCACGTCGGTGGGCAGGTCAGCGCCTTCGCCGCCAACACGGGTGACTCACAATCATTGCCGTGTCAGAGAATGCCTTTGCATTGTTGATCAGGTCATCGCTGTACTGGGCTGCTTCCGGTTCCGGCAGAGTCCAGTCCTGTGCAAACATACCAACTTCCGGTCGGTCTGCGCGGTAAGCGGTATAGAAATCGCTCAGTTCCGTGTTCAGCTCAAAGCCTGCGTTCGTCAGGCCCTCCAGCAGAGAAACCGTGGGGTAAGCGTCCGACAGTGCGCCGGAGCCGGTGCCGCCGTAGCAGGGGTTGGTAGAGGCCCAGCCAAAAACATTCAGTTTGCTGTTTTTGGCCAACGGCAGAGTCCCTGCGTTATCCAGCAGCACAATGCCTTCATCAGCAATGTCCTCGCACAGTTCTGTGGCAAGCGCGCCATTTTCCTCACTGACCTTACCGCCGCCGGTGGCAAGGGTGACCATGGAGTACATGGGGCCGACAAGAATCAGGTTTACCGTAACACCCAACGCAAGTACAATGCCCAATACTGCATTAAAACGGATCAGATACTTTTTGGACTTTTTCATCTTGCGACATGCAATCATTGCCACAATCAGCAACACAGCCACAATTCCAAAGCCAATCAAATATCCTTTGATGGAGTTGATAACGTTAATAACGTCATCCATGTTGATTGACAGCATTTTGTTATTCCTCCTCTTTTTGTAAATGTTGACATTTCTTTTGATGGCGCGCTCATCATTTCGTTTAATATGATACCAAATAAAGAGAAAATTTCACACAATTCTACATAAGTTGTTGTTTTTATTACATTGTTTTGCAAATGTTTCAAAAAGTTTCAAATTTTATTGTCTAATTTACATAATTAAAAAGTTACTATTTGTGCATTTTGTCCTCAAACAAAAAAACGGCCATCCATTCAGCTTTTCTGCGGCAGCAGCACCCGCAGCGTAAACCACTCATTCTCCCAGTGCAGCGTCATAGTTCCGCCGCGCTTTTCGGCGGCGGCGCGCACACTGCGCAGGTCGCTGCCGCCATGGGTGTTGCGGCGCGGCAGGCCGTCCGCGCCCAGCTCCACTTCCTGCGCGCAGTAGTTTTCAAACCGCAGCATCACAAAGCCGTTCTGGGCGTACACCGCCACCCGGGATCAGCCGCTTTTTCGTGGTCGGGCTCGGTCTCTACGCTCTCGGTCGCATTGTCCAGCGCCGTACCCACAATCGTGCAGATCTCCCCTGTTTCCAAAAAGTCCAGCAAATGCCCGTCCGCCACGCAGGTCATCGTGATGTGGTGCTGCTGGCAGTACAGGCTTTTGGCCGTCAGCAGGGTGTCCAGCACCGGGTTGCCGGTCTTGTTCTCCGCCTCGTACTGGCGGATGCCGCTTTCCATGGCCGCCAGCGCCACATCCTGCTTGGGCGTGGTCCCGCTCCGCCCGGATGGCCGCAATCTGCATTTTCAGCTCGTGGTAGCGCCGGTTGATCAGGCGGATGTTCTCCTTGCTCTGTTTGTACTGCTCGTACTGGCGGTGCAAAACGCCGTCCAGCTCCGCCAGCTCGCTGTGCAGGGCGGCTTCGCGCAGCTGCTCGTGCTGCACCGTCAAAATCAGTACCCCGGCCAGGTCCACCAGCGTGCGGATGTAAAACATGTTCATGTTGGCTTCGCTGCCGTTGGCAAAGCTCAAATTGCTCACGGCAAATGCGGTCAGCGCCATGACCACCGCCACAAAAGTTCCTGCGGGCGTTATTTTCAGCTTCCCGGCCGGGCCGGGGCGGCGGTTCTCCACAAAAAGCATCGCGGCAAAAATGCCGCCGTACACCGCCGCCAACAACAGCAGCGAAAGCGGCTCCGCCCCGCCGCGCTGCGGCCACAGCACGCAGTGCAGCTGCCATTCCACGCTGGCCGCCAGCTCCGCCAAAATAAAGGCCCGCGCGCACACATAGCCCGCTTCCAGCAGCGTAATGCTGCGTGTGACCCACAAAAACAGCAGCATAGAAAGAATTGCCATTGCCATGCAGGGGATCCACCACGCCAGCGGAACTTCCCCCGTGGCCTGCAAAAACGCCCCCAGCAGCACCGCCCAACCGGCTTCTACGCCCCAGATCACGCGCTGGTTCATCCGCGGCGGCAGTTTGTGCGCATACAACAGCGCCGCCAGCACTTCCGCCAATGCGGTGTACAGGCGGGGGATATCCGGCAGTGTCGTCATTGGCCCGCACCCCCAATGTAATCCGCCAGCTCCGCCATAAACGCCTTGCGCCGCGGGCGGCTGATCTGCAGCGCATACGGGCCAACCTGCACCATATCCTGCTGCACGCCGGAAACCTGCGCCAGATTGACCAGATATCCGCTGTTGCACCGTGCAAACGCCCGGCCCACCAGCTTTTCCTCATAGTTTTTCAGAGTGCCCGGCACCATAAAATCTTCTTTTTCGGTGTAAAAATGCACCTTGTGGCCTTCACTTTCCAGGTAATAGATTTCCGCCGCGTCCAGCCGCCGCATGCCGCCGTCCACCGCCACGGCCAGGTAATGCCGCTCCCGCTTTTCCAGCTGCCCCAGCGCCTTTTGCAGCTGCTGCGAAAACGCAAAGTAGGGCACCGGTTTCAGCACATAATCCAGCGCCCCAACGGCATATCCGCGGATGGCATACTGCGCCATGTTGGTAATGAACACAATCAGCACCCCGCCGTCCCGCTCCCGAATGCGGCGGGCGGTCTCCATGCCGTCCAGGTGCTTCATCTCCACATCCAGAAAGATGATGTCAAACTGCGGGCGGTAATCTTCCAGAATCTCCATCCCATCCGCAAACTCCGTTACCTCAAACGGCGTGCCGTACTGCCGGGTGTACCGCTGCACATACCCCGCCAGCTGTTCCCGCACCGCCGCCTCGTCCTCCACAATCGCAATCCGGGTCATCTGCTGTTCCCCTTTCTCAACATCACACTGCGGCCCCGCACAGTCCACATCTGGTGCGGCTTCTTAAGGTGTATCTGAAAACAAAGAAAATGACGGATATTTCACAAGCGCAAGACGGATTTAAGGCAAAGAGCCGCGGGAATCCTTTGTGGATTCCAAGGCTTTTTAACGCAAAATCCCGCTGCGTTTGTAGAAATAGACGATATTTTCGACTTTTCAGCTGCACCATAGATTGTTTTTAGTATAGCACATACAATCATACACAGCAAATGCGGGGTGGAGCAGTTTGTTTGCCTTCAAAGCGTTTTGTCGGTCGGAGCTGCCAGACCAGGCCAGCCCTGGCATATTCTGTGTATGGATTGCAACAAGCCGATGCAGCCCCAATAAAAGCAAACTCCGGGAGCAATGCAGCCCCCGGAGCTTTTTGATGTCAACTTTTCAAAGCGATTATTTGGATTGTGCGGCAGATACCTTTTGCTGGTAAAGTTTCATTAACTCGGCAACACAGGCGCTTTCGCTAGTTCTGGCAGCAGTTCCTTTTATGAATCCATAAGCGTCCATAACGGCGCGGTCATTAGCCTGATGGGCTTTGCGGAGTTCCAGCGGCATGGTCAGTTCATCATACAGGTCGGCAAGGCTGCTGTCCGGGTAAAGAGCGCGTGCGTCCAGAATCGCTTGCGCGGTTTGTTCAATTTTGGCTTTTTGCTGTTCGGTTGGTGCAGGCCACGGGAAGTTGTTGTAAACAACATCTTTGGAATAGCGGTAATCGCTCTTAATTCGTCCGCAAACAGCTCGTACCCACGCCATGTGGACATTAGACATCATAATGCCAAATTGATAGATACTTGCGTTTGGAATAATTTGCACAGCATTATTTACAACAATTTGGGGGGGAAACGAAACCAAAAGGAATGTATCGTCTGTTTTCAGATGAATGGCACGGAACAATAATGTAAGTACTATTAGGCTGACGAATTTCTTGGAATAGGGCAGGTGTAGCCGCACTACGCCTCGTTGCTTCTTTGGGACTGGCTAAACGAAACTCTTGAACTTTTTTAACACGCTCTTTAATGAACCCGGATTTTCGTATAATTTCGGGAGGAACATTTACGAGCCATAAGCAGTAGCGCAACTTGTTATTTATATATTCGGAAGCACCATATATTTGCCGAATATATGGTTTGATAGCGGGTTCGGCGCTTACGGCAGTTGCGTATTCTTCAGGAGTCAGGAAAAGAAAACCGCCATCAGTGGGCTTATTTCCATAAAGCATTTCGGGAACATCACACAATGCTTTCGGACGACTACTGACAAATATATCAGGAGCATTTAATAAATAAGCGTTAATATTATTTACTTTTTGGCTGCGATCTCTGTGTAAAGTTTCCTTGCCGCAAAATTATCAGCGCAGCTAAACCCTACAATTACGCAATGCACATGGGCCTTTGCGTTGGCTTCACTATCCCAGCGAAAAGTACGATGTGCAAAATCAATATGAATCCCGAAACGGGTAAACAGTGGTTCCCAAACAGCGCTGACCTGTTCACCTTGCGTGATAGAATTAGTCGAAACAAGTGCTGTGCGGATAGTGGTTCCCTGCATAAGCTGTGTGGCTTTGAAATACCACCCGGCAACATAATCAATTTTACCGGCAGTCTTATAGGGCTTTCCTTTTTCATTAACATAAACGGAAAGAATATCGTCCCTTTTGGCTTTTGCTTTGCAGTGAGTAGCCAACAAACGGCGGATTCCCCATAATATAATTCAGCTTACTTTTGGGAACCACGCTCTCCCAATCCACCCGCAGGGCGTTGCCTCTACAATAAAGGCGTTTGTTTTCAGCGGCAGAAATTCCAGCGGAACGAGCAGGATTTTCTCCGTTTCCTTCATCATCTGGCTTTCCGCTATCCAGAGCGCGGTTTTTGCAACTGTCACGGCAAAATCGTTGATTTCGATGCCGTAAAACTGGCTGATGGAAACCTGTATCGGGCTTTCGCTGGCGGAATACATCGTGACCTGACCGTGGGAGAGTTTCACCAAAATTTTGTTTTCCAAGCGGCGCAGGCTCAAATAGGTTTCGGTCAAAAAGTTTCCGCTGCCGCACGCGGGGTCTAAGAATGTGAGCGATGCCAGCTTGCGTTGGAACACCCGCAGCTTTGCCGTTCTGGTTCGTTCCACGGGATTGGCGCATATCTCGTCAAGCTCGGCTTTCAGTTCGTCCAAAAACAGCGGGTCAATGACCTTGTGGATATTTTCAATGCTGGTATAGTGCATACCGCCGCTGCGGCGGGTTCGGGGTTCAGGGTGCTTTCAAACACCGCGCCGAAAATGGTGGGGCTGATTTCCGACCAGTTGAAGTTTTCGCTGGCTTTCACAAGCAGCAAATCCCGGATTTCGTCCGTAAAGGGCGGTATCTCGATATTCTCATCGCTGAACAGCCCGCCATTCACATAGGGAAACGCCGCCAATTCCGGGTTATCATCTTTCAAATAGGGGTCACGGTCTTGCAGCTTTGTGTCCAACACGCGGAACAAATCTACCAGCCCCTTGCGCAGTCCGCGCGTGTCAAAGCCTTTGAGGTAGTCGTGGAACATACCGTGATGCCCAAAAATCCCGGCATCCTCGGCATACAGGCAAAATACCAAGCGAACGCACAGCTTGTTCAGGCTTTTCAGCGAATGTTCGGATTCCGGGTTTGCATACTGCTTGTAAAAGGCATCATATAACAAGCCGACAATTTCACCTGCCGCTATGGAAACTTCCATCTCCCGTTTGAGGTGTTCGTTTCCGGCATCGACAAGGAATTGCAGCCGATAGTATTCTTTTCCAGATTCGCAAGTTCGATGATTTCAGGCTCACCGCGCGGGCGTTCCATATCATACACATAAAAGGTGCTGAAATTGCAGGTTACCACCCAGCGCGGGTGCTGCGACACGGGCAGCTCCAAAATATACCGCTTAGCCTGTTCAAAAGGGGTCAGCAGCGCACCGTCTGATTGCTTGATGGGCTTGTTCAAATTCTTGCCAAGCCCCTTTTGCTCTATCAGAACGTGGGTAGCGGGAATCGTGCCGTCAATGAAACTGGTGTGGTCAAGGTGGACTTGCTCCTCAAACTGAATGAATTGCTCCGGGTGTTCGACCCCATACACATCACGGAGCAGGGACAGCCAGAATGGTTGGCTCTCCCCTTTTTCATAGCCTTTGTCTTTCCAATAAGCAGCAAAATTTCTTGCCGCCTGTTGCTGTTGCGCAGTGGTCATGGCAGTCACCTCATAGCACGGTATTTATCATTATCATAGCACACCCCCCTGTTTACGGCAATTGCGTTTTACAAAAATGAGGTAGGCGGCGATCCGCGCCCTACCCTCTTTGACTGTTTACATTTCAAAATCACTTCCACCTCGTCACAGGCAAAGACAATACACTGCATCAACAATCTGCTTGACCTCATTGAAGCCGGGCGCAACTCTCAGGCAATGGCAGACCGCCTTGAACAGTGCGAGCAGCAAAAGAAGCTGTTGGAACAAAATATTGCAAAAGAAAAAGTCCTCCATCGGATACCGACAGAGGACGAAATAATTTTCTTTTTCCAACAACTTTATTCAGGGCAACATTGATAGTCTGGAATACAACCGTTATCTGATTGATATTCTCGTAAACAGTATCTATCTTTCTGACGAAGAGGCGGCACACAAAAAATGACCGTCCTGCTAAATACGCAGAACG
>ENA-OQCO01001102-OQCO01001102.1-human-gut-metagenome-genome-assembly--contig:-NODE-1102-length-11392-cov-1.719840_pt1 | contig 11392 bp, 17 predicted proteins | sample MGYA00242500_ERZ504582 | MGnify/ENA primary metagenome ERZ504582 (study PRJEB26092, sample SAMD00036346) | human gut metagenome | host: Homo sapiens | study: EMG produced TPA metagenomics assembly of...
TGAAAAAAGCCTATCATTTCATTCGCCTTAAGCTTACCAGAGAAGGGCGAAAAAATCTTGAACATTTTAACAAGCTTCAGGATATGAAAAACAGTTGTCAGTTTCTGCAGAAAACGCTGCGTCCGAAAATATTCTCTTTCTTTATGTAAGCAGGGATTATCGAAGAAACGGAATAGGTACCGGACTTCTTAAACAGATCTCAAATGAAAGAGGCGGGAATTATTCTATATATATGGATCAGATGGATCACCGAGCTTTTATGGAGAGCCATGGTTTTGTAAAGAAAAACGAGAGTTCTCAGATGAGGGAACTAAATAAGAAACGATTCCGGGAATGTGTGGCTCTTTATCAAAAGTAACAGAATTGTGAATCACATCCATGAATTACACAGGAGAAAAATACAATATGAAAAAAATAGGAATCATGGCTGACAGCCACAGTGGCATTTTAAAACAGGAAGCAGAGGAACTGGATATTCATGTCCTTCCCATGCCTTTTTATCTGAATGGAGAACTTTTTCATGAAATCCTGGATTTTTCCAGAAAAGGATTTTATGAGAAGCTGCGTGAGGGAGCAGATGTTTCAACTTCACAGCCTTCCCCACAGGAAGTTATGGAAATGTGGGACGAAATGCTTTTATCTTATGATCAGATCCTCTACATTCCGTTGAGCAGTAGTTTAAGCGGTTCCTGCATGACTGCTGCCGCCTTGTCTCAGGAACCGCAGTATAAAAACAAGGTGTTTGTAGTAGATAACGGGCGTGTTTCCACACCCCTTCACCGTTCCATTCTGGATGCGATAGACCTTGTGGAAGATGGATATACAGCACAACAGATCAAGGATATTCTGGAAGCTTCCCGTGAAAAACCGTGATCTATGTCGGCTTAAGCACACTGGAATATCTGAAAAAAGGAGGCCGTATCAATACCACCACAGCACTTGCCGCAAATCTTCTCAATATCAAACCGGTTATGAAATTTGGAACCGGTAAACTGGATGTTTTCCAGAAATGCAGAGGCATGAAAAAATCAAGAAAAGCTATGATTGATGCCATGCACAGAGAACTGGAAACAACTTTCAAAAAAGAATATGACGCCGGAAAAGTATATCTTATGGCTGCATCCAGCAGCACTGCGGAAGTTACCGCAGACTGGATCTCTCAGATCCGTGAAAGCTTTCCGGGAATGGATGTGATGTGTGACGATCTTTCCCTTGGACTTTCCTGCCATATTGGCCCGGACGGACTTGGAATCGGATGTTCCTGCATGCCTTTATAAAAAGACTACATTATAAGGCGACATTAAACCACATTTAAATCACATGATATTACCCTTGTTCGCTTGTGTTCTCTGTTCTTTTATATCTGTTACGCATGTGGTTTGTTGAATATTTACATGGTTTTTTATACTTTGCATGTGGCTTTGTTGATATTTTTTTCAAAAACCCCTTTACAAACCACATAAACAGTCATATAATAAAATCATAAACAACAAGAAACCATACTAATGCAATTACAATTCAACAATAAACCACACAGAACACGGAGGGAATATATTATGAAAATTCTTGAGTCTAAATTCGTACAGGGCTTTATCAAAATGGCAGATGATGGATATAAGCAGGGATGGCATGAGAGAAATGGTGGAAACTTAAGCTATCGTCTGAAAGCAGAAGAAGTAGAGATGATCCGTCCACGACTGAACGCACCAGGAGAATGGACTCCCATCGGTGTTGAGGTCCCAGGACTTGCAGGAGAATTTTTCCTGGTAACAGGAAGCGGCAAATATTTCCGTAATATCATCGTTGACCCTGAAGTATGTCTTGCGATCATTGAGCTTGACGAGACAGGAACCAACTACCGCATCCGCTGGGGACTTGTAGAGGGTGGAAGACCGACCAGCGAGCTCCCGACACATCTTATGAACCATGAAGTAAAGAAAAAGCTTACCAACGGCAAACATCGTGTTATTTACCATGCACATACGACCAATACCATTGCACTTACCTTCGTTCTTCCCCTTGATGACAAAGTATTTACCCGTGAACTCTGGGAATCCGCAACTGAGTGTCCGGTAGTATTTCCGGATGGTGTAGGTGTCATCGGATGGATGGTTCCAGGTGGAAGAGAAATCGCAATCAAAACCGCTGAACTGATGAAAAAATATGATGTGGTTATCTGGGCGCATCATGGTATGTTCTGCTCAGGCGAGGATTTCGACCTGACCTTCGGACTCCTTCATACCGTTGAAAAATCCGCAGAGATCCTGGTTAAGATCTTATCTATGGCTCCACAGAAGCTGCAGACTATCACACCGAATGACTTCCGCGCGCTTGCAAAGGATTTCAAAGTAACTCTGCCGGAAGAATTCCTCTACGAGAAGAAATAAATTCTTCGGTTATAGTATTATATAACTGTATTCCTATCTGAAGCTTTATCGGAAACAACCAAATATTTGCTGATTTTTGCTGATAAATCTGTTATGATAAAAACATATCTGATTTATCAGCAAATTAATTTCAGTAGAAAGGATATGGATAAAGGATGGAAGAATTATATAAAGCAATTGAAGAGAAAATTAAGGCAAGCGGTTATCCGCGAAAGATTTCCGGTGAGGAAGTTTACGATGACATCTGCGATCAGATCGATGGGAAAGAGAACGGAAGCTATGTGCTGCTTTCCAAGTTTGATGATGATGTGATCTTTGAATATCATATCACAATTATGGACAGTGAATTTAATCTGGGTGTTCTTACCATGCGTACTCCGGAGGGAGTATTTGAAACAGATTTTGATAAATAAATACCTGTTTTGATCGTAAATATAATTATAAAAACATAGAGGTAATTTACATAACATATTTTATGTAAATTACCTCTATGTTATTTTTCTCAGTCCTCGCGAAGTCGTACTGCCTTGGCTGCCTGGCGCCGTCTGGCATCATCAAGGGCAGCGTAATGCTTCTTAGTAGTATTTACATCTTTATGTCCCAAAACATCTGCTACAAGATAAATATCACCCGTTTCCTGATATAGTGCTGTACCGTAGGTACTACGAAGCTTATGCGGGGTGATCTTTTTGGTGGTTGTGATCTCCCTGGCATATTTTTTGACCAGATTCTCGATAGCCTGAACACCAATCCGGCGACGTTGGGTAGAATAGAAGAGAGCGTGCTCATGGCCGGCCAGAGGCGTAATATTCTCCCTGACTTCCAGATATTTCTTCAATGCTTTTTCTACTTCAGGGCCAAAGTATACAACCATTTCATTTCCGCCTTTTCGGGTAACTTTGATTCCATTGTTTTTGAAATCTACATCTTCAACATCCAGCCCGACACATTCAGATACTCGGATCCCAGTACCAAGAAGGAGAGTAACAATAGCAAGATCTCTGTCCTCGTTTTTTCATGATACATCCGTTTCTGCCCGGTCAGCGTATCTCCGCAGTGTTCAATATAATCCAGCAGCATGGCAACCTCATCAGTATCCAGACGAATAATATTCTTATCATGGATCTTGGGCACATCGATCAGAACAGACGGGTTAGTGGTGATCATTTCATGTTTATAATAGTAAGCATAAAAACTTCTTAAAGCAGAAATTTTTCGTTTGACACCACGCTCACCATTTGTTTCCGTTTTGGAAGAGTCCGCGGATTTATAAACTTTGAGAAATTCTTCATATTCCTCAAGATCAACAGCTTTGATCTGATCCAGAACATCAACTGTAAAATCAGACATATTTTTGTCTTTAAACATCGGATTCTGATCTAACAGAAACTGAAAAAATATACGAATGTCATATGCATAGGAAATTCTGGTTTTGGTTGTCGTCGTTGCATCAATCGCCCGGAAATAATCTCTGCAGAACGGAGGAAGTGTTTTTAAAACTTCTCGGAGTTTTAAAGTATTGTCAATGTCATTTTGTTCGTGGTAAGTAATTTTGTTATCCATAAAAACTCCTTTATATGATGATTTAATACATAATTCGCAGGAAACACCTGAAATACCGGTTTAAAAGGTCAAAAGAAGTGGTTTCATCCCCATCTATATCTATACGACAAACCCGAGTTTTTCAAATAGATGGATAGTGAAAAAGCCACTTCTCACAGATTTCGCTGTTTTTCAGCCTTTAAGATGCTCATCAAAAATAACTGTAAATGGTCCGTCATTTTCTAATGAAACTTTCATGTCTGCTCCAAAAATTCCATGTTCTACGACCGATACCTGTTTTTTTGCTTCAGAAATAATATACTCATATAAACGATTTGCTTCATCCGGTGCTCCGGCTTCAATAAAACTTGGACGGTTTCCCTTTCGGCAGTTCGCGTACAATGTAAACTGTGAAACAAGAAGCAATTCACCATTTACATCAGCCAGGGATAAATTGGTTTTTCCGTTTTCATCCTCAAAAATGCGTAAACCAAGAAGTTTTTTCAGGTACCAGTCAGCATCTTCTTTGGTATCTTCACGGCCAACGCCTATGAGAACCAGAAATCCTTTCCCAATTTTTCCAACTGTTTCGCCGTCTACTTTAACCTCTGCGTGGTTCACACGCTGGATCACAAATTTCATATCTTCCTTTTCCTCCGTTTATCTTTCTGCTTTGACCGGAATCCTGCATATTTAGCCTGAATAAATTTGACCAGATATGCAAACATGCGTTTGATCTCGATCCATGTGCCTGACCAGAAGCTGTTATTCTCTCTGTTTACTGCAACTGCGTGCACCTTCGCTTTTGCTGATGATTCCCTTACTGGCATGGGAAGTGCTTTTCCGGAAACCGGATCAACACAGTCGATATCCCTGTAAAACTCTGCATTTGCAGACATCTCTTTTTCATCAAGACTACGTCCGATCAATTTCCATACTGCAGCATTCAAAACTGCAAAAATCGGTACACCAACGATCATGCCGGGAACTCCGAACAGTCCGCCTCCGATCATAATTGCAACGATTACCATAAAACTTGATAATCCTGTAGATTCTCCTAGAATTTTCGGTCCCAGGATATTTCCGTCAAACTGCTGAAGAACCAGTATAAAAATCACGAAGTATAAACTCTGCAGGGGATCTACCAGTAAAATAAGAAGTGTACATGGAACAGCTCCCAAATATGGTCCGAAAAACGGAATAATATTAGTTACACCTACGATCACACTGACCAGGATCGCATATGGTGTTCCGATAATGGATGTTCCCACATAACATAATACACCAATGATGGCTGAATCCAGAATCTTGCCACTGATAAAACCGCCAAATGTCTTATGTGTAAATCGCATGGCATGAACAAGAAAAGTTGCCCATTTTGCAGGAAGAACCGCATACGTGGCCATTTTTGCTTTGGCAATAAAACCCTCCTTATCTGCAAGGATGTAAAGCGATACGATTGCTCCGATCAGGAAATTCTTCAGGAAAACAAGAAGATCCAGAAAGCTTGCAGATATGTTCTTCATCATAGACTGCATCTGGGGAAGCAAAGTGTTCGTCAGATATTCCTGAAGTCTGCTGGAATACTGATTGACCTGATTGATCATATCCGGATTCAGCTTCCATCCTTTTTCAACAATGGAATTCAGCCAGTCTTCTACTACATTCACATAATGAGGAAAACTGTAGATGATATTCACAATGCTTCGGATAAGCTGAGGAAGGATCATCATGACAAGGGTATAAATCACCAGAAACATAAAAAATACAGATAAAAGAACGCATATCCACCGAATTACCTTTTTGCCTTTTTTCTGGATAGGCTTCTTACGCTTTCTGAATATCGGCAAAAATATCTTCCTCTCCAGAAAGTTGACGATTGGTGTAAGAAGATATGCAATCGCTGCTCCATAGATAATCGGAGCCATAATACCGAAAAATGTCTTGATTCCGGAAATCAGGGATTTCATATGGAAAATCCCGTAATAAAAAAGAATACTGGCTGCAATAACCAGAAATGCAGTTACACCTAACTGCACATAGCGATGATTCCAACGAAATTTCATAATTAATATTCCTCCAATATGTGCATTATAACATAGCATCTCTGATTTGTGTCTAAAAAAAGACATTAAAAACCAAAAACACCCCGCCTAAAAATGGCAGGGTGTCAAAGATTTAATACTTATTTTTTCAGGCTGTCATAAATATTAATAGCTTCGATGATCGCCTTCGCTGTTCCGTCAATACCAAGCTTGCTGCTATCCAGGCAGAGATTATAGCTGTCTGCAGAACCCCATTTCTTATTGGTATAGTAATTATAATAACTGGAACGACTCTTATCCGTCTTATTGATCATATCTTTCGCTTCTTTGGCGTTCTTGCTGTATTTCTCAGAAATACGGTTGATACGCCAGTCCAGGTTCGCATGGATAAACACGCTGAAGCAGTCCTTATTATCAGCCAGTGCATAATCCGCGCATCTTCCGACCATTACGCATGGTCCTTCCTCAGCCAGCTTCTTAATAGCTTCAAACTGTGCAAGGAAAATCTTATGATTCATAGGCATATCTGTAAATCCGGCAGATGAATACCCGAAAGAATAGGTATCCATTACAAGAGAATAGAGAAAACTGTTCGTAGGCTTCTCATCATGGTGCTCGAACAGTTCCTTGCAGATTCCACTGTCATTGGCTGCGTGCTCCAGCAGCTCTTTGTCATAGCATTTAATTCCGAAATATTTGGCAACTTCCTGTCCGATCTGTCTTCCGGCGCTGCCATACTTACGACCAATTGTAATAATGGAACTTGTTGTATTGTTACTCATAACAGCCACATCCTTTCTGCTTCTGATCCGGCAAAGTTGTGATAAGTTCCCTGCCGGATCTTTAATGTATTTATTATACAATATATTTCACAATTTTTCCAGTTATTTTCGCAATTTTGACAGCAATTTAACAAAATACTCTGGAAGCGGTGCTGTGAATTCCATATATTCACCTGTTCTCGGATGTACAAATCCCAGGATCATTGCATGAAGTGCCTGTCCTTCCAGATGATAGGGATTCCTGGATGAACCGTAAACGGTATCTCCCAGAAGCGGATGACCAATACTCGCCATATGCACACGGATCTGATGAGTACGTCCTGTTTCCAGACGGCACTCCACATAAGTTGCCTGTCCAAAACGTTCCAGAACTTTATAATGTGTCACTGCATCTTTTCCGTTTTTATGGTTAATAGCCATTTTTTTACGGTCTGTGGGATGACGTCCGATAGGCCCTTCAATAGTTCCCTCGTCATCTTTCAGATTCCCCTGCACCACAGCACGGTAACGGCGGCGGATACTGTGGCATTTCAGCTGTTCTGCCAGATCTCTGTGCGCGGTATCATTCTTACATACAAGAAGTGCTCCTGTAGTATCCTTATCGATCCTGTGGACGATTCCGGGACGCATTACTCCATTGATACCGGAAAGACTGTCCCCACAGTGCGCCATCACCGCATTAACAAGGGTTCCCTGATAATGGCCGGCAGCAGGTGAACCACCATTCCTTTCGGTTTATTGACGATCAGCACATCCTCGTCCTCATAAAGAATATCCAACGGAATATCTTCCGGAACAATATCCGGTTCACTGGAATCCGGAACTTCCAGATGGATGCTGTCATCTTCCCTGACTTTATAGTTGGATTTAGCAGGCTTTCCCCCAACTGTAACCTGACCATCTTTTAACAGCTTCTGAATAAAAGACCTGGAAAAACCGCTGTCCTTTTCTGCAAGATAGCGGTCAATTCGTGTGCCGGATTCATTTTTTTCTACTGTATAATCATATCTTTCCATTTCTTATCTCCTGCAAAACATCTCACGGCTTCCTGTTCAGAAATGAAAAATCATCATCTCTGTATTTGGTGCAAACAAACAGGATCAGCAGGATCCCGCTCACTACAACATACACATCTGCAGGTTGAAAACCGGAAAATCAATCAGTGAGAAATAAATAAAATCAATTACATATCCCCTGAAAAAACGGTCGATAAAATTCCCAAGTGCTCCGGAAGCCAGAACAGCAGCAATGGTAAGCAATGGCAGATAAAAACGTTCTTTTGGAATTCGCATCCAGGCATATATAAGCACCAGAAGGAACAAAATGCTCACAACTGCAAAAAACAGCACACTTCCCTGAAACATTCCAAAAGCAATCCCCCGGTTCTCCGGATATAGATAATGAAGCTCCAGAACTCCCGGTATCAGAGATACAGACGGCTGATTCTTAAGATATACATAAGCCAGTTTTTTTGCAGCCTGGTCAGCAATAACAAGAAAGAGCACCAGAAAGAGATCAACAACCAGACATCTGACCGTTGAAATCTTCTGGTGAGTATTCGTTCTGTTGATCATAAAGTAATCTCCTGAATGCAGGAAAGCATCTCTGCATCTGTCACCGTCTTGTCAATAAAGCTCTTTCCAATTCCATCCATCAGGATAAATTTGATATGTCCCTGTTCCATTTTTTTGTCTTTTTTGGTTGCGGCAAGAACATCCTGCGGAATAAGTCCGTCCACATGGATTGGAAGATCATAATCTGCACATCCCCTGCAGATCTCCTGGTATTCCTGTTCGTTAAGAAGACCTCGTTTCATGGAAAGATACGCTGCAGCCACAAGACCTGCTCCTACACATTGTCCATGAAGAAGTGTAAAGTTCTTCAGTTTCTCTACAGCATGTCCCACCGTATGTCCAAGATTCAATAACGCACGTTCTCCCTGTTCCTTCGGATCACGCTCTACAACGCCGGCTTTGATCTCGCAGCATCTGCGAACCATTGCAGCAATCAGTTTCATATCCAGAGCTTTAATACTTTCCTGTTCACGGCATACAAAACGGAAAAACTCTCCGTCACAGATCAGACCTGTTTTCAGGATCTCACCCATTCCACAGGCAAACTGTTCAGCCGGCAGTGTGGTAAGAGTGCTTAAGTTCATATATACAAGTTTGGGCTGATGGAAAGCTCCAACCATATTCTTATACTGCTGGAAATCAACACCTGTTTTGCCACCTACACTGCTGTCTACCTGTGCCAGCAAAGTGGTAGGAATCTGAATAAAGTCAATTCCGCGAAGATAAGTAGCTGCCCCAAAACCAGTGAGGTCTCCCACAACACCGCCGCCTAATGCAACAAGAAGACTTTTCCGGTCCAGACCGTTCTGTATCAGTGTCTGATACAAAGATGAAACCGTATCCAGGTTCTTATTCTTCTCACCGGCTTCAAATGTAAAAACAGAAATATCAGAGCTTACCTTTCGTAAAACTTCTTCTACAGCACTTTCATATAAAGGTCCTACATTAGAATCTGTTACAATACAAATCTTCCTGTCCACAAGCCCTTCAGCTCTCATAGCCTGGGCCAGATTGGAAAAATTCTCTTCAAAACAGATGGGATAATGAAAATCTCCCTCACGTTTAACTAGTAATTTTGTTTCAGTCATTGAGTTTTCCTCCTTACTGTTCAGATGTAAAGGAGAATACGCACGCCAAGACGTCCTTTTTTCGTCTGACGGGTCACTCCATCAAAAATAAAGCGTCCTTTCTTACGGACGGATATGATATCTCCCTCTTTCGGCTCATAACCATTGGAAGTTATCAGCCTGCCATTTACAAAAACAAGCCCTTCTTCAATACAATGCACGATACTGCTCCTGGATGTCCCAAAAGCCAGTGCGATCAGGGAATCCAGCCGCACAGATGCACAGGTTCCAGTAACAGGGCTCAGCTTCGGCTCCGGAATATCTCCAGGATCTTTGATCTTCGATGCAACAACCGTTGTATGTCTTACCCTGCACAGATTCTCCAGAAAAAAATCTGTCATTCTGCGAGGCAGAAAAAACTGGCTGCATGATCCTCGATCAGAATATCCCCTACAACACTTCTGTCTACTCCCAGATTCAGAATAGCACCCAGATAATCTCTGTGTGTCAGATCTTCCGAAAACTTCACCGCTTTCGGTTCCAGCCGGATGCAGTCAATGGGATATTCCCATGTAAAAGCAAGAGCATCAGGATGAAAGGCTACCATCTGACGCTCTGCATTCTCATACCCGCCAAAACCTTCCACTGCAACACCCAGTTTATGAAGATTCTGACCGTTTAAAATATTTCGTTCGTTTAAATTAAGAAAATCCGTAAATGTGGTGATATCACGCTGATAAGCCATATTCGCCAGTTCACGAATCCTCTTAATAAAAAGCTCTTCTTTGTCCATGGAATTAATAACCAACTCTTACAGATGGTACAGATCCGCCGAGGATATTCTGAAGATCACCGGTAATATCTACATTATATGGTCCCAGTACAAAGATATAACTGGATACCTGCTGAAGACTTCCTCCAAGAGAATAGCAGGCTCCGGAAGTAAAATCAATGATTCTCTGTGCAAGCTCTACATCGATTCCCTCAAGATTCAGAATGACGGTAGAATTGTCAACCAGTGTATCTGCAATCTCTCTGGCTTCTTCCATGGTAGTCGGTTTAATTACACAAACTTCCATGTTTACAGTCTGAGAAGACCTCTTGCTTGTACGCATTGGTGTGATTTTGGAGGAAGGTGCTGGTCTTGCGGCACGTTCCTGTTTTACAGGTGCCTTGGCAGCAGCTGTCTTCGCAGAAACCTTGGCAGGTGCCGGTTTAACAGATTCTTCCTCTGGTTCATCTTCATCCAGAAAATCCTCTTCTTCTGACTTCTTCTTGGAAAATTTCTCAAAGAATTTCTTCTTTGGTTTCTCTTCCATATCATCTTCATCATCGAGGAAGTCATCCTCATAATCATCTTCTTCCTCTAGGATACTATCATCTAATAACTCGTCATCGTCATAATCGTCGTTCAGCTTGATGGCATCTAAAAACTTGTCCAAAACGCCCATTTTAAATCTCCAATCTTATTAGTCTATATCGCATAGTTGCGCGCACCAAAAATCCCGGTACCTACACGCACCATTGTAGCGCCCTCCTGTACAGCGACCATATAATCCCCAGTCATTCCCATACTCAGAACACTCATAATAACATTATTAATGTTTTTGGCTGCAATGTCAACACTTAATTTCTTAAGTTCACGGAAAATTCTTCGATTTTCCTCAGCATTTTCAACATATGGTGCAATTGTCATAAGTCCCTTGATCTGGATATGTGAAAATCCTGCAATTTCCTCAATAAACGGCAGAACTTCTTCCGGCTTCAGACCAAATTTACTCTCTTCCTGTGCTACATTAACCTCAATAAGAATCGGCACTATAACATCTTTTTTGGCTGCTTCTTTCTCAATGGTCTCAGCAAGACGAAAAGAATCTACAGAATGGATCATTGCCACCTTGTCAACAATATATTTAACCTTGTTTCGCTCAGATGACCGATCATGTGCCATTTCACATCAGAAGGCATCTGGATCATGAATTTGCTACGATTTCC
>ENA-OQCO01001104-OQCO01001104.1-human-gut-metagenome-genome-assembly--contig:-NODE-1104-length-11371-cov-1.704465_pt1 | contig 11371 bp, 16 predicted proteins | sample MGYA00242500_ERZ504582 | MGnify/ENA primary metagenome ERZ504582 (study PRJEB26092, sample SAMD00036346) | human gut metagenome | host: Homo sapiens | study: EMG produced TPA metagenomics assembly of...
ATTATTACTACAATTTTTTATAAAATATGTCAAGCGTTAATTTAAATAAACCGTTCCCGCCGTAGGCTCGGAAAACCGAAGGGTGACGGTGTTTTCATTCGTATACTCTATATCGCAGAGAACAACCGCCCCGGTATCGTCTATGACTGTAACCGACGGCTTTTTGTTTAAGCTGTGAAGTATCACCCAGACCTTTGCTTGAGTATCTTGCGTATATTCTCCGCTTTTATCCTTGCTTTCTCGGTCAAGGTATTTAAAGTTGGCGTTTATGTCTCCGACACAAGCTCCTACGTTTCGATTAGCCGGTATATTAACAAGCGGCATTAGTCAACGCCTCCTACAATTGGATTTCCCGTCAGCTCAGTCCATGAAAGGTTTAAGTCCTGCATTTCATAGCCTAAATTACCGAGATTCTCCCATGTGTTTTCAGCGGCTATTTCATTTTTTATCAGCTCGGACTGTACTGAATTTATACCGCCGTTTATTCTGCCGTCGCTGGTAAAGGACTTACGCAGAGAGCCAAGCTCTATACCGATAGCTTCGCCCGTTATGCCGTCGATTGTTTTCTTGACGATCTGCTGCGTTGTGTTTATTCCTAACAGCTCATGATAAACCGTCCCTATATCTCCTAAATTACATTCCTGCAAGCCTATAAAGCTTTTATATAAATCATAGTTTTTAAGGTCGGCAAAGCTTACTCGGTAATTTATACTCGGCTGGCAGTTGATGAGCATATATTCCTTTGCGCGTTCCTCGCAGGCGGTTTTCATTTCCGCTATCGTAGGAATTTCGCTTAATGTCCACTGGGGCGATTCTGAAAGCGATGTGTTTGCCCACACATAATATGCGCCTGTGCCGTCTGCGAGTTTTTCAACATAATAAATATCGCCCATGCTGTTGCCTTCAACCGGAAGATCGGTTATTTTTTTTACAGTACCTTTAACAATGCGCTTTATATCTTTAATATTGATTTCAAAGCTGTAAAACTGCATAGGCGGAACTGGAAGGACAGCCATATCAAGAGTATTAAGCGAAGCCGTACCCGTCAGTACCGTTTCATTCCTCTGTTTTTCATTGTTCACAATGCTTTCGTTATAAATAGTCGCTTCGTAGTAGATTGTGGAACAGTAATTCGAATAATCGACCTCCTGTTGAATTTCCGTCATGTCAAAGCCGTATCGTATGGAAAAGGCGTTATCCTCGCCCCTCCGCCTGTTAATTACAACATTGAAGTTATCCCTTAAAAGCTCTCCGCCCCAAACGGTTATAAAGCAGTTATCCGCTCCGATCAACGCTTTGGTAACCGACATTTTTTCATAATAAGCCGTTTTTAAATCGTCGGCGGACGGAAACTCTCCGGAGGGCTTTATGTCCGTTGAAAACAGAAAGCGTTCGGCAGGCTGTTCCGCCGTACTGCTTCCTCTGTCGGTATATGTGTGAGTAACAATCCAGTTGAGTGCGTCACTGCCTGTCTGCATCATAGGGCGGGTGTCACGGATAAAGTAATAATTAAGGTCGTAGAAGATGTGCATAGCGTCCGCTTTGACCTCGTAATTTCCGTCCGCCGACATTGAAAGCGATTTCCGGTATATTCTGAAAAGCTGTCCCTGCGCCTTTATAATATAGTTTTCTCGGATATATTTCCAGTTACCCCACTCATCGTGCGGGTGTGTTATTGTTAATGAGTATTCGCCGTTTAAAACCTCTGTAATCTCACAAGAGGTAGGCACAAGTATACGCAAGCCGTTGTGAGAAAAATCGGTTTCATCGGGCGCAAACACGCTTATGTAGTCATACATCAATACCACCTCTCATTTTTGTTGTAACCCAAATACTGGAGCTTTTGGTTATGAGACTTGTATATTCTTCCGTCGTGCTCCCACTCCTCCTGGACCAGCTCAACGACTATGCTGTTCTCTCCGGGTTTCAGCGCGGGGAATATTCCCGCAGTCTGGTTTACTACCACAAGTTTTTTACTGCCTGAAAACATATACGCAAGCCTTGACGAAACGTCAACATAGATATTCTGCTGCTTGTAATCGTAGTAATACTTAGCCGTACCGCCTGAAACGTCGGCCTCATATTCACCGGTATATTCTCCGGGCGTTGTAATAACAAGAGGGTTTTCGCTGCCGTTGACCGTAACCCTGAGCTTTCCCGCAAAGCTGAAATACCATTTAGGCTCGCTTTCAGCGGTACCGTTGTTTATTATCGTCATCGAGCCTGTAAGCGTATCGTCGTCCATTCCCATAGGCGTTGATACAAACGGGTTTGTGACGGAATATCGGAAAGGCTCAACTGTAAATATAATCGGTATGCTGCCATAAAGCTTTAATAAACGGGCGGGCGATATTGCCTGATTAATATACGCGCGATATTTTTTGGATAAATCGTCGCTTAAAATTAAATCCCCTTTGCCTTGAAGCCACGCGTTTATTTCTGAAAGCTTACTCATATCAACAATGCTCAACGTAATAGGCAGCGTTATGTTTTTACGCATAACGTCAAGCCTGTTCAGAGGCTCCGCTCTGCCCGGTATTTCCGTGGTTTTAAAAGCGCGCTCTGCAATCGGAGGGATTGCAGATTTTGAAGTTACGCCTAAAGTACGGCTGTCAACGCCTTTAAATATAAAATAACTCAATATTAAACGCCTCCTATAGCTAAAGCGGCTTTCTGCCGCATTGCCTCAAGCTTATATGCATACTCTTCTATATCTTCATCGCTGTTTATGCTTACGTTTTCAAAGATATAATTTACTGTCGTACCGCCGTTACCCATAGCTTCAGCTACTTTATGTGCAACACGATCAATCCATTCTGTGTTGTTTTTCAGCGGAACAACCGCTTCGGGACCGTCCTCTCCTATTTGTGCAATAGTCGCTCGGTCTACTATTCCGCCCGTAGCAAGCGTAGTAAATTTAGGTATATTAACATTTAATTTTACAGCCCCCGGTATATTCGAAATGTTAATACTGTTTATTTTTTCCATTATTGAGCCTACGGTATCATTAAAAACATTTTTCAGACTAAGTCCGAATTGATTGCCCGCTTCTGTTCCCGCCGGACCAAAGTCAACTGATTTTACTCCGTTTAACCCGGATTGAGCTAATTCCTTACCGCTTTTTTCTGTTTCAGCCGCCATTTCCTTTAAACTGGCCGCAAATTTCCAGCCGGACTTGCTCCCTTTTTCGCCGGACATTGTAATAAATTTGTCATATTCAGTTTCTGCCCTGGTATACCTTTCTTTGGCGTCCTTAACCATGCTGTCTGTAACATTTTTTATTTCCTTTGTCCTGCGCCGTTTTAAGCTTTTCATAGTAATTTTTGTAGTTATCAAGCTGATTTTGTAAGCTTCGTTCAGTTCCTGTTTCGCAAGTGATGAATCCCTGATACAAGTCGTCAAGAGCTTTGTTTACCTCATCTACTTCGCCTCTTGCGGCGGCAGATTGTAGCCCTTTATAATTATCGACAGTACTTTTTAGCCCTGAATAAGCGTCCTCGCTATCATTCAGTGCGCTCGTATATTTCCCCTGCTTTTCAGTAAGCCCTTTGATTTTTGCGTCAAGATCGGCGGTTACAGAAGCATAATCCGCTGATTCTCCGTATGCGCGCCGTATTTCATCACTTGACATCCGCGTCAAATCTTTTTTCGCCGATTCTACCGCTATCAATTGACCAGTTACTTCCTGAAGCTTCAATTCGTTATCTATCATTGTCTCATATGCCGAATTTAACTCTTGTTGGGCTTCCATATAGGATTCTCTTCCTGAATCAAGCGCCGCTTCCGCTTCCTTAATTGCAATGACCTTTTCGATATTGTCATGTAGCTCTGTGTATTTTTGGATAACGCCGTCTGTGGTTTCAATCTCTATTCCGAGGGCTTCAGATAACTCGCCTGTTATAACTGCCGCTCTGTCTTCGTACCCTTCCTTGATTTTTCCGTTTTTGTCAACTATGTTATCCAGTTCCTCTGAAAGGTCTTTATAGTAATCAAATTCGGCTTGGTTATCGCCCATAGCTGAATCAAAAGCTTCCGACAAATCTTCGTAACGAGCTTTAAGTTCCTTTGTTTCGTCAACCAAAGCCTGCTCTTCCTCTGAAAGCTTTGAAAACTCAGCAACTATTTTTTCAGTTGGAGTAGGTAATTTACGTAGACTGGTTTCTAAACCTACAAGAGTGGAAATAGCGATTACCGCCCATCCAAAAGGGTTTGTCGTATTTAATAATTGCTGCGCTTTTCTATAAGCGTCTACTGCCTTTTTGCCTTTATCCATTACCGTATTAGTAGCAAGCATAACGCCTTTATAGGTTACAAATGCAGTAGAAACGCCGATTATAAAGCTTTTAAATGCCTCCGCCTCTGCGCTTCCGCCGGATAGCCATTTTATAAAATCCGACACAATATCGCTGGCAGTTTTAATAGCCTCAGAAACGAATTCCACAGATTCTTTTAACAAATTTGTAGATTTAGTCGCGGATTCTCCCGATTCCGAAAAGTCTAAAAACCTTTCAATTATCGGCTTTATCGCGTCCTTAACCGTAATAAATAACTTTTTCAAACTGGAAATGCTGGCGAAAAGGTATTTATAAGATACTTTCCGCAATCAACAAACCTATCTTTCAAAGCTATAAGCCGGTCTTTATTTTCAGCGACTTTCTTTTTCAGATTATCAAATCCGGGTGAAAGCTTATTTGTAATGAAACCGCTTAGCTTATCCATAGCAGGCAGTACAATATTCTGTAGAATGGGCTCCCCTATCTGCGCTTTGAACTGCCTCCATTTTTCATTTAAATTGGCCTGTACGTTTGCGTATTGCTTTGATTCCTTAGCCGCCTGTCCTACCGCTCCGGAAGCCTTCTGCATTTTCTCGGCATATTCAAGCCTTGTGGCCTGCTTTATTTTCTCTTCAAGCTTAGACCATTCCTTCGCTTCGCTTACCAGCCTTCTTTAACAGCATACGCGGCCATCTGCGTATCATTGGCAAACAGCCCTATAGCCTCGCCGCCTTCATATGAGCCGTTAACAAAGCTGTTAAGCGCGGACATGGAATCGTCTAAGGATTTATCCCAAAATGCGGCCGCGTCGGCTGCAATATTAAGCCCCTGCTTCGCATAGTCCGTAGCGTCCCCTATGTCATAGCCCAAACCTTTAAATTTAGCCGTCATTGAAGTCATGTACGGCGTGAGACGGGTATTCACCATCCCTGTAGCGTCGGCGATTTCGTTTACCTTTTCCTGCGCCGTATCGGAATAATCACCCATTATTTGCTCGAATGCCGACTGTTCTGCCGATACCTCCGCAGACATATCCACGCACGCTTGACCGAACTCTTTTATTTTGTCAGCGGCAAGATAAGTGGCAACCGCCGCGCCGATTTTTTTAAATGCGGAAGTCATGCGGCTTTCGGAATGTTCAGCTTTTCCTGCTGTATCACTAAGAGTATCCGCTACTTTTTGTGAAGTGTCGTTAAAGGTTTTTGATGATTCGCCTAATGCTTCGTCTATTTTCTCAACAGTATCTTTAACCTCGGCTTCAACATTTTTATGTGTTTGCTTTGCCGTATAGCCAAAATCGGCATACGCTTTTTTTGTTGCCGTACTGGCATCCATTCCTTGCTTTTTGTATTCACTCGCAAGTTTCATGATATCAGATTTTAGTTCGTTTATATTTTTCCCGCTTTCAGCAGCAATTTCATTAAGACTTTTCCCAATCGAAATTTTGCTTTCTTTGAAGCCGTCACCGATTCCTTTTGACTTTTTTAGTTGTATCCTCAATCGCTCTATTAGCTTCTGAATTATCCACCGCTATTTTTCCAAACAGTCTAAAAAGCTCCATTAACTCACCTCCTCATACGGATTAAACCCCGATAAGATGTCTAAGCTCTGACAAACAGTACTTTTCACATCTTCCCTGTTGATTTCTTCGGCGTTCGCTTCCGGCTTTTCATCCTTTTTAATCTGACTGTAAAACTCAGCGAACGATTTACCGTTTATTTTATGCTTCCACACATCCCAAGCACGCTCTTCTGTGCATAAATTTTCAAATTCTTTAAGGAACATACAGAAACGCCCTGTCGATATGTAACCGTCAAGAAGCGTTTCCGCATTTCCGTACCTTGAAAACATCGAATCAATTAATTTTATTTCGCCTTGGTTATCAATTTCGATACAACCGAAAAAAAAATCTTTGAATTCGTCTCTCATAATTAGCTCGACAATCATTTCTGCAAATACGGCCATATCAAGCTCCTGAATATCTTTAACGCTCAAGCCGCTTAAGTCTGCAAGAAAGCTATATATTTCTTTTTCGCATGAGCCTATATTTTTCAGAAGTACATCGGCCGCGTCGAGTAGAACGCCGATACCGATCGCCCCTAAATCCGCTTCTCTGCCTACCACGTTTTTAATGTCGTCGAGTTCAAAGCATTTTTTAAATTCTCCGATACCGATTTTAGATAGAATCTTCATCATCGGAAAAAGGTCTTTTGTTCGTAGTTTTCTTAATTCAAAATTTTTTTCTGACATTTTATTACCTCTTTCTTATTTTAACTTACGATTTATTATATAGATCCGCCGGGATAATATATATGGTAAGGAAGAGCCGTCGGATCTTCCGAAAGATTTGCATAGCATTCAAACGTAGCCTTTAGAACGCTGCTTTCTTTGTTTTTGCCCTCTGTTTCCAGTCCGCTTGTGCAAAGAGCGTTTTCAAAAATAACTATTACCGCCCTTCCATCAAGCGTCCGTCCCACATAACCCAAATTTTTGATATAATCTCCCTCGCTTATTTTAGAGTTAGATATGATTTCTGTGTACGAGAGAATTTCATTAGACGTATTTATTTTTCCGACAACCATTGACTTTAAAATATCAGGGGTTGCCTCTATTATATTTGTTTCAATAGTCGCCGTTTCTCCCGTCTTTACGGCCAGCCCCTTAACCTTTACTGTCGCCCCGTCAACCTCAATGTCGCTGAATTCCGGTTTTATTGTAGCTTAGTTCCTCCGCTGGTCGCGCCTATAATTGTTTGAATCCCGTTCCAGCCGGTATACTTTTCATAATAAGGCTTACCGGGAATAAGCGATTCATCTGTAGTTTCTTCATATGAAACGCTCCCCTGACTTCCGCCCTTTTGTTCATAATACGTTTTGCCCGACTGCTTTTCCGTATCTTGCGTACGCACATAATATGTGCCGTAAGCAAGCCCTTTGTGAATTGTTCCAGCCCCGAATAATGTATTGCCGGGTGTTTTTTCTGTTATACCTGACGATAAAAATTCTTTTGCCATATTACTTTACTCTCCATTCTTTTACTTTAAGATTTATCTGTATTCGTTTAAGTTCGTCAACCCCGGTGGGAATCGGCATGGAAGAACAATAGCAAACGGCAATACCCGCTTTATTTTCGAGTATTGCCGTTACGCCGACCTCCGGGAAAAGATTTCTTATTTTTTCTTTCTCGACCTCAAGACTTAACCAGGCGTCTCTTGTTGTGCCGGTCAGAATAAATACGCTTTCGCACTCGCCGTCTTCATTAAGCGGCTCGGTTTCAGTATATTCGCCTACAAAATAAGGGTATTGCAGTTCCTTAGACCATTCCTCAAAGCAATAAGGTATTTTAGCTGAATCAAGCTGTGCGGCTATATATTTCAATCCGTTTATTGTCATTTTCCCACCTCTGATTTTAATATCTCTTCGGCTTTTCGGATTATTAACGCTTTTTTTGCGTGAAACGCCTTATGAAGCGCGCGTCTTGGTTTCTTACCTTTTGTAAAATGCCCCTTTCCTTTCGAATCAACATAATACCACCCGCCTTTTCTGCCGTCTCCGTTCATTGCGTATTCGCCGGTACCGAATTCTTCCCAAATAGAATTCTCAAGAGGACTTCCTATAACAGCCTCCCCCCTTGATTCATCGACTGAAAAATCCCACGACCCCTTTAACTGCCCCGTGTCAACCGCGGTATTTTGTTTAACCTGAGATTCAAGCTCAGCCGCCGATTCATATAACCACCTGTTGAGCGCGTCGTTCATCGCCGCTTTAACCTTAACGGCGTTATCGGTAAATTCCACGCTCATTTACTGACCTCCCGTATATTTCAGATAAAATTCTAACTGCCGGTTTAATTCCATAGGGTTATCAATAAACACAACGTCATACACCTTGCTATTTATCAATAAACGGCAGTTCTCCGCGCTGATATGACTGCCGATAGCAGTGTAATCGGATATAAAAACGTGGGTTGACTCTTGTATCTTCGTATTGTAAACATTGTATTTTGCATTACCGTCGGAAAGGTCCAGCCACCCATTTAGTGACCGAACTGTTCCCCACGTTTTTACAGCCTCACCGATTGCATTACTTGCGGACGTATATAGCTGTAGTTCGGCTGTAATGTTTCCTCCAATACTTTTCACCCTAAAACCTCGCTTTCATGTAAGGAATCAAAAAATCTGTAAGGCTTTTCGGATATCCGATTAATGAATTGTCACGATCCATATTGAAATACGTAACAGAGTGACGGCTGAGAGTTTCAGACTGCACTCCTACCTTATCCCGATTATTTAAATCCCATTTAAGCATATTGATTACGCCCATAACTATATCTTCGGGGTATTCCACTTTTGTTATAAGATTTTTAACGCAGCTCTTAAGTTCTCCGTCAACTGTCATTCCGTCCTCGTCCAGTTCCGTAACCGCATATACCCCGTTATTAAGCAGGCTTTCAGAAATCTGCACAGTATCGCCCTGTTTTAAATACGGCGGAGGTTTTAGTATTTTCCCGTCCATTATTGCCGACCGCGATCTAATTGCTCTTACCTGAAAATTGTTGTTTGTAAATCTTCTTATTAACGATTCCAAAGCTCGAAGCTTAGCCTCGAGCATGGAAGCGGGTTCGTCTGAATCGACATAATTGCGGACTTCTTCAGCAGAAATGATCATCAGACTACTCTCCTTTACTTTTTAAACTTAGCAAGAACTATCTTCGAATCGTTTGTGAGCGCAACTCCGTAATATTTAGCGGCAGTAATATCGTGACGCTGCTTTTTCGGGAACCATTCATGATCTACCTGAGTATCCTTTTTCAAGAAAATAGTAAGCGCCGGAAGTTCCTCTTCGGTATATTCTGTTTCAGCGTCATCAGGCTGAAGCTTAATAATAGGGCAAAGATAATACTGCGAAGCCGCCGCAACCGTATTTACCTTATCTCCTACTGAAAGTACGGAAGAGCAATACGGCTGAACAGACGAAAGCTTTTTAGCCGTCGAAGATTCCGTACCGTCTTCTGCTATAATGGTTATCGTTCCGTCGGAAGCTTTTTCAAACTGTATAAGTTTAACCTTTTTAGACTTCTTAATCCAGCAGCCCGCAATCTTGCCTATCGCTCCGTTAACGGCAACGCCTCCGGTAAATTTATCGGCAGAAAGGAAATCGTCATCTTTAAGAAGAGTAGCTTCCTGCGCGGGATTTATAAACATTACCTTTTCTATTCCATCCTCTTCGTCCTCGAATTTTGCATTGGCGTCCACTATACCGTCATAGGATACCGCCGCAAGCGTTGACGCCGCGTATATATTAGTGCCGGTATACGCCGCGTCAAGAACGTCGTTATCGACCTTACCGACTATTGATTTAGACAACTGAGTTTCAGCCTGGCCTATTGGATTGCCAAGACCGCTGTTAATCGCAGTCTGATATATTGAAATAGACTTTCCGGCGCATTTAATTGTAAACGTTGTGCTTGAAGCGGTCAGTTTAGAGGTCTGCATTTCCTCGCCTAATTCCGGATCGAAGTTTTCCGCGTCTCCCACATAATTCCACGACGGAACGGTTTTAGTATCTCCCGCAGTTCCTTGCAGCGTAGTATCAACCCTCGCATAAGGAGTAAGCTTACAAAGCGCGGTTATTTTCGCCTCAATCATATCCCCCATTACCTGAGGATTAATAATATCTCCTAATTTTGTTGCTGCCATTATGATTCACCTTTACCTTTCTTATTTACTCATAGCTTCGTTGTATGCGTCCGGATTTTCAGAATATAGAGCCGCTCTTTCTGCATACGGCTTCTTCAGTATGTCGTTTCTGGTAAGTACTGTTTCTCCGCCTCCGTTCGGAAGTCTGTTATCCCCCAGAATCTTGTACCCTCCGCTATCGCCGGATTCAAACATTTTCGGAAACTTAGTTTTCAGATTTGAAATTTTATCCTGCCAACCCTTTATATTCCCGTTTTCGTCAAGCTCAATAGCTTCGCCGCTTTCGTTCAGCTTAAACGTAAGATAATCAACGTCAACCGCGTTTTCAGACATAAGAGCGACCTTGACGGCTGATTTAAGCTTGGTTTCTTCAAGCTGCGTCCGCAGGTCCACTACCTGCTCTTCGTATTCGCTGATTTTACTCTGTAAGTCATCGTTACTCTTATTACCTTTTTTAAGGTCTTCTATAAGAGCGTTTGCGGTTTCAAGTTCAGTCTGTTTACCGTTAAGCTGACCGTTAAGGGCTTCATATTCATTTTTTTCCACGTAATTACCGCTGCCTATATCCGCCAGTTTTATTTGCTTTTCCTTATCTGTTTTAGTACTGTTATACTCGTTAATTTTAGTTTCAAGCTGCGAATACAGATCGTCGCCTAAAAGCTTTTTTAAAAATTCCATAACATTACCTCCAAAAAATATTTAAGCAGTTTTATGCCGTGCTCAGGGCATGAAAAGAGCGCTCATAAAAGCGCTTAATCAATAGTTTCAAAGTTTACCGGAATCCACATATTCGGATTGAAGTTAAGCGTATAGTGGTAATTATCAACGTAATTATCCGTAACATCTTCGACCGTATAAGTAACGTTATCTGATAGCCCTATAAAATGCTTTTTATATGCGCCGTTTTCATCTTCAACAATGATTTCAAGCTGATTTTCTGCGGTATCCACATTTAAGGACATTCTTCCTGTCATCTGAAAAAGTACGTCGCCCTGAATGCAGTTAATAACGGTTATTTGCCTAATTGTGTTAAAGTTATCAGCTTGCTTTGAAATATTGTACGATACTCTTTCAGACTGTCTTTGACATCCGACAGACAATGCCGACATCAACGTCAGCCCCATTACGGCTGCAAGTATTTTCTTTGATTTTCTTTTCATAATTCTACCTCTTTCTTTTTTAGTGATATATAAAAATAACGCTCCGGCTATTGCCGAAACGCTTAACAAGCTATTTTCTTAACATTTGTTACTTCTATGAAGCTTTTTATCCGGTCGTAACCCCAGCCGCAATTAATCAAAGACGACACGAGCATTTCCATGCTTTCTATATCTCTGAGCTGTTCCGCTGTAAAACAATCGCGGAGATTATCTTTTTTGGGAATACCGTAATGCTCTCT
>ENA-OQCO01001105-OQCO01001105.1-human-gut-metagenome-genome-assembly--contig:-NODE-1105-length-11340-cov-1.627308_pt1 | contig 11340 bp, 10 predicted proteins | sample MGYA00242500_ERZ504582 | MGnify/ENA primary metagenome ERZ504582 (study PRJEB26092, sample SAMD00036346) | human gut metagenome | host: Homo sapiens | study: EMG produced TPA metagenomics assembly of...
TCCGAACGAAGTTCCTGCCCTGTTTGTGCAGCGGCGTTGACGGAAAGTCTGTATCACGTCCGGTCGGCTCATGAAATTTTCAAGGTGCGTTTCCCATAAAAGAAAAACTACCGTCCCATGCAGCATAGCGATGGATTTTGTCGGGTGAATCGGCGGCAAAATGAATCGGATGTGTTGCGGGGGCGGTAGATCTTTCAGGGATAATCCACGGTGAGGCAGTGTTCAAAATGAACACAACCACATCTTGTGGATGGGTTTGGACCAATCCACAAAATCAGTGGAATTTACAAGGAAAATACCACGGTATGTTGAATACGTCAAGAGGATTTTGAAAATTTATTGCGGTAAAGCGGGAAAAGTATGACGCATCTTGCGAGTATAGGAAAAATTGACTGGGTATTGGTCTGTATTCCTGTTCAAGGGATGGGCACAGGCAAATCTGATGATAGCAAGGCGACAACGATTTTTGTGCAAAAACATCATTGAGCACTATATGACTGTGCCTTTTTCAAAACAGAAAACCGCCCACGCAGCGCAGCGATGATTTTGTCGGGTGAATCGGCGGCAAAATGAATCGGGTGTGTTGCGGGGCGGTTTTCTTCTTTTGGGGAGGCTCTATGGATACGGCAATCAGCCTAAACTACTTCATTTACCTTCTTTTTCGCTGTTTACAATGGCCTGCACCTTGGTGGGCAGACCGTAGATGCTGATGAAACCGGTGGCATCGCTCTGCTTGTAGTCACCGCCTGCGGCAAAGGTGGCGATGTCTTCCCGGTAGAGGGAGTAGGGCGACCAGACTCCTGCATTGATGAGGTTGCCCTTATACAGTTCCAGACGGACTTTGCCGGTGACGTACTCCTGCGTGGAGGTGACGAAAGCACTCAGAGCCTTGCGCAGAGGGCTGAACCACTGGCCGTCGTAAACCAGCTCGCCAAAGGTGATGGCCAGCTCGCGCTTCTTGTGGGCAGTCAGCTTGTCCAATGTCAGGGTCTCCAGCACTTCATGCGCCTTGTACAGAATGGTGCCGCCGGGGGTCTCGTAGACGCCGCGGCTCTTCATGCCCACCAGACGGTTCTCCACCACGTCGTACAGGCCGATGCCGTTGCGTCCGCCAATCTCGTTGAGCTTTGCAATGATGGCGGCGGGCTTCAGCTTCTCGCCGTTCAGAGCCACCGGCACGCCCTGTTCAAATTCCAGCTCCACAAACTCGGACTTGTCCGGGGCAGTCTTGGGGCTGACGCCCAGCTCAAGGAAGCCGGGTTTGTCGTACTGCGGCTCGTTGCCCGGATCTTCGAGGTCAAGGCCCTCATGGCTCAGATGCCACAGGTTCTTGTCCTTGGAGTAGTTCGTCTCGCGGCTGATCTTCAGCGGGATGTGATGAGCCTCGGCGTAGTCGATCTCTTCATCGCGGCTCTGGATATCCCACTCACGCCACGGGGTGATGATCTTCAGGTCGGGTGCAAAGTGCATGATGGCCAGCTCAAAGCGCACCTGATCGTTGCCCTTACCGGTGCTGCCGTGGCAGACCGCATCCGCACCCTCGGCACGGGCAATCTCCACGACGCGCTTTGCCAAAATCGGGCGGGCAAAGCTGGTGCCCAGCAGATAGCCCTCATAATCGGCTCCGGCCTGCATGGTAGGGATGACGTAGTCCTCCACGAACTCGTCGGTCAGGTCTTCGATGTACAGCTTGGATGCGCCACTTGCCTTCGCACGCTCCTCCAAACCGTCCAGTTCACCCTTCTGTCCCACATTGCCGCACACGGCAATGACTTCGCAGTTGTTATAGTGCTCTTTCAGCCACGGGATGATGATGGACGTATCCAGACCGCCGGAATATGCCAGCACGACCTTTTTGACCTCAGACATAGGAACTGCCTCCGTTCAAACCAACTTTATATACTTTTCTATTTCCCTCGTGCAATTTCAAGATTGCAGTGTCATTATACAGGCACTTAGAAAATGTGTAAAAAGTATTCTGCATATAGCGGCGATATAAAAGCAGTATTTCACAGCAGGACTTTCTGAACCTATAATAACAGTTGGAAATAAACAGAAAGAGGGTCTTTTTGATGGCTACGATATTTCCAAGAGAAGAAAAAGCAGAGGCACTGTTCGGGGAGATCCTGAAAAATCCGGAAGCCTGCCGCCGTCTGATGGATACCTTCAACGATTCGCTGGACATGGCAGACGTACTGGATGCGCCGACGCTGAGTGCACAACAGTTTGCTGCGGCATTATTCGATGCCTACGAGAACAAGGATCTGTCTGCATTTCTGATGGCGCTCTGTCAGCACAGTATGTTTGATCTGCTGCGGAATGCGGCATTGATCCCCTTTAAGTTCAATGCGGACGGCCAGCCGAACCCGGTGATTCTGACGGATGATGCCGGCGTTCTTTTGCCGGACAATAAGTTTGCAGTCAATAAAAAGCTATATGATCGGTTTGTCCGGGTGTTCCAGAAGCAGGAAAAGGTGAAAATGTACCTTGCCAGCGGCTACTGCAAGTATCACGGCTACGACGAAGGCTCTATGGATGTGGTGGAGTACCACTATAACCAGCATCTGGGGCTGCTGCTGATTTACGAACTGCCGGACACCGTAAAGCAGAAGGTGACCGAAGCCGAAGCCTATTCCACCGTCTGGGACATCCAGATGAAGCTGCAGCACGCACTGCCCCGTTCCGTGGTCTACTATGGACAGGACACGCTGAAGGACGGCGGCACCCGCTACGATGAACTGGGCGTTTTTCTGCCGCTGGAGCACTTTGCTGACCGGCTGGAACGCCATGTAGAAACGGCTACCAAGATCGTTTACGGGGAGTAAGCTCTCCTACAAACGAACTCCCTTTATAAGTGCATCACACAGCAAAACAAAACGCAGCGAACCTTCTGACGGCTCGCTGCGTTTTGCATTATAGAGGGGAGAATGGAAGGCATTGCACCTCAGGTGCAATAACGGAATGTCTTATCGGTGATGATGCGGGCAAAGATCAGACCCAGCGGCAGCGCCACGATGATGAGGATGGCGTTTGCAAACCATGTGGCAGAATCCGTCAGGGACAGGATGCCCAGATTATAGATGGCGCGGTAGAAATACAGCCCCGGCACCATGATAACAATGGACGGAACCGTGACAGAGATGCGGGGATAACCTGCGGCGCTCTTCAGGCAGGATGCCAGCAGGCCGGCCAGCAATGCGCCCAGAAACGCCGCTACGGCAGGCGGGAACCCTGCAAGGCTTACCAGCTCCAGCCGGAACGTGTTCGTCACCGCACCGATGAGCGCGGCGCAGACTGCCAGATTCCGGGGGCTGTTGAACATCAGCGAAAAGCCGAACACACCGCCAAAGCTCGTCAGCAGCCGGAACAGGATCTCTTCCGGGAGCGTCAGGCTCAAAGCCGGGAACTGCACCGGCTGCAAATGCAGCAGCAGTGCCATGATCCATGCCGTCATGGTCGCCACCAGAATGATAAGGACGGCGTAAGCCAGACGCTCCAGCCCGGAGCGCATATCCAGCTTGGCAAGGTCGATGCCGCTGGTGATGAACGGAAAGCCCGGAATGATGAAGAGCATGGAGCAGATATATCCCGCCTCGTGCTGCGCCGATACGGCAAACAGCACCTCGGCCAGCTTCAGCAGGACGGCATACACGAGGCTCGCCGAACAGACCGAAGCTGTGATGCCCAGAAACAGAGTGAAGTGGTGCTTTGTCAACTTGCACCGTACAAAGTTGCCGATGCCCGCGCCACAGAAGGCACATAGCATCTCAACGATGCCGCCGCCCAGCAGAAAGGTGAAGCAGCCGCAGGCCAGTGCGGCTGCAAAGCCCAGCGCAACCGGCGAATACAAGCCGTGGATACGCTCGATCTCGTCGAGGTGGCTGTGCAGTTCTTCGCCGGTCATAAATTTGCCCTCCCGGTCGAAGTCGCTGACGAAATGCTCCAGCCGGTTCAAGCGGGAGGTGTTCACGCCCGTGTTTGTCAGACAGAGCGACTGGGTATAACACTGGTCGCCATCAAAGCAGGTGAACTCAATGGACAACAGGCCGATATCTGCTGTCGTTGTGACACCCAGCTCCCGCGAAAGGGTGTTCATGGAGCTTCGGACGCGCCATGCGCCGGTGCCGCATTCCAGCAGCATCAGCCGGTGCGGCCAATGACGGAGGCTTTTTCCACAAGTCCCGCCTCGGTAATGGGGTTGCCCTTACTGGCGGACGCATAATCGTGCCAGTAGACTTCCATGTGATTTTTGATGATCTCGCTTTGCCGCTGTCCCATACCGGAAAGCCTCCTTTTTGATATGGGAATGTTGCAGTCCTTTAAGACTGCGGTGCTATTATAAGGGAAATTGCAGGATGGGTAAAACGTATCTTGAATATGCCGACAATATTCGGTTGGTATTGCAAACAAGAAAAGACATTGCGTTTTTGTCCGTTCTGCGATAGGATGATAAAAAAGCCATCGGGAGGAATCCGCTATGACCTTACAGCAGCTTCGTTACGCTACCGCTGTAGCCGACACCGGCACCATCAGCCGGGCGGCACAGCAGTTTTTCATCGCACAGCCCAGCCTGACCAATGCCATCCGGGAGTTGGAACAGGAAGTTGGACTGACTATTTTTCACCGCACCAATCGGGGTGTGGCTCTGACCCCGGAGGGAGAGGAGTTTCTGGGATATGCCCGGCAGGTGCTGGCCCAGATGGAACTCATCGAGGAAAAATATCTCGGCTCAGCTCCGGTCAAGCATCAGTTCTGCGTGTCGGCCCAACACTATTCCTTTGCCGTGGAAGCCTTTGTGGAGTTGCTGAAAGAATACGGCGGAGAGGAATATGATTTCCGACATTCGGGGAGACGCAGACCTATGAGATCATTGAGGATGTTGCAAAGCTGCGCAGTGAGGTGGGCGTACTCTATTTGAACAACGACAATGAAACCGTTCTGCGCAAGGTCATCCGGGAACACGATTTGACTTTCACGCCGCTCTTCACCGCAAAGCCCCATGTGTTCGTCAGTGCATCTAGCCCGTTGGCGCAGAAAAAGGCTTTGACACTGGACGATTTGAAGCCCTACCCACGCCTTTCCTATGAGCAGGGGGAGCACAATGCGTTCTATTTTTCGGAGGAGATTTTGAGCACTCTGGACAGCAAAAAGGACATTCTGGTGCGTGACCGCGCAACACTGTTCAATCTGCTGATCGGTCTGGATGGTTATACCATTTGCAGCGGCGTCATCAGCGAAACACTCAACGGTCCGAACATCCGTGCCGTGCCGCTGTTGGTAGATGATTCCATGCAAATCGGCTATCTGACCCACAAACAGATGCAGCCCGGACGATTCGGAAAACAGTATATTGAGATTCTGAAAAAGTATACGGAGCAAGTATAGCTTCAAGCTATGTCAAACCGTCTGCATTTCGTATTTTACACAAATCAACTCCTGCGGTATACTGTTGCCATCAAGCAACGAGTACTGAAAATTGACGTATAGAGAGGGTTTTACGATATGGCAGAGTTGAAATCACCGTTCCGTTATGACTTTGTGGGCAGCTTCCTGCGCCCCCAGCACTTGAAAGAGGCACGTGCCCAGTTCAAGGCTGGCGAGATCGACCATGCTGCGCTGACCGCGGTGGAAAATGAGGAAATCACCCGCCTCATCGAGAAGCAGAAGCGTGCTGGTTATCACGCCATCACCGATGGCGAGTTCCGCCGCAGCTACTGGCATCTGGACTTCATGTGGGGCTTCCACGGCATTGAGGAAGTGGAACTGGATCACGGCTACTTCTTCCACGGTGAGGAGACTACCCACGGTTCCATTAAAGTGAGTGGTAAGATCAGCGGTGAGAACCACCCTTTTGTAGAGCACTACAAATTTGTTAAGCAGTTTGAGGATGAGAATTGCATCGCCCGCCAAACTATGCCTGCCCCGGCGCAGCTGCTGGCCGAACTGTACCGCGAGGACAACGGTAAAAACACGGATACTGTTTACCCTGACCACGAACAGCTGATTCAGGATATTGCTGTCGCCTACCGCACCGTCATTCAGGAGTTGTATGCCGCTGGCTGCCGCAATATCCAGTTTGACGACTGCACATGGGGCATGATCGGAGACCCGAATTACCAGAACTTCCTCAAGGAGAGCAATACCAAAGTGGAGGATGTAGCCGCAGAGTACCTGCGTCTGAACAATTTGGCACTGGAAAACCGCCCGGAGGGTCTGACGATCACCACTCATGTCTGCCGTGGCAACTATCATTCCACTTGGGCCAGCGAGGGCGATTACTTCACCGTTGCTCCCTTCCTGCTGGCACAGGAAAATGTGGATGCGTTCTATCTGGAATTTGACGATGCGCGTTCCGGCAGCTTTGAGCCGCTGAAGTATGTGGCCGATGGCAAAAAAGTGGTGCTGGGTCTTGTCACCACCAAATCTCCCCGACTGGAAAATAAGGATACCGTCATCGCCCGCATTCATGAGGCAGAGAAGTACATTCCTCTCGACCGTCTCTGCCTCAGCCCGCAGTGCGGCTTTGCATCCTGTGAGATCGGCAATAAGCTGACCGAGCTGGAACAGTGGAACAAGCTCAAACTGGTCAAGGAAATCGCCGAGACCGTCTGGGGTAAATAAGAAGTATGACCGGCAGTTCTTAGAAAACAGAGAACTGCCGGTTTTTAATATAAATTCATCTTGCAATCTTCCGCAAAATATGATATATAGATTATACGAAACATTGTTTTGAAAGAACGCTCCACCGTTCAATGATGTATAAATAGGAGGTGTCCGCCATGACCGCCGTGATCTACGCCCGTTATTCCAGCGACAATCAGCGTGAAGAATCCATCGAAGGCCAGATTCGTGAATGCACGGCCTATGCCGAAAAGAATGACATCACTATCGTCAAGCACTACATTGACCGCGCCATCTCTGCCAAGACGGATAATCGCCCTCAATTCCAACAGATGATAAAGGACAGCGACAAGAAGCTGTTTGATATTGTTCTGGTCTGGAAACTTGACCGCTTTGCCCGGAATCGCTACGACAGTGCCCGGTATAAGACCCAGCTGAAGAAGAACGGTGTCAAGCTCATGTCGGCTACGGAGATCATCTCCGAGGGGCCAGAGGGTATCATTCTGGAATCGGTTCTGGAGGGCTATGCAGAATACTACTCTGCCGACCTTGCCGAAAAGGTTGTCCGTGGACAGACAGAGAACATCCTGAAAGGCCGCTGCAACGGTGGTCGTGGAACGTTTGGATATACGCTGGATTCCGAGCGGAAATTTCACATCGACCCGCTTGCCTCCCCTTTCGTGCTGGAATCGTTCACGAAGTATCGGGATGGCCTCACGATGAAAGAGATTCGGGACTGGCTGAATGAAAACGGCATCAAGAACCCGGTCGGAGGCGAATTTACTTACAACAGCGTGGAGCACATGCTCAAAAACCGGCGTTATATCGGAGAACTGAAATTCCGGGATGTGGTCGTGCCGGATGCGATTCCGCCCATCGTGCCGCTGGAACTGTTCGATGATGTGCAGGAAAAGATTGCCAAAAACAAGAAAGCCCCTGCCCGTAGAAAGGCAGAGGACGATTACCTGCTGACAACCAAGCTGCACTGTGGTTGCTGCGGTGCGCTGATGTTTGGCGAAAGCGGCACAAGCCGGACGGGAGAAGTCCACCGCTACTATAAATGTGCCACGGTCAAAAAGAAGAAGGGCTGCAAGAAGAAAACCGTCCGCAAACAGTGGCTCGAAGATCTGGTGGTCAACCAGACCATGCAGCTTGTCCGGGACGATGCCGCCATGGAATCCATCATTGCCAAGGTCATGGAGCTGCAAGACCGGGAGAACACCAATCTTCCCCTCTATGAGAAGCAGCTCCGGGATGCGGAATCGGGTATCCAGAATATGCTCAACGCGATTCAGGCCGGAATCCTCACTAGTTCCACCAAGGAGCGGCTGGAGCAGCTCGAAGAAACCAAGCGAGAGCTTGAAGCCCGCATTGCGGAAGAAAAGCTGGCAAAGCCCAAGATCAAAGAGGAATTTATCCGTTTCTGGCTGATGAGGTTCCGTAAATTGGACATGAGCCTGAAAGACCAGCGGCAGGCGTTGGTGGATACGTTCATCAATTCGATTTATCTGTACGATGATAAGGTTTTAATTGCCTTCAACTATAAAGAAGGGACACAGACCATCACGTTTGAGGAAGCGGCCCAAGCCGCATCAAAGGAAAATGGTTCGGATTTGGATTGCTTTACTGCATAAAATCCCCAGTACACTTTCGTGTGCTGGGGATTTTTATTTGCGGCCGGGAGGATTCGAACAGCACGGCCCCGCCGGAGGCGGGGTAAGCAATCAGCCCAGCGGGCTGTTGCTTAGTGCGCGGTTCCTGGACCCGTAGGAACGTCGAACAAGAGGACTAGCGTTCATTTGCGGCCGGGAGGATTCGAATCTCATTTCAAATTCTCCATCAGTTTTGCCGCCAGCGTCTCGGCTTCTTTGGCTGGGACCCAGATATCCGGAGAAAGGCCACGCATTTCTTCAAAATAATCTGCACCCTCCGGCAGCAGATAGACACATACGGATGTCATTATAACCGAGCATTTGCTGTTCGGCAGTTCCACATGCCCACCATTTCCGATCATACATCCATTTGTGTTTTCTCCGATAATCAGGCTGTTTTCCAGATTATAGGCAAGGTCCATTGTGATTTCTGCAGAAGAGGCAGAGCATTTTCCGCTTAAAAGAATCAGAATGTTGTCGTGCGTTTGCCACCGATGAGCTATCGCTACGGATACCGGATTAACAACGTCATAGCGGACTCCATTGCCCTGTACACGCTGGCGGCTGTATCGGGTGATCCACTGATGAGCTACTTCTTCATATCCGCCGACATTGGAGCGCAGATCCAGCATGGAAATCGCAGCATCACTCATTTGTGCCGCCGCAGCATTGACCTCCTGCAGGAAAGAGCCATCAAAGCTGTTGAACTGGAACACCGGGATTCCATCTGTCTGGCGAAGATCGGTATTCTGGTCTTTGGGAAGCTCTTTATAATACTGTCTCCAAGTGTCTGCCGTCAAAACATCCGTACTGCCATCGGCATAGTGCACGGTCAATTGCTCGTCGCACACATGCTTGTCCCACTCGGTTCCATCAAATTTTGCTTTTTTCAGCAGCACAGGATAGTACACAAGATATCCTTCTTTGGAAATGGAGCGTTTGAACAGTGCATCCAAGTCTGGATGGCCGTCTACCGATACGACCGTCTTACCTTTGGAATCCTGATATCCGCTGTCGGTTTTAACGAACATCACCTGCCGGAAAAAGAAGGGGATATCCTTTTCCGCAGGGAAATTCTGATTGACATTGAAATGGCCGTCCTTGATAAAGGTGAGGTGTTTCACCAAAATCTCCTGTAAGTCTTTGCAGGTCAGGCTATCTTTTGCTTGAAGCTCTTGTAAAATCTCTGCTTTTGCCTGATTGAATACAGTGTGCCCGCCAAAATAGTCATAGAAAGCAAAATCATAATAGAAGGCATCGAAGAGATAGTTCACATCCTCTTTCGCTTCTTCTACGGTCAGTTCTTTTTCGGCATCGTATTCGCTGTAGGTATCGGTGACGTAATCAAAATATTTCTGTGCATCGGCGGGGTCATCGTAATGCCGCAGATAGGGTGTCGGGTCGGCGGCAGGAGCCGCTTCCCAACGCTGATGCTCTTCGTTGATTTCTGCGAGCAGTTCCGCTTTGGTTGGTTGATTGTCTTTTACAAGCTGTATGACCTTGGTACAGCCGGAAAAGCTCACGAGCATGATCAGACAGCAGAACAGAGATACGAGTTTGGAATTCATGGTGTGGCACTCCTTTTGATTTTGATATTACCCTTTCCGATTTTTCTGCCAGATGCGGTACAAGCCATCGGTGATGAGGGTCTCGCGGTAGAGAATGTTCGTGTGGCAGGCTTCGCGGATGGTGCGGGGCAGATTGCCGGTGGCGTAGAATTTGAGCTCCGGACCGAGTTCGGCGCGGAAGCGCTCAGCCAGTCCGTCCAGCAGGCTGGCGGTGCCCAGCACGAAACCGTTCTGCAGGCAGGCGGCGGTGTTCTTGCCCAGAATGGAGGTCGAAGCCGGTGCCGAAAGGTCGATCTGGGGCAGCTGGGCGGTCTTCTGGACCAGCGCTGCCTGCGACAGCTGCGGGCCGGGCAGGATGACGCCGCCCACAAGCTCCTGCTTCTCGTTCACGGCCATGATGGAGATGGCTGTGTCGGCGGAGATGACGGCCAGCGGGCCGGGCGTCTCGGCCAGCGCGGCAACGGCACCGCACAAAAGCTCTGCACCCAGCTGGGCCGGATTGTCCAGCCGCAGTTTAATGCCGCTCTTCAGGCCCGGCCCAACGGTCAGAAAGCGGGCGGAGCAGAGCATCCGCAGCGCCGCCAGGACGCGGCCCGTCAGCGCGGGCACGACACTGCCCAGAATGCCTCCCTCGATGCGCTCGGTCTGGACGCGGTACAGAGAGAGCAGATTCAGCAGATTCATGGCATATTCGTCAATGGTCGCTGCTGCGTCGGAGTGCAGACGCCCGCTGAATTGCAGGGCGTCGTGTTCGTATCCGGCGATGGTGATGTGTGTGTTGCCGATGTTGACCGTCAGGATCATGGTCGGGGGCCTCCTCTGCCTCTATAATGTAATTATATAATATAACAGCGCCCGCAAAACTGCAAGCTCCCCTTGGAAAAGGGGAGCCGGGACGGCCGTGGCCGTCCCGGAGGGGTCCAATTTTCTGCCCGAACGCAGCAATTTGAAGTTTTTTGAAAAACTTGTAAAAAAGTGTTGACATCCACCCCGGTGTATGGTATTATACTTGAGCGCCAAGTGCTGAGACAAAAGAATGACTTCTGAGGTCCCAGCTGAGAAGCGAGAGAAAAGAACCAATAGACGCTGAGAAGTTCCGGTTTGTTCCGAGAAACTTGAAGCAGTCCAAGTTCAGAACGTTCGAAACGCTTCGAAAAAAGTGCTTGACAAAAAATCACTTCTGTGATAAAATAATTAAGCTGTCAGCCGGTTGGCTGAGGCGCACAGGACCTTGAAAATTGAACAATATCGAAAAACTTGTAACGGAACCTATTTTCGTGTTGGAAAAAACACGGTAAACAATTCCAAACAAAGTAATTCACACAGGACGCAAGCGATTGCGTGCTGAGCGAAAAAAGATTTAACACTTTTTAAGTGATAAATATCATTTATAAAGAGTTTGATCCTGGCTCAGGACGAACGCTGGCGGCGCGCCTAACACATGCAAGTCGAAACGAGCAAAGAGGAGCTTGCTTCTCTGAGCGAGTGGCGGAACGGGG
>ENA-OQCO01001106-OQCO01001106.1-human-gut-metagenome-genome-assembly--contig:-NODE-1106-length-11338-cov-3.639372_pt1 | contig 11338 bp, 10 predicted proteins | sample MGYA00242500_ERZ504582 | MGnify/ENA primary metagenome ERZ504582 (study PRJEB26092, sample SAMD00036346) | human gut metagenome | host: Homo sapiens | study: EMG produced TPA metagenomics assembly of...
CAAATGAAGTACGTTCCGTTTATTTGGTAAAACGGTACATCTTTACATCATCTTAATAGAGCTTTGCACCTGCCGGAATGTGGTCATCAACCATCAGAAGATGAAGCTTTTCTTCGCCTTCTTCTTCATGAATAGCACTGAGGAGCATACCGCAAGAGTCAATGCCCATCATAGCTCTCGGTGGAAGATTTGTGATAGCAATAAGAGTCTTTCCAACCAGTTCTTCCGGCTCATAAAAGCTATGAATACCGCTTAAAATGGTTCTGTCTGTGCCTGTTCCGTCATCAAGAGTAAACTGTAACAGTTTCTTTGACTTCGGTACTGCAACACACTCTTTAACCTTTACTGCACGGAAATCTGACTTGCTGAATGTATCAAAGTCTACCATTTCCTCAAATAAAGGCTCTACCTTTACCTTAGAAAAATCAATCTTTTCAGACTCAGTTTTTACATTTTTTTCAGGTGCTTCAGAAGCTGTATTATTTACATCATTTTTCTTATTTACACCATCTAAGGACTTCATTGTCGGGAACAGAAGCACATCTCTGATGGCCTGGCTGTCTGTCAGCAGCATAACCAGACGGTCGATACCGTATCCGATACCACCTGTCGGAGGCATACCGATCTCCAGGGCGTTCAGGAAGTCTTCATCTGTATGGTTGGCTTCATCATCACCTGCTGCAAATGCTTCTTCCTGTGCTGCAAAACGTTCGCGCTGATCGATCGGATCGTTCAGCTCGGAGTATGCATTACACATTTCCCATGTGTTGATAAACAGTTCGAAACGTTCTACCTTGGTAGGATCGGAAGGTTTCTTCTTGGTCAGCGGTGAGATCTCGATCGGATGATCCATGATAAAGGTCGGCTGGATCAGTTCTTTCTCACAGAACTCTTCGAAAAACAGGTTGATGATATCGCCTTTTTTGTGGCGCTCTTCGTATGCGATATGATGTTCTTCTGCCAGTTTTTTTGCAGCTTCATCATCTGCAACCTGGTCGAAATCGATACCTGCATATTTTTTGATGGCATCGTTCATGGTCAGACGTTCAAACGGTTTTCCGAGATCGATCTCGATACCGTTGTAAGAAATCTTTGTAGAACCGCAGACTTTTTCTGCCAGATAACGGAACATGGATTCGGTCAGTTCCATCATACCTTCATAATCAGTATAAGCCTGATACAACTCCATCAGGGTGAATTCCGGGTTATGACGGGTGTCCACACCTTCATTACGGAATACTCGTCCAATCTCGAAGACTCTCTCCAGACCACCAACGATCAGTCTCTTCAGGTACAGTTCCAGAGAAATACGCAGTTTTACATCTTCGTTCAGTGCATTGTAATGTGTCTCGAACGGTCTTGCCGCAGCACCACCTGCATTTGCAACCAGCATCGGAGTCTCTACTTCCATGAAGTCACGGCCGGAAAGGAAGTTACGGATCTCTTTGAGGATCTGAGAACGCTTGATAAAGACTTTCTTGCTTTCCTGGTTCATGATCAGATCTACATATCTCTGACGATAACGGGTATCCGTATCGGTCAGACCATGGAATTTTTCCGGAAGAATCTGTAAACTCTTGGATAACAGCGTCATTTTCTCTGCATGGATAGAAATCTCACCGGTTCTTGTTCTGAAAGCAAATCCTTCCAGACCGAAAATATCGCCAATATCAGATTTTTTAAAATCTGCGTAGGAATCGGTTCCGATGGCATCTCTTGCCACGTATACCTGAATATTTCCCTGCAGATCCTGGATATTACAGAAAGAAGCTTTTCCCATCACTCTCTTGAACATCATACGGCCTGCTACAGCTACATGAATCGGGTTTGCATCCATGATGCTTCTTCTTTCTTCATAGTCTTTCTTCAGAACTTCTTTTTTCTGTTCTTCATCCAGACCTTCTACTTCCGGTTCCTTATGGTCTTTGAGAAGTTCCGCTTCATGCGCTTCATAAATCTCTTTTACCTCAAGGGAATGATGTGTCTGGTTAAATTTGGTAATCTGGAACGGGTCTTTGCCGTTTGCCTGCAGTTCTGCCAGTTTCTCACGGCGCACCTTTAATAACTGATTCGTATCCTGCTCCTGCTTCTTCTGCTCTGCCACCTTTTTCACTCCTTCTTTTTCGCTGCGATGCGTCTGTCTCCCATTCTGAAAACAGCGCTTCTGGTCTTTTGCTGATAGTTACTTATATTGCTTGTTACTTAGATATTTCTCTCGATTTTCAATACTTTATACTGCATAACTTCGCCGTCAGCCAGTTCTACATCTACCACATCACCCTGTTTTGCTCCGATCAGAGCTTTTCCAACAGGAGATTCATTGGAGATTTTTCCCTGCAGGCTGTTTGCTTCCGTGGAACCAACCAGCTGAAAATCCATCTCTTCATCATATTCCATATCCAGAACTTTTACTTTGCAGCCAACGTTGATCTTGCCTTCGTCAACTTCATCTTCCACAACAACTTCTGCATTTTTCAGGATCTTCTCAATCTCTTCAATACGAAGTTCGATATCTCTCTGTTCATCTTTTGCTGCATCGTACTCTGCATTCTCGGAAAGGTCTCCCTGTTCTCTGGCTTCCTTGATCTTTTCTGCTACTTCTTTTCTTTTTACAACCTTCAGGTCATGTAATTCATCTTCCAGTTTTTTCAGTCCGGCATATGTGAGTAAGTTTTTCTTTGCTTCCATGTTTCTACGTTTCCTTTCTTTCCGTGATCATCTGACACGGTATGATCACTCTTTATTTCTATTTTATTTTCTGCGTTAGATTATGTCCCTTATTTATAGATATTACACGTTTTTACATTGCATACCAGAAACTTCCATTCACCTTCACTTCACTATGGATTCTGTGTTTTCCGGTACTTGAAGAACTTGTTTTTCTCCCTTGTGCAATCACAGTATTATAAAGGAAACGCGTGAAAATGTCAACCATTCCGGAAGTTTTGTCTGCTGATTCTCCCCTTGTGTTACTGATCACTCCGTTCTCACTGACACGTTTCACAATACACAAACTTATGATCCTGATCAGTTCCACCCTTCCAGCAACTGTTCCAGTTCTTCCATGCTCTGTACTTCATTCACTGCTGCCCGAAGCTGTGCCGAGTGTGGATACCCTGCCGTATACCACGCCACATGTTTTCGCATCTCACGCATCGCGGTAAGCTCGCTCTTATACTTCATCTGCAGACCGGCATGGCGCCGAATCATCTCCTTCACTTCAGAAAGCTCCGGTTTCTTCGGTACTGTGCCGTGTTCCAGATATTCTGCCGTCTGTGCAAAGATCCATGGATTCCCCTGCGCGGCACGACCGATCATCACACCATCACATCCGGTTTCTTCCAGAAGTGCTTTTGCTTTCTGTGGTGAATCCACATCTCCATTTCCGATCACCGGAATGGACACAGCTTCTTTTACTTTTCGGATGATTTCCCAGTCTGCTTTTCCGGAATAAAACTGCTGTCGTGTCCGTCCGTGAACCGCAATCGCGGCTGCACCACTGTCCTCGATGATCTTTGCGATCTCCACCGCATTCACATGATCATCGTCAAATCCTTTTCGTATCTTTACCGTCAACGGCTTCTTAATCGCTTTTGCCATCGCCGTTACTATCTCACGGACCAGTTTCGGATTTTTCATCAGTGCGGATCCCTCACCATTATTAACCACTTTCGGCACCGGGCATCCCATGTTGACATCCAAAATATCAAACGGCTTTTCTTCGATCTGTTTTGCCATCTCACTCATGATCTCCGGGTCTGAGCCGAAAAGCTGCAAGGATACCGGCCGCTCTTCCGGCAGGATCCGCATCAGTTCCTGTGTATTCTTATTCTTATAATAAATGGCCTTGGCACTGACCATCTCCATACACAAAAGTCCTGCCCCCTGTTCTTTGCACAGGAGACGAAATGGCAGGTCTGTCACACCTGCCATCGGAGCCAGAACCACTGGGTTCGGTAATGTTACATTTCCAATCTGAAGTTTCATCCTTCCTCCCCGTCTTCCATCTCTTCCCCAAGAAAGAATACCCGGTAATACATCTCCAGAGATGCCAGCAGCTCCTGTTTTTCTTTCCGGATCTGTTTGATGCGCAGTACGCTGCCAATCTCATCATACATCGCATCCGCATCCAGCGCTTCTGTCTTGAATTCCAGGTTTCCGTCCTCATCGAATTCCAGTGTCAGGATACCGCCGATCTCCTCAGTATACATCACACAGAGGATCTGCAGTTCTTCTTTTACCTGCTGTGGCAGGGCGTCAAAATCCGAATTAAAATAATATTTCTGTTCGTAGGCACTGGCACCACATAAAACGATTCGATCTGCGTACATCTTTCCTCCTATACATATCCGTAAAGACCACGGACAGATACCTCTCCCGCATAAACCTCGGTGATGGTTCCGTCTTCTTTTTCTACCAGAAGCTCACCCATGGCGTTGATTCCTCTCGCCACACCGGTGTATTCATGTCCCGGTTCCAGTACACGCACCTGCTGATCCTGATTGACCAGCGCTTCCTGATAGGCAGCCATCAGTCCGCTCAGATCCTGTGTCTTTACAAATATCTCATAATTTTCTTCTATTTTTTCCATACATTCTGCGATCAGTGCAGAACGGTTGACTTTATGCCCGATCTCTTTTTGCAGAGACGTAGCTTTATCTTCCAGCTCCTCCGGAAATTCCCGCAGATTGGCATTGATTCCGATTCCTGTCACCAGATATTCAATATAGTTCATCTGCGCGCTCATTTCCGTCAGAATTCCTACTAATTTTTTCCCGTTCAGCACCACATCGTTCGGCCATTTGATCTGTGCCTGCAGACCCAGATTACTCCGGATCGCCTGGGTCACGGAAAGTCCGATCACCAGGGTCAGCATCGAAGCCCGATCCGGCCGGATCTCCGGGCGAAACAGGATTGACATATAAATAGCACTTCCGTGAGGAGAATCCCAGGCTCGTCCACGCCGCCCTTTTCCTCTACTCTGATAATCCGCCACCGCAAGGGTTCCATGGGGCGCATCTTCCTCTGCCAGCCGCTTGATCTGGGTATTGGTAGAATCAATCTCATCATAATAATACAGCGTCTGGCCCGCCCAACGGGTATGCAGACGGCTCTTGATCTCACTCTCGCCCAGCACATCCGGCACATCTTTCAGACAATATCCCTTATTCTGTACCGCCTCGATCTCATAGCCTTCTTCTTTCAGCTGTTTCATGTATTTCCACACCGCAGTTCTGGAAACTCCCAGCTGTTCACACAACTCCTGACCTGACAGATAGCCATCCGTCTCCAGCAGTTTTTTTAAGATTCTGGTCTTTGTTGACTCCATGGATTATGCCCCCAGAGTTGCCGCCATCACCGCTTTGATGGTATGCATACGGTTTTCCGCCTCCTGGAAAACTTTGGACTGTTCCGACTGGAAGACTTCATCGGTAACTTCCATATCCTTCAGGCCAAAACGTTCTCCCATCTCTTTGCCGATACCGGTATTCAGATCGTGGAAAGATGGCAGACAGTGCAGGAAGATTGCTTCTTTCTTACCGTTTGCCATAACCTCCTTCGTTACTTTATATGGAGAAAGATCTTTGATTCTCTCCGCCCATACTTCGTCCGGCTCACCCATGGATACCCATACATCTGTACAGATGACATCTGCATCTTTTGTTCCCTCCATCACATCTTCCGTCAGAGTGATGGTGGCACCGGATGCTTTTGCATACTCCTGACACTGAGCTACCAGTTCTTCATTCGGGAAATACTTTTTCGGTGCACATGCCACAAAATCCATGCCCATCTTCGCGCAGGCAATCATGTAAGAATTTCCCATATTATATCTTGCATCACCCATATAGACCAGTTTGATGCCTTTGAGTCTTCCGAAGTTTTCCTGAATGGTCAGCATATCCGCCAGCATCTGGGTCGGATGATATTCGTTGGTCAGACCGTTCCATACCGGAACTCCTGCATATTTCGCCAGTTCTTCCACGATTTCCTGCCCAAAGCCACGATATTCAATTCCTTCGTACATGCTGCCCAGGACCTTTGCTGTATCCGCGATGCTTTCTTTTTTACCGATCTGGGATCCCTTCGGATCCAGATAGGTGGTTCCCATGCCCAGGTCATGTGCCGCCACTTCAAAAGAACAGCGGGTTCTGGTACTGGTCTTTTCGAAAATCAGTGCTACATTTTTCCCGCGCAGCGTGTCTGTCAGAACTCCTTCTTTCTTTTTCTTCTTCAGATCTGCAGACAGTTCCAGCAGATATGCTATTTCTTCCGGTGTATAATCTTTTAATGTCAGAAAATGACGTCCTTTTAAATTCATGATAATTCCTCCTCTTTCTGTAAATTCATTTCCCGGTATCCACCCTATTTTCTTCTAAAACATTCGTCATACTTCACACGTTTCGAAAAATGCGGTAAATGCCGGAAGTTTTTCCCGTTCTTCCTGTGGCATACGGTCCAGCTTTTCCTGTATCTTTTCCACAAGTCCTTCTACGGTATAAATCTGGTACTTCGATACCCGGCACAGTTTCGCCGTGGCTTCCAGTGCCGCCAGATACAGTTCCTTATAATTCCACTCTCTGGAAAGCTTTAATTCCAGAGCCGTTCCCGGCAGGATCAGTTCCGTCAGGCTTCTGTAACGGGTTTCTGCACTCCCTTTGAAGTGATGCCACCGGCACAGTCTCTCCAGACTGCTCTCCGGAATCTGCACCAACTGCTTTAAATAATAACATTCTTCCTGATTTTCTTCAATATAGTAAATCTTTCCTTTCAGCCCATAGACCATTCTTTTCGCATCGTAATATCCGATTTTCATGTTCCGGACACTCTTTTTATGGTTAAAGTCGATAATATTTCCCAGATCCACTCTCGGTTCAATGGTCAGGATATTGGTTTCTTCCGGAATCTTTACCCTTTTTTCCCTGCCGATTCCGAAGATCCGGAGCACGATAATATTCTCATACCCTCGATCCACAAGAGAGTCCAGCGGCACATTATTGATCGCCCCTCCGTCAATATACGTTTTTCCATGAAGTTTTTCATTCTTAAATAACGGGAAAATATAAGCACTCGCCAGCAGAAAATCTTTCATCAGTCCCGGTTCTACCTGTTTCAGATCAATATCCAGTTCTTTCATGGCATCCACGCTGAATGTTTTGATAAAAATATCAATGGATGAATTTCTGATTTTTTCTTCGTCCACCACTTTATCCAGCATGTCTTTTAACGGTGTCACATCTACGCCACCCTCACTCATATGACGGAACGCATCTTTTACAGCCTCCCAGAAAGGTGCCTCCCCTTCCATGAGTTGCTCCATCCTTGTGTCATCCACATCCATCACCTGAGAATAGGTCAGATTACTCCACATCTGTTGCGCCATCTCCAGTTCATCCATACAGATCAGCGCGCCATTCAATGCTCCGACACTTGTTCCTGCCACAGCATTGATCTTTACCCCTGCTTCTTTCAGTGCCTTCCAGGCTCCAATCTGATATGCGCCCTTGGCACCTCCTCCTTCCAGAACCAGCCCGTATTCTTTGCTGGTATCAATTACCGGTGTCAACATATTTACACCTCCTGTTCTCCTCTTACCATCTACTGCTATCTTTGTTTTATATACAGCATCCTCTCATAATATTTCATTTCCTGTGCTTTTCTGTTTATTCCTCCATAATAGAAAACAGGGGCAACGCCCCCAGGTCTCCCCGAAGAACATTACCCCCTCATTTTATAAATCATTTATTTTTTCTCAATATTTTTATCTGTCATAATCTCTTTCAGTGAAGTTGCCAGTCCGGCCAGCCCCTGCAGATCAGACGGTACAATAATCTTGGTTGCTTTACCTTCTGCCATATCTTTCAGTGCTTCCAGACTCTTCAGTGTCAGAACGGATTCGTCTGCACCGGCCTCTTTAAGGAAACGGATACCATCTGCATTCGCCTGCTGCACTTTCAGGATCGCTTCCGCCTCACCTTCTGCCTCACGGATCATCTTTTCTTTCTCTGCTTCTGCCCGAAGAATGGCTGCCTGTTTTTCCGCCTCTGCTTCAAGAATCGCAGATTCCTTCTTACCTTCTGCTACCAGAACAGTGGATTTTTTCTCACCTTCTGCGATCAGGATCGCTTCTCTTCGTTCACGCTCTGCTTTCATCTGTTTCTCCATGGCTTCCTGAATAGCTGCCGGAGGCATGATATTTTTCAGTTCCACACGGTTGACTTTGATTCCCCACGGATCTGTGGCAATGTCCAGTGCCGCACGCATCTTGGTATTGATCACTTCACGGGAAGTCAGCGTCTCATCCAGTTCCATATCACCGATGATATTTCTCAATGTGGTCGCTGTCAGATTTTCAATCGCCATGATTGGATTTTCTACATTATAAGTATAGGATTTGGAATCCGTGATCTGGTAAAATACGACCGTATCGATCCTCATCGTTACATTATCTTTTGTGATTACCGGCTGCGGTGGGAAATCTACTACCTGTTCTTTTAAATTTACCCTCTTTGCCACACGGTCAATCACCGGAACCTTAAAATGTAATCCCGGCTCCCAGGTTCCCTGATACAGTCCCAGACGCTCAATGACATAAGCTCTTGCCTGTGGAACTACTTTGATACAGGATGTTACAATGACAACCACTAACACTAAAATCAAAATCAGAAATATAAGTCCACCCATTTTTCTTACCTGTTATCCTTTCTTTTTCACAATCAATTTTACACCTTCGATACGTTCGATCTCCACGACCGTATCTTTTTCAATCATTTTTTCATTATCATCGGTCCGTGCTGTCCATTCGATACCACCGACGATAACCTGCCCCTGGTTCTTCAGATTTTCTATCGTCTGTGTTACCACCGCCTCCTTGCCAATCAGGCTTTCCGCATTGGTACGGGTTCGATTGGTATTCAGGTATCGCATGGCAATCGGTCTTGTAAAAATCAGCAGGATCAGTGAGACAATCAGAAACAAAACAAACTGTACTACTCTTCCGGCACCGGCTACCGCTGCTATCCCGGCAATCAGTGCACCCCCGGCAAACCAGATCGTTGTAAGGCCCAGCGTGGCAATTTCAATCACCAGCAATACAACAACCGCTGCCAGCCATAGAATCGCATCCATGTTCCTCCCCCTTTCCTCCGGTATGTTACGCATGTTCCTTCTTTATCCTCTGTTCAGAAACATGTTCCATATCCTTGCATATTCCCTGCAGTCGAAAAATATAACTTTGATTATCCGCTGCGTGCTTTTCTCTATGGTTCTTCCATCATACACTATTTTGTCTGAAAACGCAATGAAATACCCCGTGCCTTCTGAAATTGTAAGATTTTTTTAAATTAGTTCTTACATTTCAGGTGCACGGGGTGCTTTCCCTTCTTATCTTAAATTAATCAGTAACTGTTCAGTACCTTCACAGTTATGAACCAAAGTGCCTTCAAAACCACCTTCGGTGATGGCATTTTCTTCTGCTGGTTTTTAATAAAAATGCTGATTTCCAATCTGCTGTCCACGACCGCTTCCACTGTTAAAATACAGTGCGCTTCCGATCGGATTGGATCCTGCAAGTGCTTCCTGCGCTGCCTGATAACAATCACTTCTTGCTCCCTGGCTCAATACAGAAGAAAGGATTCCGCTGGCTACCGGAGAAAACTGCCCACTCTGATAGACAACTTCTGTAATGCTGTTCGGAAACTGACTGCTTCTTACCCGGTTCATAATAACCGCTCCTACGGCAACTTTTCCTGTGTGGCTTTCTCCCCCTGCCTCACACTGAATAATTGCTGCCAAAAGCGCCAGTTCACTGTCAGATGCAGACATGGATGCTCCTGTCTGGCTGACCTGCTGCACAGCCTGTTCTTTTTCTTTCTGCTGTGTCTCATATTCCGCAACACTGAGTGCTGTAGTTTCTTCTATCTGAATATACTCCGCAAACATATAAGCCGAATCTTCCCCACATGACACCTGATACCAGTCTCCCTCCTGGCCCAGAATCTCTACCCGGCTTCCCTGTTTCATACTTCCTATCTGACCGGCATCCATAGACGGCTCTTTGCGTACCCGGAGAGAACTTGCTGTCACAGTTCCCTGACTGCCGTAGGATTCCTCATAAAGATGTTTTGCTTCTTCGCCAAATACAAGAAGGTCTGATTTCACATATCCTTCTACAGATCCTGACGTGATCTTCGTCCAGTCTCCCTGCTGTTCTATCACCTGTGCCGCTGCCCCCTTCGGCAGTACCCCTACACGTTCACTCTCCTTCGAACCTTCCTGACGGATATTGGCATAGTCGGTTACATTCGCAGCTGCTTTCTGCGCCCATTCATCCGTATCGAGAACCGAACTCCCGGAATTATCATCTGTAACTTCTGTGGATGTCTCATCGGCAAGTACCAGTGTTCCTGATCCCGCTGTAACGACCAGCATACCTCCCAGGATCCCTGCTGCTTTCCATAATTTATTCACTTGAATTACCTCCTGTTGATTTCGTTCTTTTTACGATTTGTTACAAATTTGTTACGATTTGTTACGGTGTGATTGTAACAAATTTAACTTTTCTTGTCAACAGGAACATTTCGGCGAATTTCGTGGAATTTTCTGAAATTTTTAGGGATTGTGGGCTTTGGAGTCGATATTTGAGATGAAATGTAGAATTGTGCATTATGATGAAATGTGATTAAAGACGGACGCAGAAGAAGGCGGGCACCAGGGGTGGACAACGTGGGCAGGACAACTTTAAGCTAGCCGCTAACTTCGGCTATAATTCACGAGGGTCAGCTGACCCTCGCGAAAGCCTACGTAAACGTCGGATCTTAAAGCTTGCCCTAACCGCCCACACAGTGTTGCCCACCCCTGGTGCCCGCCTCCTTCTGCTGAGTACTGATATCTCCACTACACCTGCCTTACTTTTATACCCTATTGCCACCTCATTATTGCCGATATGTTCCCCACACAACCCTTTCCGTGGCCAACACTCAGAAAGTTCACGCTTACGCAATAAGGACAGACAGCCTTTTGCTGGCGCCCTTAGCCGAGATGAGATCCAGTCCTTAGAAGAACTTGACAGTGAGCGGCTCTCCGCGAACTGGCACCTTAGTTCTTCTTAGGACTTAGCTCAGATCGGCGTTGCCAGCGGTTGGCTGCCCTTATTGCGTAAGCGTGAACTTTCGTCCGTCCAGCCGGTAATCATTCATCCTGCCATCTGTTATATCCCTTCCCCACTACCAATACCTTCCCCCCACAACCACCTCCCCCGCCGCCAACACTCAGAAAGTCCGCACTTACCCGATAAGAACAGACAGCCTTTTGCTGGCGCCCTTAGCGAGATGAGATA
>ENA-OQCO01001107-OQCO01001107.1-human-gut-metagenome-genome-assembly--contig:-NODE-1107-length-11336-cov-1.491302_pt1 | contig 11336 bp, 16 predicted proteins | sample MGYA00242500_ERZ504582 | MGnify/ENA primary metagenome ERZ504582 (study PRJEB26092, sample SAMD00036346) | human gut metagenome | host: Homo sapiens | study: EMG produced TPA metagenomics assembly of...
ATCCCGAAGCGCGGCTTCAACAACATCTTCGCAGAGCCCCTGACGGCTGTGAACGTTGCGGTTCTCAACAAGTTCGAAGACGGCGCGGTCGTTGACGCGGCTGCCCTGATCGAAAAAGGCATTCTGCACGATTGCAAGTACGGTCTGAAGGTTCTTGGCAACGGCAGCGTTTCCAAGAAGGTCACCGTGAAGGCTGCCGCCTTCTCGGAGTCTGCCAAGGAAAAAATCGAAAAGGCGGGCGGAAAGGCCGAGGTGGTGTAAGTGTTTACAACACTCCGTAACGCGTGGAAGATCCCTGAGCTTCGCAAAAAGATCCTCTTTACGCTGTTTGTCCTTCTGATCTACCGTCTGGGTGCCTGCGTTCCCGTTCCCTACGTCAACGTAGCAGAGCTCGCGACCTACTTCTCGCAGCAGCTGTCCGGTACGGTTCTGGGTCTGTACAACGCGATGTCCGGTTCTGCGTTCTCGCAGGCGACGGTCTTCGCCATCGGTATCCAGCCGTATATCAACGCATCCATTATCATCGAACTTCTTGCCATCGCCATCCCTGCCCTTGAGCGTCTTGCCAAGGAGGGCGGCGAGGAAGGCCAGAAGAAGATCCAGCGCATCACCCGCTACACCACGGTCGGCCTTGCTCTTCTGATGGGCTTTGCCTACTATGTGATGCTCAAGAACTACAACCTGCTCAACGAGACCGGCTTCCTCGCAGGCCTTGTCATCGTCGTGACCTTCATGGCCGGCGCGTCCTTCCTGATGTGGATGGGCGAGCAGATTGATCAGTTCGGCATCGGCAACGGCATCTCGATGATCCTGTTCGCAGGTATCATTTCCCGTATCCCGTCGCTCGTCAGCGCGCTCGTTTCCTCGCTGGCCTCCGGCGCGATCAAGTGGTACACCGCGATCCTGCTGGTTCTCGGTATGCTGCTGATCGTTGTGTTCATCGTGTTCATCACGAACTCCGAGCGCCGGATCCCCGTCCAGTACGCCAAGCGCGTGGTCGGCCGCAAGATGTACGGCGGTCAGAGCACGTTCCTGCCGGTCAAGGTCAACATGTCCGGCGTTCTGCCGATCATCTTCGCGCAGTCCATTGCGACCCTGCCCGCGACGATCATCGCCTTCACCGGCACCGGCAGCAGCTCCTTCTGGACGTGGATGAACACCTATATCTTCGACACGAAGAGCGCGTTCTACATCGTCTGCTACTTCCTGCTGATCATTGCGTTCAGCTACTTCTATGCAACGATTCAGTTCAACCCGATCGAAATCGCCAATAACCTCAAGAAGAACGGCGGCTTCATCCCCGGCTTCCGCCCGGGCAAGCCGACCTCGGACTTCATCCTGAAGGTTATCAACAAGATCACGCTCTTTGGCGCTCTGTATCTGGCGATCGTCGCGATCCTGCCGATCATCGCCGGCATCATCATCAAGAACACCTCCCTCGCGGTGGGCGGCACGTCCGTCATCATCGTCGTCGGCGTTGCGCTTGAGACGGTCAAGAGCCTCGAGGCTCAGATGCTCATGCGTCACTACAAAGGCTTCCTGGAGTAATTGGAGGAAGATGCTATGAAGCTGATTCTTTTGGGTGCTCCCGGTGCCGGAAAAGGCACACAGGCGGAGATCATCAGCAAGAAGCTGAACATCCCCACCATTTCCACCGGCAACATTCTTCGCGAAGCGATCAAGAACGGAACCGAGACTGGCCTGAAGGCCAAGAGCTTCATGGACGCTGGCAAGCTCGTTCCGGACGATGTCATCATCGGCATCGTCCGCGAGCGGGTCGCCCGCGCGGATTGTGCGAACGGCTTCATCCTCGATGGAGTCCCCCGCACGATCCCGCAGGCCGAGGCGCTCGAAGCGGCCGGCATCCATTTTGACGCAGTCGTGTCCATTGAGATCGCCGACGAGGTGATCGAAGCGCGCATGACCGGCCGCCGCGTCTGCGGCAGCTGCGGCGCAAGCTTCCACATCGTTGCGAACCCGCCGAAGCATGACGGTGTCTGCGATCTGTGCGGCGCACCGCTCACCGTCCGCAAGGACGATGCGCCGGAGACGGTCAAGAACCGCCTCAAGGTGTTCCATGCCGAGACAGAGCCGCTGAAGGACTTCTACAAGAAGCTCGGCAATCTCAAGCTGGTGGAAGGCAACCAGCCCATCGAATATGCGACCAGAGACATTCTGGCAGCATTGGGTGAATAACATGATTCCAGTAAAAAATGAGCGCGAACTGGTGATTATGCGCAAGGCCTGTAAAATTACCGCGGCAGCGCGTGCTTTGGCAGGCGAAATGGTAAGGCCTGGCGTAACGACCAAACAGATCGACAAGGCGGTATATGAATTTATCCTGTCGCAGGGAGCAAAACCGACGTTCCTCGGCTACGGGGGCTTCCCGGCCAGCACCTGCATCTCCGTCAACGAGGTCATCATCCACGGCATTCCGGGCAACCGGGTGCTGAAGGAGGGCGACATCGTCTCGGTGGACGTGGGTGCGACATGGGGCGGTTTTACTGGTGACTGTGCCGCTACTTTCGCGTGTGGGGCAATCTCCCCCACGGCGCAGAAGCTCATTACGGTAACAGAACAGAGCTTTTACGAGGGCATCAAATTTGCACGTCAGGGCAACCGGATCTCCGACATCGGCCATGCGGTGCAGACATACGTGGAAAGCCATGGATTTGGCGTTGTCCGCGCATTTGTCGGGCACGGCGTCGGCGAAAAGATGCACGAAGAACCAGAGGTCCCAAATTTCGGATCCCCCGGCAGAGGCCCGCGCATGGTCAAAGGCATGACCCTGGCAATCGAGCCGATGGTCACGCAGGGCACGTACGATGTGCGCGTCCTGAGGACGGTTGGACGACTGTAACTGCCGATGGCAAGCTCGCGGCGCACTATGAAAACTCGATCCTGATTACCGACGGCGAGCCGGAAATCCTCACCGTCACTGAGGGACTGTAAGCTATGGAAATTGACAAATCGAGCCTGGTCGTCTCAAAGGCCGGGCGGGATCAGGGCCAGCTGTTCTACGTGATCGACGCGGATGAGCAGTATGTCTATCTCGCCGACGGCAAGAGCCGCAGGCTGGAGAAGCCAAAGCGCAAAAAGCGCAAGCATATTGAACAGATACCTCGGACGGAGTCACGAATCGCCGAGAAAATTCGCAACGGCGAGAAGGTACTCAATAGCGAATTACGAAAAGAATTGGCCAGCTTCGGCCAAAAACAAAGTCAAAACCAAGGGGGTTAATTGATCTTGGCAAAAGACGACGTAATCGAACTTGAGGGCATCGTTACCGATGCACTGCCGAATGCCATGTTCTCCGTCGATATCGGCGGCGGGCACACCATTCTGGCACACATTTCCGGCAAGCTCCGGATGAACTTTATCAAGATCCTGCCCGGTGATAAGGTCACGGTGCAAATGTCGCCGTACGATCTGACCAGAGGAAGGATCACATGGAGAAGTAAATAGAGACTTGAGGTCTCAATGGAGGTTAACAGTATGAAAGTAAGACCGTCCGTGAAGCCCATGTGCGAAAAATGCAAGATCATCAAGCGCAAGGGCCGTGTTATGGTTATTTGCGAAAACCCGAAGCATAAGCAGAGACAAGGTTAATAGGAGGTGCTCTGAAGTAAATGGCACGTATTGCTGGTATTGACCTGCCCCGTGAGAAGCGAATCGAGATCGGTTTGACCTACATCTACGGTATTGGCAGAACAAGCGCTAAGAAGATCCTGGAAATGGCCCAGATCAACCCGGATATCCGCGTCAAGGATCTGACCGAGGATCAGGAATCCGCACTTCGTGAAGTGATCGACAAGCACTTCACCATCGAGGGCGACCTCCGCCGTGAGGTTGCACTGAACATCAAGCGCCTGACGGAGATCGGCTGCTATCGCGGCGTCCGTCATCGCCGTGGTCTGCCCGTTCATGGCCAGAGAACCAAGACCAACGCCCGTACACGCAAGGGCCCGAAGAAGACCATTGCGAATAAGAAGAAGTAAGGAGGGATATGTAAATGGCTAAAGCAGTAAAGAAAGTTGTCAAGCGCCGTCGTGAGCGCAAGACGATCGAAAAGGGCGCCGTGCATATCCGCTCGTCCTTTAACAACACCATGGTCACCGTGACCGACGCCAACGGCAACGCCCTGTCCTGGGCTTCCTCCGGCGGCCTCGGCTTCCGCGGCAGCAGAAAGTCCACTCCGTACGCCGCGCAGATGGTCGCAGAGACCGCTGCAAAGGCAGCTGTGGAAAACTATGGTCTGAAGACTGTCGAAGTCTTCGTCAAGGGCCCCGGCCAGGGCCGTGAATCCGCGATCCGCGCGCTGCAGTCCGCAGGTCTCGAGGTCACGCTCATCAAGGACGTCACCCCGATCCCGCACAACGGCTGCCGTCCGCCCAAGCGCCGCCGCGTTTGATGAAGGAGGAGAATTGATATGGCAAAGAATACACAGCCTGTTCTGAAGCGCTGCAGAACGCTCGGCGTTTCTCCCGCAGCCATGGGCTACTCCAAGCAGTCCAACCGCAATCCCGGCGGCAAAAGAAGAACCAAGAAGTCTGAGTACGGCACGCAGCTGACCGAAAAGCAGAAGGTCAAATTCGTGTACGGCATTCTCGAGAAGCAGTTCCACACCCTCTATGAGAAGGCCGAGAGCATGAAGGGCAACACCGGCGAGAATCTGCTGAGCCTCGTCGAGCGCAGACTGGACAACGTTGTTTACCGTCTTGGCTATGCTTCCACGCGCCGCGAGGCTCGTCAGCTGGTCAACCACGGCCACTACACCGTAAACGGCAAGCGCGTCAACATCCCGTCCTACACGGTCAATGTCGGCGACGTCATCGCCGTCTGCGAAAACAGCTGCTCCACCACCCGCTTCAAGAAGATGAAGGAAGACGACGCCTTCGTCGCAGCTCCGAAGTGGCTGGAAAGAGACAAGAACACCCTCAGCGGCAAGGTTATCGCACTGCCCGCAAGAGACGATATTGACTTCGAGATTGCAGAAAATCTGATCGTCGAATTGTACTCCAAGTAACGTTTCACCCTCGTTTATTGGTAAGCTGAATTCGGCAACGAAACAAGGTTTCGTAGTTACAAGGAGGGTAATTTATTCATGGTAGAAATTGAAAAGCCGCGTATCGAGTGTATCGATTCCCAGGATGACGTCTCCTACGGTAAGTATATCGTAGAGCCTCTGGAGCGGGGATACGGCACCACGCTCGGCAACTCCCTGCGCAGAATTCTTCTTTCCTCGCTGCCCGGCACAGCCGCGACCTCCATCAAGATCGCGGGCGTGCAGCACGAGTTCTCCACGGTTCCTGGCGTCAAGGAAGACGTCACGGAGATCGTGCTGAACGTGAAGAAGATCATTGCGAAGCTCATTGCCAGGGCACCAAGACCGTCTACATTGACGCTGCGGGCGAGTGCGAAGTCACCGCCGGCGACATCAAGGCCGACGGCGAGGTTGAGATCCTCAACCCTGAGCAGCACATCTGCTCGCTTGGCCCCGACGCAAGCTTCAACATGGAGATCACGCTGAGTCATGGCCGCGGATACGTCCCGTCCGACAAGAACAAGACGCCCAATATGCCCCATCGGCACCATCGCCGTGGATTCGATCTATACGCCCGTCTACAAGGTGAACTACACCGTAGAAAACACCCGTGTAGGCAACATGACAGACTATGACAAGCTGACGCTGGAAGTCTGGACCGACTCGACGATCTCTGCAAGGGATGCCGTCAGCCTCGGTGCGAAGATCCTCTCCGACCATCTGAGCCTGTTCACGAATCTCTCCGAGACCGTGGCCAGCAAGCCCACGATGGCCGAAAAGGCGGAAACGCACCGCGATAAGGTCCTCGAAATGACCATCGAAGAGCTTGATCTGTCTGTACGCAGCTTTAACTGCCTCAAGCGCGCCAACATCAACAACGTCGAGGATCTGATCTCCAGAACCGGCGAGGACATGATGAAGGTACGCAACATGGGCCGGAAATCGCTCGAAGAGGTTCAGAACAAGCTCGCGATGATGGGCCTGAGTCTGGCAAGCGACGATTCCGGCAAACTCTAATAATTAAGCGATAACCTTTCAAAGAAGGAGGAAGTAACCCTATGTTTGGTACCAGAAAGCTCGGCAGAACCAGCGACCAGCGCAAGGCGATGCTCCGGGCTATGACCACATACCTGCTCGAAAACGGCAAGATGGAGACGACCTTTACCCGCGCGAAGGAAGTTCAGCCTGTCGTCGAGAAGATGATTACCCTTGGCAAGAAGAAGGGTCTGGCCAACTACCGCAAGGCTCTGTCTTATATCACCAAGGAAGACGTCGCGCACAAGCTGTTCGAGGAGATCGCTCCGAAGTACGCTGAGCGCAACGGCGGCTACACCCGCGTGACCCGCATCGGGCCCCGCCGCGGCGACGCAGCCGAGATGGCCGTCATCGAATTGGTCTGATTCGGTCCCTGAAAAAAGAGTATCCCCTTCGGCTTCAAACCGAGGGGGTTCTTTTTTGCGCTGGAAAAGGTCTGATTTATGGTGTAGAATAGAGAAAAGAGATCGGAGGCACACGGTATGGCTGAAAACAGGAAAAAGAAAAATCAGCAGAAGCTCCTATGGTGGCTGACGCCCGTGCTCTTATTGGCGGTGCTGGCCATCCGGTTCGGCGGGGAGGCGCTGGGGCGCGGCTTCCAGTGGTTATCCGATTCGCAGACATCAGAATCGACCACCACAGCGCAGAAGGTGCCGTCTGATGAGACGCTGACGGTGCGTTTTCTCGACGTCGGACAGGGAGACAGTATCCTGCTCTCCTGCGGAGAGGACACGATGCTCATTGATGGCGGGTCGGTCGAGGAGGGGCAGTTTCTGGTGTCCCGTCTGAACCGGCTGGATGTGACGGAGCTGACCTATGTGGTCAACACGCACCCGGACGAGGATCACTGCGGGGGACTGGCCGCCGTGCTGGCAAAATACCCGGCGGAGCACGTCTATTCCAGTGTCACAGAGTATACGACGAAGGTTTTCTCCGACGTGGTCAAGTATACGGAAGAGCAGGGCAGGCAGATCGAGGTGCCGCAGACCGGCACGCACTGGAGTCTCGGCAGCGCAGCGGTGACAGTCATCGGGCCGGTGCAGAATATTCGATCCCAATAACGGCAGCCTTGTCCTGCGCGTCGATTACGGCGAGACGAGCTTCCTGTTTACGGGCGATATGGAGCAGAGGCCGAGGGGGATCTGCTGGAATCCGGCGCGGATGTGCGTGCGGACGTTCTGAGGCCGGGCACCACGGCAGCCCGACCAGCTCATCCGAGGCTTTCCTGACGGCTGTGCAGCCTCTGTGGCGGTGATCAGCGTCGGAGCGGACAACGACTACGGTCACCCCGGCGCGGACGTGCTGGCGCGACTGGAGGCGCTGAACGCGGAAATTTACCGCACCGACACGCAGGGCGAGATCATCATCGTTTCCGACGGCGAGAAGCTGTCTATCACGACAGACCCCACCAGCCGCGAACCGGCGGCCGGGAAGGACGCGCCGTTCGTCGGCAACCGCAATTCCATGATCGTCCACAGCGCAAGCTGCGCCAAGCTCCCCGGCGAAGAGAACCGCATTTACTTCAATTCCGCCGAAGAAGCGGAGGAATACGGCTACAAAAAGCACACGTGCATCAAATAACTGCCTTGTGTGCTGCAAAGCAGCTTTCTTGATTACAACTGAAAAAGGGGCGCTTCCCGGGTGGGAAGCGCCCCTTTTGTGCGGGGAATTATTTCAGCGTGATGTTGACGCGGTAGGATGCGTCGTACATCCGGACGAGGATCGCGGCAGCTTCGCTGCGGACGATGGTGCTGGCCGGATGGAACGTGCCGGCAGCATCGGAGCCGGTGAGGATGCCTGCACGATAGAACGTGTAGATCTCATCGCCGTAGCTGTCCGTCGTCTTCACGTCGGGGATGCTGTTGTCCGCGACAGAGTTGATCGTCTTGTAGCTGCCTACAGCCTTGAAGAAGATGTGGACAAACTCGCTGCGGGAAACAGGCTTGGTCATCTGCTCGTAGCTGAGCTTCTGGTAGCTCTCGTCAAGGATGCCCTCGCGGACGCCGTAGTTGACGTAGGTTTCGTACCAGTAGCCTCTGCCGTTGGTCAGCGTGACCTTGCCGTCCTTGATCATCTGATGCAGCGCGGAGGCCAGCTTGATGGCTTCAGCGACGGTCAGCGTGCCCTCGGCTGATAGGTCGTGGCAGTCACGCCATTGATCAGACCGTTCTCCCAGGCGCCCTTGACTGCGTCATAGAACCAGTCGCCCGTGGTCACGTCGGTGAACGGGAATCTGCCGGTCGTCGGGGTCTTCGTGGCGGGGATCAGTGCCGGGAGGATGGGGTCGATCGGCTCGTTGATGAGCTTCCACTTTGCGGTCAGCGTCAGGTCGGACAGAACGGGCTTGCTGAAATCATAGAGCGTGCCGTCCAGATACCAGCCTTTGAACGTGTACAGACTGCGCGTGGCTCGCCGGGGTTGGAGGCAGTCTCACCGCGGATAACCAGCTGCGATTCGACCGGCGTGCCGCCGTCAGAATCGAAGGAAACGGTATAGATCGGATCAAAGACTGCCGTCAGCGTCACGTCGGAAACAGCCGTGAAGGTGTAGTCCGCATCCGTGGAGACGATCTTGCCGTTCTGCATCCATGCGTAGAACTCCTCACCCTCGGCAGGCTGCGCCTGTGCGGTGACCTCTTCGCCGGACCAGACCTCAACGACGTCCTTGGCAGCGAAGTCATCGGTGTAGACTTCCTTAACAAGACCCTTATCTGCATTGTAGGACTGCAGCGTCACGGTGCAGTTGGTGAGCTCGCCGTCGGAAGCAGCGTCCAGATCAACAACGTATGCGGTGTAGTTGGTCGCATAATCGAACAGATAGAGAACTGCAATGCCGTTCGTGACGCTCGAAGCATCCAGCGTAACTGTGGACGCAGTGCCGGCAGCTTTCTCTGCAAAGATCGCGTCGTCTCTCGCAGTGAGATCGGGATAGGTGTCAAGCTCGACATAGGCCAGATACTGGTTGTCCTTGACCTTAACAGTCAGTTCCTTGGTATCCGGGTCATAGCTTGCCGTGAGTGCCTTCGGAGCCTCGGAGTCAACCGTGCAGACGTAGTTCCACTCCAGATACTTCTGGCCCTTCGTCTCAAGCGTGCTGTAATCCGTGCGGCCATTGGTCAGCGCGCCGAGCTCGTCTGCGCCATAGGCAATGTTGGCATAGTAGTTGACATCGACCTTGGTGTCGTTCGGAACTGCGTTGCCGTCCAGATCGGTGCCGTCCCACAGGAACGAGCCGGTGGCTATCCAGCCGTTATCCGTGTCATAGATGGCCTTCGGCAGATATTCGGTGTCGTTCGCATAGTAGACCTCGCCGGTTTCACGGTTGGAGACAACCATGATCAGGTGACGGGCATTGCGGAGCGTCATCGGCTGCATGAACAGCGTCCGCTCGAGCGCATATGCGGCATCCGGGCTGGAAACTGCGATTCTGTCCGCATCGAACGGGAGATCCAGCTCCGAGTCGAACGGGTTCGTACCGGCCAGAGAGCTGCTGGTGATGGAGTTGCCTCTGATCGCAGCCAGATAGGCCAGATTCGGCCAGGTGTTGCAGGTGACGTCAGTGTTGTCGGTCATAACGTCGATCCAGTCAAGCTGTTCCATGACGGGAGCCTGTGCCCAGTCGCCATAGAAGCCCATGAACGTGCCATGGAAGCAGGCGGTCGGGTCATAGGTTGCAGCGGGACTCGTGAAGTTGATGTAGCCCTCGATGTACGCGCCGTTCGGATAGATGGCGTCGATATCGGCCATGAAATCATCCGTCAGCTGTACGTCGATCACGACTTCTGCCGTCTGGCCGGGGCCGATGACGAGAACGTCGTCTTTATAGTTAGTGGTAACAGTGACCTCGTCCTCTGTCAGACCGAGCGTCGTCAGTGCGTTGTAGTAGTTGCCTTCCTCATCTGCTGCGGGCTCATCGAAGCAGAACTTCCACGAAATGTTGAATTCCTTGCCGTCCTCTTCGAGATCCCAGCCCGGGAACTCGTTTCTCAGATCCTTGACGGTGTAGCGGATCTGGAAGTGGCCGTCCTTGGAGGGGTTGTCGCCGATGTTGGCGATCGGGTTGGTGATATACGCCTTTGCACCACCGAGAACAAGCTGCTCGGCATGGAAAGCATCGACCAGACCAGCGCCCTGCTTTCTCGGACTGAAGGTGTAGTTGTTGGGAATAACCGTCTGCGCGGAGGACGCCAACAGAGCCTCTGCCATGTCAGCCAGTTCCTTCTTGCTCAGATCCTTGTACTTCGATTCGCTCTTCAGATAACTCAGGATGGTCGCAGTAACACCCGCGACATCCGGCGTCGCCATGGAGGTACCGGACATGACCTGATAACCGTCCGCCGTGTTGTTCTGTGCAGACAGAACGCTGCCGCCGACGCCGGAGATCTGCGGCTTGAGCGTCAGGGACGGGGTGGGGCCCAGGAGCTGAAGGACGAAGACTGCCAGCCGGTGGGGTTCGCAACTGCGCTCTCGCCTGCAAGGAACTCAATCGAACTGGTTTTTGCGTTAATCAGCTTGGATGCGTCCTCACCTGCAATAGAGACAGCAGGGATGTTTGTATTCTCAAGCACCATACCAATGCTGCCGGAGGCGTTGTTGTAAATGATCGCGGCAGCTGCGCCGGCAGCTTCTGCATTTTTGACCTTGTCAGAGAAGGAAATGCTGCCGCGCTTGATGACTGCGACCTTGCCGGTAACGTCGATGCCCGCATAGTCGGACGTTTCGCCGTAGCCGCGAACCAGAACAAAGTCATACGTATTGCCGACCAGTTTGCTGTACGCATCGACCGTATCGGTGTAGCCGACCTTTTGACCGTCGACCTCAAAAGCAAGCGAGAAGTAGACTGCGTTGTCGACAGAAGCGACAGACAGGTTGCCGTCATAGGTGGACGGGGAACCGACAACGCCGTAGTCCGCATAGTCGGACGTGACATAGCCGGCAGGAACTTTGGTGAAGCTCTCGCCGTCTGCCATGGAGCCTTCGTTGCCCGCTGCGATGCAGCAGATGACGCCCGCCTCGTCCAGCATGGTGAAGATGCCGTTCAGGACTTCTTCCTCGTTGCCGTCATAGACGAAGCCGTTCTGTGCGCCGAGGGACATATTGATGACGTCCGCACCCAATGTGTAGGCGTCTTCAAGGGCTGCGAGATAAACGTCGCTGGAGGTGCCTCCCTTCGTTGCGTCGGAGGAGAAGACCTTCAGTGCAAGGATCTGCGCGCCGGGCGCGGAGCCTGCGAATTCATAGCCGACCGTCATCCGACA
>ENA-OQCO01001108-OQCO01001108.1-human-gut-metagenome-genome-assembly--contig:-NODE-1108-length-11314-cov-3.816305_pt1 | contig 11314 bp, 13 predicted proteins | sample MGYA00242500_ERZ504582 | MGnify/ENA primary metagenome ERZ504582 (study PRJEB26092, sample SAMD00036346) | human gut metagenome | host: Homo sapiens | study: EMG produced TPA metagenomics assembly of...
ATAATATTTATAATTTATTCTACCAATAAAATTATAAAATCCAACACATATTTATAATTTTTTATAAGATTATTTTAACAGTTAAACACCTCCTGTTATTTAGAAGAATAAACCTTCTAATTCATCTTCTTTTAATTTTGATCCGATCACACAGATTCTTCCTGTGTAGTCTGCACTTCCTTCACGGATTTCATATTCTCCTGGAACAAGATCAAACTGAACCCATGATCCATCTTCTGTCTGTAAAATACCTTTGGATCTTAAGATCATACCATAGCTGTCATCTTTGGATAATTTCTGTAAGATCGTATCCAATTCTTCCTTATTATATTTCTTAGGTGTTTCTTTTCCCCAGCTTGTAAATACTTCATCTGCATGATGATGGTGGTGGTGATCATGGTCATGTCCACATCCACAGCTGCATTCTTCATCATGATCGTGATGATGATGATGTTCATGATCATGGTCGTGATCATGTCCGCATCCACAGCTGCATTCTTCATCATGATCGTGATGGTGATGTTCGTGATCATGGTCGTGATGATGTTCGTGATCATGGTGTCCACCGCACACAGGGCAGATTTCCTCTTCTTCTAATAATTCTTTGACCATATCATTTCCATCTTCCATAACTTTTAAGATCTGTTCTCCAGAAAGCTCATCCCATGGTGTTGTGATGATCGCAGCTTTTTCATTATGTTCACGAAGCAGTGCTACACTTTCATTTAATTTATCTTCTGCTACATCTCCTGTACGGCTTAAGATGATAGATCCTGCATATTCTACCTGATTGTTATAGAATTCACCAAAGTTCTTCATATACATCTTGCATTTCTTTGCATCTGCAACTGTCACAAAGCTGTTTAAGTCTAGTTCAACATCTTCCGCAACACCTTGTACAGCTTTGATAACATCTGATAATTTACCAACGCCTGATGGTTCAATGATGATACGGTCTGGGTTGTACTGTGTGACTACTTCTTTTAATGCACTTCCGAAATCTCCAACTAAAGAACAACAGATACATCCAGAATTCATCTCTGTTACTTCAATCCCTGCGTCCTTAAGAAATCCTCCATCGATACCGATCTCGCCAAATTCATTCTCGATCAGTACGACTTTCTCTCCTTTTAATGCTTCTTTTAATAATTTCTGAATCAGAGTTGTTTTACCTGCTCCTAAAAATCCTGATATGATATCAATCTTTGCCATTTTATATTACCTTCCTTTATGTTCTATTCTTATCTTTCCTGTCACCTTAGACTTTCCGTTTTTTTACTTTTGAAAAAAGCAGAAAACTTAAGATTAGGGAACAAATATATTTTACTACTTCCATAATATTTGTCAAAACATTCTTTCAAGAGTATAATGAAAAAAATTAACAAAACGGAAGGAGTTATATGACTTATGAGAAAATACTACCCAAATTACTCCATTGGAACCGACGCATATGCCGACATCCCTATGGTATGTGAAAAATACGGAACAAAAGCTGTGATCATCGGAGGAACACATGCCTTGGCTGCCGCTGCCGATTTGATCAAAGAAGCTGTTGCTGACAGCAATATCATGATCACCGGTGTCTTTGAATACGGTGGTGAAGCCAGTCGTGAACACATAGATGAATTAAATTCTCATCAAGAAGTTATTGATGCTGATATGATCTTTGCATGTGGTGGCGGAAAAGCGATTGATACTTGTAAAGTATTGTCACAGGAAAGCAACCGACCATTCTTTACATTTCCAACGATTGCTTCTACTTGTGCTTCTTGTACATCACTTGGTATCATCTATCATCCAGATGGTTCACTTCGTGAATATTCTTTCCAGGAGAAACCTTCTGAATGGATCTTTATCAATACACAAGTGATCGCCAATGCTCCTGAAAAGTACCTATGGGCTGGAATTGGTGATACAATGGCTAAATTTTATGAATGTACAACCAGTGCCCGTGGTGATAATGATCTAGACCATAGCACTTCCATGGGCGTCCAGATCAGTAATCTTTGTGCCAAACCATTAGTAAAATACGGTGTAGAAGCCTTAGAAGAATGTCGAAATCATACTCCTGGAAAAGCTCTGGAAGAAGTCATTCTTGGAATTATCGTTTCTACTGGTTTTGTATCAAATCTTGTCGGAATTGATTTAAATACTGGACTTGCACATGCCTGCTATAACGGATTTACTGTATGTAAATCTACCGAAGAACATGGACATCTCCATGGCGAGATCGTTGCTTATTGTATCCTGATCTTATTAAAAGTTGATCATCAGGAAGAGGAATTTAAGAAAATCTATGAATTCTCCAAGAATATGGGATTTCCTGTGAAACTTGCGGATATTCATGCGACGATTGATGATATGGATGCTGTGATCACAAAGGCTTTATCCGGAATTGATGTACGTGTATGGCCTTATGAAGTAACTCCTGATATGATCCTTGATGCTGTAAAAGAGATTGAACAAGTTGCTTTATAAAATAACTTTATCAAGTGGATTCCCTTGGAATTTCCTATGATATAAAAAGGATATTGGCGTCACGATCAATATCCTTTTTCTTTATTTTTCTGTATTAAATTTCTTAAATGGCCGCGGTGTCATAAATGTCCCGCTGGCGCTTCCGACGAGTTCTTCTCCTACATAGGCTTTTCCAACAAAATTCATGATCGTTTTTCCTGTGGACACTGCTTCTACCTCTGTTCTTACGGTTGCTCCTGTTGGTATTCCTTTTAAAAATGTTGTAGAAAGCTGCACCGTTGGGGCTACACTATAATCGCCCAATCCAGCAGTCAATGTTCCAAATGCAATATCAAACATCCCTGCCAGAGAACCTCCAAACATGATTCCAAATGCATTTTCATGAAACTTTGTGGCCTCGAACGTCATGGTTAAACTTTTGGTATCATAGTTAAAATCTGTGACAGTTCCTTTTAATTCTTTAAATATTCCATGTTTATTGATCTCATCTAACTGCTCCATTCTTTTTCGGATCTGCTTCTCAAAATTTTCTTTGCTCATCTTTTTCTCCTGCTTATTATTTCTTTTCACCATAAAATCGATGTATGTAAATTTCATTTTATGTCTGCCATTTTATCATATTTCCACTTTTATGTATAGAAACTGTTATATGGAACATCCTATAAACAAAAGGAGTTTTACAATTATGGATAATGAAAATTTATTAAACAGTATTTATCAAAACATTGCAATGGTTTTAGAAACCATTCCTGAGATTCGAAAGATCACGACAGACTGTGATTTTAAGGCTTTGATCATCAGCCAGGAAGAAGAATATCAAAATTTATCAGATTCTATAAAAGATACGATCACTTCCAATGGTGATTCTACAGAAGAATTAAATGATCTTTTGAAAACATATTCTGAATGGATGACCAAATTAAAGGCTATGTCTGATAAAAATGTCAGTCATCTTTCTGAAATGTGTATTCAGGGATATACGATGGGAATGATCAAAGCAATCCAGAAAAATCATCTTTACTGTGATGCCTCCAAAGAAGCAAAACATTTCGGTGACAAACTTATTTCTCTCCACGAAAAAAGTATTCAGGATTTAAAAAAGTATTTGTAATCGTTAAGTTGTTGTGCTATGATTAATCTTGTTATTGATAGATTTTAATGTTCACGACCGATACGGATGCATTCATTTATTTCTATGAATGCATAAAGCAAGTAACGGTTCGTGGACTTTTTCTTTTTTATAAAGATTTTTATTGAAACACCTGTCATTAACAGTTACATGTATTTTTTATTTAAGAAAGTAGAGGTACCCAGATGAGTAATGGTACAGTAAAATGGTTTAACGCAGAAAAAGGTTATGGATTTATTTCACAGGAATCCGGAGATGATGTATTTGTTCATTTTTCTGCAATTCAAGGAAAAGGATTTAAGACTTTGGAAGAAGGACAGAGTGTAAGTTTTGAGATTGAAGAAGGACCTCGCGGAAAACAGGCATCTAATGTAACCAAGTTGTAATTTGAATGCGTTGTTCAATGCATATAAAAAAACGAAATAATAGGATAAAAGTTCTAAATCTTTTATCCTATTATTTCGTTTTTCTCATATACATGGACAGCTATTCAAACCACCACATGTGTGTATGTTAGACGGTGTTGAATTATAATTTTTTATATATTCAAATAATTCCTGTCCACTTGTTACTTCTACGTCCGGAACGATATCTCCTTCTGGCATTGGGCGGTTTCTATGGTTGAACCAGATGACATGCCAGCCAGAATTCTTGGCTCCTACGACATCTATTTCAAAGGTGTCTCCGATAAACCATGTTTCCTCTGGATCAAGCTTCATTTCTTTTTGAACAGTATGGAATGCTTTGACATCTGGTTTTGCAGCTCCGATGCTGTCTGAGATGAACATTGTTTTAGGGTTGAACCAGTGGTCTGATCCTAATGTCTCTAATTTCTTTCCCTGATTCTTTGTTGTTCCATTCGTTAAAATTCCGATTCTGTAATTTTCTTTGCAATGATCAAGGATCTGTTTTGTAATTTCTGGTACCTGAATATGCTTTTGGTAATAACGGTATCGTTCTTCGAATTGTTTTGCCTCTTCTTTGCTGACTTCTACTCCGACATCTGCATATGTTTTCTGGACACGATATGCAAATTCTTCGTCTTCAGAGATTTTTCCTTCTCTTGACATACAGAATGCTTCATCACTGTAGGTTCTTGATGCTTCAAATAATTCCTCACAGTCTGCATCTGTGCGGGCTGCCATCAGTTCTTTGTGGGCTTTTTCAAATGGTTCCATTAAATTATATAATGTATCATCTACATCAAAAATAATATTCTTCATCTTAGATCAATCCTAACTTCTTAAGTGCCATTGTAATTCCTTCTTCTTTGACAGTTCCTGTTACCATAGATGCGACTTCTCCTACTTTCTCACTATGACGTCCCATCGCGATTCCTGTTCCAACTGCCTGCATCATTTCTACATCGTTATCTGCATCTCCAAATGCATAGGTGTCTTTCTTGTCAATTCCAAGTTTCTCGATCAGTTCTGTGATCGCATCTCCTTTTGTTACACCTTTTAATGTGATATCAATAAAATTTTCGCGAACATGTTTAGCGCAAGTAAATACATCTTTAAATTCTTCTTCAAAATCCTTCTTCACCTGAATATCCTTGTAATTCATAACAAGTTTGCTGATGTGAGTGTTTTTTGTGCGGAATTTCCATGGCGCATACCATCGTTGTGGCAGATTAAAAAGTTTGCAGTGATTTTTGAAAAACTCTTCATCCATATGTAGATAATAACTGATATCTCTTGTCTCAAAATGAATGATCGTATCTCTTGGGAAGTATTCGTTGACTACCTGAAATACCAATTCATCTGGAATACAGATGTCTCTGGTCACTTCTCCCTCAACTTCTGTATGTGAACCATTACATGTGATCGCTCCCATAAATTTATCAATATCCATCTCTAAAAATCGCTGTGTTCTTCCTGAGCATAACATTGTCAGATATCCATTTTCTTTTAATTTATTCAATGATTCTACAGTTGTTGGTGTTGCTGTTTTAATCTCATCTACTTCATCAACTGTTGTTCCATCATAGTCAAAAAATACGACACCTTTGTACTTTTTCATAATTTTGCTTTCTCCCATTTTATTCATTTCTTATTTTCTCTATATATAATACACACTTTATTTTACTTTCTACAGCTTTTAATTTCAAGATTTTACCAACAAAAATACCAGATTCCTATGAATCGAAATCTGGTATTTTTATTTTATACTCATTTAATATATTTACTTTATTTCTATTTTCTGTTTCTGTTTTTCATTGAGAACTGCTTTCTGTTTTAAGAAATTAATCTTCGCTGCTTTCGTATAATCAACGCCTTTGAATGCATTGTAAAATTCAAGTACCAGCTGTTCTTTTTCATAATCTGTCCATGTGTCAATACTTCCACCATCTTTGATCAGGGATCTTCCCTTGTTATCTACGATAAATCTGCCCTCTAGTCCGTCTGTTAAGATTGCTCCGTCATAATCTAGAACTTTAAAGTAAATTCTCAGATTGTGTTTTTGTTTTTTTACATCTGCCACTTTTAATTTGGTATGATCACTGACTTTGACAATCTCATTTTTCTTCAGATTTAATACTGCTTTCTGTACTTTTCCATTCTTTGTTACCACAGATTGTTTTTTAACTGGAATGATTTCCAATGATCTTGTGTGTGTATGTTTGAAAAACTGATAGATATCTTTGCTTTTTTCTGAATTAGTTTTTTCTTCATAGTAGAGATATCTTCCTTTATTATCTCTGATCACAAGATCATGTTTTTTGTCATTGCTTCGCAAGGTATTTCCTAATGGAGATATAATAACTCTGTCTACGATTGATTTCTTAGATCGTATGATCACTTTTGTCTTCTTTGCGACCTTGCTTCGATCAACCGCAAGCTGCATAGACCAGTCACCTTTGGTATCCCATAAATAGTTGGTTTTAATATCCAGTTTTACTTTCTTTTTTAATTTTCCAGTAAGATTAAAACGATAAACTCCTTTAATCTTATGGTTGTTGATCCTGTAAGCTTCCGTTACTCCCGTTTCATTTACTTCATCATTTGCTTTTCCATCAATGGAAATCTGTGGTCCAAGCCATATACTGTTAAGGTTCCAGCGCTCTTGTAAACTATCTTTTTTAACTTTTTCAAGCTTTTCGGCTGTCGTTGTTTTATTTAATGACACTGTATAATACAATAATAAATTACCTTCATCCAGACCGACATTGTCAATTCTTAATGTAATTCCCTGATCTGTTCTGCTTATTCCTGCCTTTGCATTATTTTTTTGAATCTCGTTTAGTTTCACAGACCTTTGATATTGCCTGCTTCCATGTTTTGTGTCCAATTTTCCTGTTCCTAATGTGATCAATTTCGCACCTGCAAACACTGTCACTGTTGATAAAGATAATACAGCCACAAATACCACAGCATTTTTCCAGATTCTATGAATTTTACTTCTTTTTGTTTCTTCCGGCAATCCATCTAACAGATCATCCATCCTTTTTCTGGTTGATTCTGGCATCTGTTCCTGTATTTTTTCTCTCTTGATCCTTTTTCTTAACTCATGCTCCTTCATATGCACCTTCTCCTTCCATCTCTAATAAATCCTTTAATTGTTTTCTTCCTCTGGCAAGTCTTGATTTTACGGTTCCTTGCGGTATATCTAAGATTTTGGCGATTTCTTTTGTGGAAAATTCATCATAATAATATAAGATCAATACTTCCTGATGCTGTTTTGGCATTCTTAAAATATAACTTAAAATTTCTCCATCCTTTGATACCATATCTTCTGTCCAGTGATCACTGGAATGTTCCTGTTCTGGAAATTCAAACGGATCTGTTGGTTCCTGTCTCTTCCTGTTTCTTAAGATCTGATAACATTCATTTGCCAGGATCTGAAAGATCCATGCTTTGAATTTTCTTCTTGAACGTAATGTATCAATATTTTCATAAGCTTTTAAGATGCTTTCCTGCATCGCATCTTCTCCATCTGCCTGGGTTCCCACGATACTTTTTGCAAACCGAAACATATCTGTTTCATACTGTCTGATATACCGACAAAATGTCTCTTTCTTCATTCTTACCTCCTCTCTTTTCTTTTTTCCCTCTTTTATTGATTCACATATTCGATGTATTTCCTTGCCGTTTGGTTCCCTTTTTTATTTTTTGAAAAAAGATGCATAAATCAGAAAAAGACACTTCTATCTTCTCTTGATAAAAGTATCTTTTTCACTACTATGCAATTCTCAAGGACTTTAAGACCTCTTGGAATGCTATGGTTACATATTATCTAAAATCTCGGTTAAGATCTTATTAACGATTCCAGGGTTTGCTTTTCCCTGTGTCGCTTTCATTGTCTGTCCTACTAAGAATCCGATAGCTTTCTTCTTACCAGCTTTGTATCTTCGACAGATTTTGGATTGTTTGCTACGATCTCTTCGATCGTTGCTTTTAATGCCCCTTCATCATTCATGGATTTTAATCCATGTTCTTCTACGTATGCTGCAGGATCAATATCTTCTTTGAATACTTTCTCGAAGACTTCTTTTCCTACGCTTCGGTTGATCTCATTGTTCTTGATCATCTCGATCAGTTTCGCAAGATGTTCTGGCTTAAATGATACATCATCGATATCCATCTCTGATTCATTGACCAGACGGATCGTCTCTCCCATTAACCAGTTAGAGACTTCTTTTGGCTCTGATCCAAGTGCGATCGTTGCTTCGAAGATATCTGCAAGGTGTTTTGATCCTGTGATTATGTCGATATCATAATCTGGAAGGTCGTATTCTTCTTTATAACGGACTTTCTTCTCATCTCTGAACTCTGGCTGGGCATCTCTTACTTTGTCCATCCATTCATCGCTGATCTCAATCGGTACTAAGTCTGGATCTGGGAAATAACGATAATCCTGTGCGTCTTCTTTGGAACGCATTGCATAAGATGCTCCCTTCGTGTCATCCCAACGTCTTGTTTCCTGTACGACTTTCTCACCTGCTTCGATCAGGTCGATCTGACGTTCCATCTCTCCTTCAATGGCTCTCTTGATAGCTTTGAAAGAGTTTAAGTTCTTCATCTCTGTACGTGTTCCAAATTCTTCCGCTCCCACTTCACGGACAGATAAGTTCACGTCAGCTCTCATGGAACCTTCCTGTAATTTACAATCTGATGCTCCTAAGTACTGAATGATCAGACGTAACTTCTCAAGATATGCGATAACCTCATCTGCAGAACGCATATCTGGTTCTGATACGATCTCGATCAGTGGCACTCCAGAACGGTTAAAGTCTACTAAAGAATCTCCTGTCCATGGATCATGCACTAATTTTCCTGCATCTTCTTCCATATGGATCTCATGGATTCTGATATCTTTCTTCTCTCCATCTACATCAATCTCTACTTTACCATTTCGACAGATTGGTAAATATAACTGAGAGATCTGATAGTTCTGTGGATTATCTGGATAAAAATAGTTCTTACGGTCGAATTTACAGTTCTGTGTGATATCACAGTTTGTTGCAAGTCCAACTGCCATCGCATATTCTACCACCTGTTTATTTAACACTGGTAATGATCCTGGCATACCTGTGCATACAGGACATGTGTGTGTATTTGGTGCTCCTCCGAATGCTGTGCTGCATCCACAGAAAATCTTTGTCTTTGTTGCTAATTCTACATGGACTTCAAGTCCGATGACTGTTTCGTAATTCTTGCTCATCTATTTAGCCCCTCCTTTAGCAATTGCTGGAGCTTCATATGCTCTTGTCTGCTCAAATGTATATGCTGCCTGAATGATCTTCTTCTCATTGAAGCAGTCTCCGATCAGCTGAAGTCCGATCGGCATTCCATTTTTGTCCTTACCACATGGAAGAGAGATTCCTGGAAGTCCTGCAAGGTTGACAGAAATCGTATAGATATCTCCTAAATACATCTTGATTGGGTCACTTAAGCTATCTCCTAATTTTGGAGCTGTTGTTGGTGCGACTGGTCCTAAGATCACATCGTATTTCTCAAATGCTTTGTCAAATTCTTTCTTAATCAGTGCTTTTGTTCTTAATGCTTTTAAGTAGTACGCATCGTAATATCCTGAACTTAATACGAATGATCCTAACATAATACGACGTTTCACTTCGGCTCCAAATCCTTCGGAACGAGTCTTCTTGTACATGTTGTGAAGTCCTTCGTAGTCTTTGGCTCTGTATCCGTATTTGACTCCATCAAAACGGGATAAGTTAGAACTTGCTTCTGCTGCTGCGATAACATAATATGCTGGAATTGCATATTCAACTAATCCAAGGTCGAATTCTTCTACGATTGCTCCCTTTTCTTCTAATGTTTTTGCTGCTGCTAAAACGGCTTCTTTGACTTCTTCATCAAGACCTTCTCCAAAGTAATCCTTTGGAATACCGATCTTCATTCCTTTGACATCGTCTTTTAATGCTGATGTAAAATCATAAGATTCTAATCTGACAGATGTAGAATCTTTCTCGTCGTGAGATGCGATCGCTTCTAATAATGTTGCACAGTCTGTCACATCTTTTGCTAATGGTCCGATCTGATCCAAGGATGATCCGTAAGCGATCAGTCCGTAACGAGATACTGTTCCATAGGTTGGTTTGATCCCTGTAACACCACAGTAAGATGCTGGCTGTCTGATAGATCCACCGGTATCAGATCCTAACGCCATGAAACATTCGTTAGCTGCAACAGCTGCTGCTGAACCACCTGATGATCCACCTGGTACTTTCTCTAAATCCCATGGGTTCTTTGTCACACCATATGCAGAAGTCTCTGTTGTACTTCCCATGGCGAACTCATCCATGTTTGTCTTTCCTAAAAATACAACTCCTTCTTTGATCAGGTTCTCAACTGCCTGTGCGGAGTATGTTGGTACAAAGTTCTCTAAGATCTTAGAACTGCATGTTGTTGTATATCCCTTTGTACAGATATTATCCTTAATTGCCATTGGAACTCCAGCTAATGGTCCTGTGTAAGTCCCGTCATCGATTCCTTTCTGTACTTCTTCGGCTCTCTTTAATGCACTTTCTTCATCGTAAGAGACATATCCATGTACATCACTTTCGACTGCCTTAATCTGTTCAAGTGCTGCCTTTGTTGCTTCTACAACTGTGATCTCTTTGTCTTTGATCTTCTTGCCTAATTCTACGGCAGTTAATTCTAAAATGCTCATCTTCTGCCTCCTATATGATCGTCTTTGGCACGACAAAGGCGTTGTCCTGCGCTTCTGGTGCGTTCTTTAATGTGTCTTCGCTTCCGTCTCCATTCGTTACCACGTCTTCTCTGAATACATTCTTCACTGGAAATACGTGAGACATTGGTTCTACACTGCTTGTATCTAGTTCGTTTAATTTATCTACATAGTCGAGCATGCTTTCCATATCTTTCTTGGCCTGTTCTTTTTCTTCGCCAGATAATTCAGCTTTGCTAAAATTCCGACATATTCAATCGTTGCATCATCAATATGATTTGCCATAAGTCTTCCTCCTGTTAAATTGCCTATAGAGTTAATGTTACCATAATTTTTATCTTTTTAAAATATAAAAATGAACAAAAGTCTGCCGTTTTTTCTTAAAAATGACAGACTTTTGCTTACTTTTTTAAAAATTTAATCCATTCAGGATCTGATTTATAAAATCTTTCTATGTGAGTGAATGCCTCTGGTACAAGATCTGCTAAAAATGACAACAGATAAAGAATAAAGACAATCACCCGCCCACTTTCCTTTTTTTTGATCTCTTCT
>ENA-OQCO01001109-OQCO01001109.1-human-gut-metagenome-genome-assembly--contig:-NODE-1109-length-11313-cov-1.461917_pt1 | contig 11313 bp, 12 predicted proteins | sample MGYA00242500_ERZ504582 | MGnify/ENA primary metagenome ERZ504582 (study PRJEB26092, sample SAMD00036346) | human gut metagenome | host: Homo sapiens | study: EMG produced TPA metagenomics assembly of...
CCTGTAATCCAGGTAGCGGAGGATGTTTCCGGTGCAGGCAAATGCCTGCCAGCGTGCGTCAGCGTCCATAGGCCTCCCCCTTTCTGCGCGGCAGATGCCGCCCATGATAGTGTTGCCTTTATCCTAGCGCACCACCCGTGGAAAATCTGTCCGAATCGCGGCGCAGGCTCAGCGATTGTTCGGGTTCTGTTTGAAGCCAAAGTTGTTCAGCAAAAACTCATTGTCACGCCAGTCGGCTTTGACTTTGACCCAGCACTGCAGGTTAACACGGCAGCCGAGGAACTCCTCGCAGTCTGCACGGGCCGCACTGGCGATCTTCTTCAGCATCGCGCCGCCCTTGCCGATGACCATGCCCTTGTGGCTCTCACGTTCGCAGTAAATGTTGACGTCGATGTCCACAAGGTCGGTGCCGGGCCGCTCTTTGAAGCGCTCCACCACGACAGCGATGCCGTGCGGGATCTCGTCCCGCATGAACAGCAGCGCCTTTTCGCGGATGACCTCAGCCACCAGCTCTTTTTCGGGCATGTCCGTGTAGGCGTCATCGTCAAAATAGTGAGGGCCTTCTACCGCATACTGGCTCAGCGCGTCGAACAGCTCCTCGCAGCGGTCGTCGGCGCGGACGCTGACGGTATAGATGGCATCAAAGACACCGAGCGCCTTCAGCTCTGCCTTGCGGGCTTCGAGGTCCGCCGGGTCTTTGACGAGGTCGGTCTTATTGATGACGGCAATGGCCGGGCCGCCGCTGCTGCGCAGAGCGTCCACAAGGACCATTTCCGGCTCATTGAGTGCACCGTACGGCTCAAACAGCATCATGGAAACATCGACGTCCGCGATGGAATCGCTGGCCGTCTTGTCCATCCGTTTGCCCAGTTTGTTGTGTGCCTTGTGTACGCCCGGCGTATCGAGCAGGACATACTGCAACGGCCCGCGCGTCACCACACCGGTGATGCGGGTGCGGGTCGTCTGGGGTTTGGAGGTGACGATGGCTACCTTCTCACCGACCAGACGATTTGTCAGGCTGGATTTGCCGACGTTCGGCCGGCCGATGACGGCCACAAAGACCGAAGAGGTCTCATAATGCTGCTGCATTGGGGCTGCGTTTTTCAAAATAGAACTCCTATCCCTTCCAAGGCTTCTGTGTTATTCCGTGTAGCTGACCGTGCGGGGCAGACCGAGCTGGGTCAGCACGGCCTCTTCCTTTTCGCGCATCCGCATGGCTTCCAGACCGCCGTTCTCGTGGTCATAGCCCAGCAGATGCAGCATCGAGTGCACCGTCAGGAAGGCGACTTCGCGCTGCAGCGGATGACCGTAGAGCGTGGCCTGTTCCTGTGCGCGCTCCATGCTGATGACGATATCGCCCAGCATCTTGCAGCCGTTGTTCTCATCGACATCGTACACGCCGTTTTCGCCCAGAGGAAAGCTCAGAACGTCTGTGGGCATGGGTTTGTTGCGATACTGGTTGTTCAGCTCCGCAATGGAGGCATTGTCAACGAAGGTCACGCTGATCTCAGCAGGGTCATCGAAATGTTCATATTCCAGCACGGCGTTGCAGGCACGGCGGATCAGGATGCGGAGGCCCGACGGGACCTTCACAGCCTTCTGGGAATTGGTGATCAAAACTTTATTGGACATAACAGTCCGCTCCTTTCTTTTTATGCTGCCTTTTTGAAAGCGTTATGGCTCTCAGCGCTTGGCGGGGTGCGCGGCGGCTTCGTATGCTTTGATGATCTCCTGGACCAGACGATGACGCACAACATCCTTTTCGGTAAAGTAGCATTGTGCAATGCCGTCCACATTTTTCAGGATCTGCAGCGCGTCCACAAGACCGCTGCGGGTACGGTCGGGCAGGTCGATTTGTGTCACATCGCCGGTCACGACCACTTTGGAACCTACACCCATACGGGTCAGAAACATCTTCATCTGTTCGGGGGTGGTATTCTGCGCTTCGTCCAGAATGATGAACGAGTCGTCCAGAGTGCGTCCGCGCATGTATGCGAGCGGCGCGACCTCGATGATCTGCTTCTCCACCAGACGCTCGTACGTTTCGGCCCCCAGCATATCGAACAGGCCGTCGTAGAGCGGACGCAGATAAGGGTCTACCTTCTGCTGCAGGTCTCCTGGCAGAAAACCAAGCTTCTCCCCTGCTTCCACCGCCGGGCGAGTCAGGACGATACGAGAAACGTCTTTTGCCTTAAAGGCTTTGACGGCCATTGCGACAGCCAGATACGTTTTACCCGTACCCGCCGGGCCGACGCCAAAGGTCACTGCATTCTTGCGGATGGCGTTGAGGTATTCCTTCTGCCCCAGCGTTTTGGGGCGGATCGGCCGCCCCTTTACGGTGACAGTCACGAAATCCTCCGTCAGCTCTTTGACGCGCTTTTCCTCGCCGTCATGCGCAAGGCTCAAGCAATAGCGCACGGTCTGCTCTTCCAGCGGGGTATGATTCTCAATCAGAAGAAGCATCCCCTCAATGGCACGTGCCGCAGCGGCAACATTGGCGCTTTCACCCGACAGGCGAAGCATTGTGCCGCGGCAGACAGCCGTGACGGAAAACTCTTTCTCCAACAGGCGGATGTTGCGGTCGCAGTTTCCAAAAACCGCCGCCGCGATCTCCACACTATCCAGTTCGATGCTCTTTTCAGCCATACGGCTCCTCCCGAAATTTCAATAGAACTCCATGCTTATTGTACCACCAAAAGCGCAAGAAGAAAACTGTGAAAATTGCACAAAATTTTAGCAAAGGAATCTATCAGGCAAAAACTCGATGCAGACCATTAGAAAATGTTGCCGACAAGACCATGTTGCAAAAAAATGTTACAAAAAATCTTTTCGGGCACTTTGTAAATAAGAAAAAGTCCTACGAATTTCGCAAAATCTAGCGATAATTCGTAGGACTTTTGGAGCTACTGATCCGATTCGAACGGACGACCTGCTCATTACGAGTGAGCTGCTCTACCGGCTGAGCCACAGTAGCAGACCAATGTTCTGCAACGTGATGTATTCTATCATAAAAGCCGGTGAGTGTCAAGATAGGAATTTGTTTTTTGCGCGAACTTCTTAAAATCCTTTCATCTGCCCGCACAGATACAGCATCCCCGTTGCGGCACCGCAGATGGGAAGCAGGAGAAACAATGTGCGGACGAACTGGCCGACAAGGCTCCAGGCTCCGGCGGAGTAAAGCGACGTTCCGAAGGAGCAGCGCTGGATCTTTCCACTGACCTGCAGCGCCAGCGCGCCGAACAGACACAGACAGCCGGCGGCAAGCGCGGTCGGAAGCCCGGATGCGGCGGAATAGACCAACAGTGCCTTCCAGTTCAAGTTGGTCAACAGCTGAAAGGACAGCATCCCTGCCCCGGCCCCATAGAGGATCAGAAAACAGAAAATGGGCAGCGAACCAATTGCGGACAGACCCAGCAGAAGCAAAACGGTCAGCGCCCCGGAGGCGGTCAGAAGTTCCGTCCGGAAAAGACCCATTGCCTGAGCCGCCGTTTCCGCTGCAAAGGAAGTCCGCCAGCAGCTGAGATAATAGTTGAGCGTTTCCAGCTCGCCGGCGCTACACAAAGCAGATAGAACACCTGCAAGAAAGGTCCCGAACAAATACGCACCCGCCAGCAAAATGCAGCTGTGATCGGCTCGCAGAGAGCGTTTCCGGGGCGTTTCCATCGGCTCCGGAACGGCCGGGACCGCTTGCGATGGTGCTTCCGCCGGGAACGGCTCGTTTGGTTCCGGAAGCGTAACGTTGGTTTTGAGCGGTGCGCTGTCCGGCACAGACGGTGCAGACAGCGGTTCCAAGGGTTCGGACGATTCCGGCTTCTGATAGACCCACATCTTTGAACTCCTCCTGTTTTGTGCTCTCGAATCGTTTCAGTGATGCCGCCGTTCGGTGCGCAGCATCCCGAAGATGCCGCCCAGACAGCCAAATAAAAACACCAGTGCAAACCGCACAAGCTGCATTTCTGCGGGTGCAAACCCGGCATAGAGACCAAACCCGGTCAGGAGCAGTACGAACATTGCCCCCTGGATGGCTCCACAGACCAGCCCACGGCTGCGCTGAAAAAATGCAGCCAGCCACCCGCTGAGCAGGCTGCCCGCGCAGACCGCAGCGCTTGCCATCGGCCAGGCCGCAGCCTGCGAAGCCCATGCCGGACCATGAGATACGCCAGCCCTGCCATGCAGGCACCGGCAAACGCGCCGCCGATGCCGAACGCCAGCAGCGCCGCCCCTACGGAGATCTTCTTTTGTTCAGACATAAAAACGCGCCTCCCTGCACTACTGTATGCAGGAAGGCGCGTGAAAAAGTACCGGGTCTTGAAATTACTTTTTAGCGGGAGCGTTGTCCATGTTCAGCTTCTCAACAGAGCTGATGGCATTCTTGGTGAAGCGGATCTTCACGCGGTCAGCGCCGGTCTCCAGAACGAAGGTGTCGTCCTTGATGGCAACCACACGACCGATCACACCGCCGATGGTGGTGACCTGATCGCCGATCTCCAGAGCAGCACGCATGGCAGCGTCCTTCTTCTCCTGCTTCTTCTGGGGACGATAGATCATGAAATAGAGCAGAACCAGCATCAGAGCCAGGGTGAAGAACAGGCTGATGTAGCTTTCGGTCGTAGTCGTCAGAAATTGCATGGGCAAAATCTCCTCTCAAAATTCAGATAATCTTATTATAAACCCTTCTTCGGGCGGTTGCAAGGCCAAAGTGCGAAAAACTCAGATTCTTGTATCCAGGAGCTTCACATAGCGGTCATGGAAGGCAGTGAAGGTGCCTGCGTCCAGCTCGTCGCGGATGCGCTCCATCAGGTGGTTGTAGAACCACAGGTTGTGCATGACGGCCAGACGCATCCCCAGCAGCTCTTCCGCCTTGAACAGATGGCGGATATAGGCGCGGGAGTAGTTCCGGCAGGCCGGGCAGCCGCAGGTGGGGTCGATGGGGCGTTCATCACGCTCGTACTTGGCATTCTTGATGTTGATGATGCCGCCCCAGGTGTTCAGGTGGCCGTGGCGGGCGTTGCGGCTTGGCATGACGCAGTCGAACAGGTCCACGCCGCGGGAAACAGCTTCGATGATGTTGCCGGGTGTGCCGACGCCCATCAGGTAGCGGATCTTATCCTTGGGCATGTGAGGCTCCACCTGGCTGATCATCTCATACATCACATCGGTGGGCTCGCCCACTGCCAGACCGCCGATGGCATAGCCATCGAGGTCCATCTCGGCGATCTGCTTCATGTGCTCGACCCGCAGGTCGGCAAAGGTGCAGCCCTGGTTGATGCCAAACAGAAGCTGGTCCGGGTTGACGGCTCTGCCTCGTGCTTCAGGCGGGCCATCTCCGTTTTGCAGCGGGCCAGCCAGCGGACGGTGCGATCGCAGCTTGCCTTGGAATAATCGTGCTGTGCGGGGTTCTCCACACACTCGTCAAAGGCCATGGCGATGGTCGAGCCCAGGTTCGCCTGGATCTGCATACTCTCTTCCGGGCCCATGAAGATCCGGTGTCCGTCCAAATGGGACGCAAAGGTCACGCCCTCTTCGGTGATCTTGCGCAGCTTGGACAGGCTGAACACCTGAAATCCGCCGCTGTCGGTCAGGATGGGGCCGTTCCAGCGGGTGAACTTGTGCAGGCCGCCCATGTCGGCCACCAGCTTGTCGCCGGGGCGCAGATGAAGGTGGTAGGTGTTGCAGAGCATGACCTGCGCACCGATATCCTTCAGGTCCTGTGCCGACAGGCCGCCTTTGATGGCACCTGCCGTTGCGACGTTCTGGAACGCCGGGGTCTGCACGGTGCCGTGCACGGTCTTGAACTCGCCCCGCCGGGCGTCGTGCTCCTGCTTGAGGAGCTTGTACGTGGTCAAAGAAGGCATAAACGTTTCCTTTCTGTGCACGGAAAACAGCCGTGCATCCTGTGCCGCAGACCTGCGGCGTCATCAGAAATAGTGTACCAGAGAACGACGGATCGTTCAATGCCCGCAGGCCATGTCTGGCTCACGAGCGTAAATTTCAGTGTTACAGGATCAGCATCGCGTCGCCAAAACTGAAAAAGCGGTACTTCTGTTCCACAGCAACCTTGTATGCAGCCATGGTCTTTTCGTAGCCGTAGAGCGCCGATACCAGCATGATGAGGGTGCTTTCGGGCAGGTGGAAGTTGGTGATGAGGCCGTCGATGCAGTGGAACTGGACACCGGGATACAGGAAGATGGACGTGTTGCCGCTGCAGGCTTTGATCTCACCATACTTGGCGGCGACAGCTCCAAGGTGCGGCAGCTGGTGGTGCCGACGGCGATGACGCGGTGCCCGGCGGCCTTGGTCTCCCGAATGCGCTGGGCGGTCTCCTCGCTGATGGAGTACCACTCGCTGTGCATCTTGTGGTCGGTGATCTCATCCTCCATCACGGGGCGGAAGGTGCCGAGGCCCACATGCAGAGTCACTTCGGCGATGCCGACCCCCTTGGCGCGGAGGGTGTCCATCAGCTCCGGGGTAAAGTGGAGGCCTGCTGTGGGGGCGGCGGCGCTGCCCAGCTCCTTGGCATAGACGGTCTGGTACTGGCTCTGGTCTTCCAATTGCTTCGTGATGTAGGGCGGCAGAGGCATTTTTCCAAATTCGTCCAGCTTTTCATAAAGGGTCTCGGTGTCATAATAGAATGTAACGAACTTGTTGCCGTCTTCCAGCGTCTCGTCCACCACAGCGGTCAGGGTGCCGTCGCCGAAGCTGACCTTTGTGCCCGGCTGCATCCGCTTGCCGGGCTTGGCCAGGCATTCCCACTGGTCGCCCTTGACCTGGCGGAGCAGCAGCAGCTCACAGACTGCGCCGGTGGGTTGCTTGACGCCCACGATGCGGGCAGGCAGGACCTTGGAATTGTTGACGACCAGCAGGTCGCCGGGCTCCAGATATTCCGGCAGGTCGCGGAAGATCCGGTGCTGGATGCTGTCGTCTTTCTGGCTCAGGACCATAAGGCGCGCGGCATCACGGGGTCCGCAGGCTCCTGTGCAATGAGCGTCTTTGGGTAAATCGTACCAAAAATCTTTTTTTAACATGCTTCGCATTTGCCTTTCCGATGATTGACACGAGGTCGTATCAATGTTATCATAAAATCTGTATAAGCGGTATCTATTATATTGCATGGGCGTCCGGTTTGCAAGCCTGCGTTCTGTGTGAATTTCGTTTTTTTTGAAAGGAAAGGTGCTGGAAATGGAAAAACAGTATAAAGTTGGCGTTGTCGGTGCGACTGGCATGGTCGGTCAGCGCTTCATCACGCTGCTGGAGAATCACCCCTGGTTCACACTGACCACCCTGGCCGCATCCGGCCGCAGTGCAGGCAAGACCTATGAGGAGGCTGTCGGTTCCCGCTGGGCCATGACGACCCCGATGCCCGAAAGCGTGAAGAAGATGGTCGTGCTGGACGCTTCCAAGGTGGAAGAGGTCGCTTCGCAGGTGGACTTCATCTTCTGTGCCGTCAATATGCCCAAGGCCGAGATCAAGGCGCTTGAGGAGGCTTATGCCAAGGCAGAGTGCCCGGTCGTCTCCAACAACAGCGCCAACCGCGGCACCCCGGATGTCCCGATGGTGGTGCCGGAGATCAACGCCGACCACATTGAGATCATCCCGACACAGCGCAAGCGTCTGGGCACCAAGCGCGGCTTCATCGCCGTCAAGTCCAACTGCAGCCTGCAGAGCTATGTACCGGCCCTGCATCCCCTGATGAAGGATTTCGGCGTCAGCAAGGCGCTGGTCTGCACCTACCAGGCCATCTCCGGTGCGGGCAAGACCTTTGACCGGATGCCGGAGATCGTGGACAACGTCATCCCCTACATCGGCGGCGAGGAAGAGAAGAGCGAGCAGGAGCCGCTGAAGCTGTGGGGCCACATCGAGGGCGACCGGATCGTCAATGCCGAGAAGCCCGTCATCACCGCACAGTGCTTCCGTGTTCCCGTCTCCGACGGCCACACCGCTGCGGTCTTCGTGAGCTTTGACAAGAAGCCCACCAAGGAGCAGATCCTTGCAGCATGGGCTAACTTCCGCGGCCCTGCGCAGGAGCTGGAGCTGCCCAGCGCACCCAAGCAGTTCCTGCACTACTTCACCGAGAACGACCGTCCTCAGCCCAAGCTGGACCGCAACACCGAGCACGGCATGGCCGTCTGCCTGGGCCGTCTGCGGGAGGACACCCTGTTCGATTACAAGTTCGCCTGCATGAGCCACAACACCCTGCGCGGTGCGGCAGGCGGTGCGGTCCTGCTGGCAGAGCTGCTGGCCGCCAAGGGCTATTTTGACTGATCTGCGTTCCCAAACACAGCAAAAGGAGATCTTACACTATGAAAAATCCTGTCTTTACCGGCGCGGGCGTAGCGATCATCACCCCGATGTACGAGGATGGCAGCGTCAATTTTGACGAGCTGGGCCGCATCATCGAGGACCAGATCGCGCGCGGCACCGATGCCATCGTCATCTGCGGAACCACCGGTGAGTGCTCCACCATGACCGATGAAGAGCAGCTGGCTGCCATCAAGTTCACCGTTGATACCGTCAACCACCGGGTGCCCGTCATCGCGGGTGCCGGTTCCAACGACACCGACCACGGCTGCGCACTGGCTGCAAAGTCTGCCGAGTGCGGCGCCGATGCCCTGCTGCTGGTCACCCCGTATTACAACAAGACCACCCAGGCAGGCCTAGTCGCGCACTTCACCGCCATGGCCGATGCGGCTGGGATCCCGGTCATCCTCTACAACGTGCCCTCCCGTACCGGCCTGAACATTGCCCCGGAGACGGCTCTGGAGCTGAGCAAGCACCCGCTCATCAATGGCATCAAGGAAGCGTCCGGCAACATTTCGCAGGTGGCGAAGATCGCGCAGCTGTGCGGTGACGAGCTGAACATCTACTCCGGCAACGACGACCAGGTGGTCCCCCTGCTGTCTCTCGGCGGCAAGGGCGTCATCAGCGTCGTCTCCAACGTCAAGCCGGAGCTGATGCACAACTGCTGCAAGGCCTGGTTCGACGGCGACACCCGGAAGGCCTGCCAGCTGCAGCTGGAGATCCTGCCGCTGGCGGACGCCCTCTTCTGCGAGGTCAACCCCATCCCGGTCAAGTACGCCATGAACGTGCTGGCTGGAACGCCGGTGCCTGCCGCCTGCCTCTGGTGGAGCCCAGCGACGCGCACAAGGAGAAGATCGAACAGGCGCTTGCCGCAGAAGGCCTCCTGAAATAACAACAGAACAACGCACAAATGCCCGGTGGAACGTTCTTCCGGGCATTTGGCCTTTTCGGAAAATCAAAGAACGAGGTAAGATCAAATGACGGATATTATCATTCAGGGCATCGGCGGCCGGATGGGACATGTGCTGTGCGAGATGATCGCCCAGCGGGAGGACTGCCGTGTCATTGCCGGTATTGATGTGAAGGACGGCGAGCAGAACGGCATCCCCGTTTACGACAGCCTAGAAAAGCTGGACGGCAAGGGCGATGTGGTCATCGACTTCAGCTCCCCCGCTGCCGTGGAAAAGGCCCTGCCCTACTGCGAGGCCCACAAGCTGCCCATCGTGGTCTGCACCACCGGTCTGTCCGAAGAGCTGCAGCTCAAGGTCGTGCAGCTGTCCCGCACAGTGCCCGTGTTCAAGAGCGCCAACATGTCCATCGGCATCAATGTGCTGTCCGAGCTGTGCAAGCGCGCTTCGGCCATTCTGGGTGCCGCGTATGATGTGGAGATCGTCGAGCAGCACCACCACAACAAGTTGGATGCCCCCAGCGGCACGGCTCTGATGCTGGCCGACGCCATCAACGAAGAGAACGACGGTGCATATCACTACGTTTACGACCGCTCCTCCGTCCGCCAGAAGCGCGACCCCAAGGAGATCGGCATCAGCTCGGTGCGCGGCGGCAGCATCGTGGGCGACCACGAGGTGCTGTTCTGCGGCCCGGACGAGGTCATCACCCTCAAGCATACCGCCTATTCCCGCAGCATTTTTGCAAACGGTGCCATCAATGCCGCTGTTTATCTTGCAAAAAAGGAGCCGGGACTGTACAATATGGGTAACATGATCGCAGAAATGTGATCCTGCCGGATCTTGCAGCCCGTATGGGCAGAATGGAGTGTTTACTATGTACGGTGTTTCGAAGATCAACATTGAACCCAGTCTGATGATGATCAGCGTCCAGGATGTCGAGTTCAAGGGCAACAGTCTGGCACGGTATCTGCAGATTTTTGCGGATACCGGCGTCGTGGTGGGATATGATCAGCCAGAGCGCACCCCATGGCACCACCATGGATTTCAGCTTTACGGCCTCGGCCAGCGACCTGCCCCTCGTGATGAAGGCCATCTCGGCCGCCAACCTCGACAAGGATGCCAAGGCTTCCCCGCTCATCAGCGTGGGCTACTCCAAGTTGAACCTCTTCGGTGAAGAGATGGTCACCAGCTGCGGTGTGGCAGCCCGTGCCCTGAACGCTCTGGCCATGGCAGACATCGAAGTGCTGCTCATCACCACCAGCGATCTGGATATTTCCCTTCTGGTTCGCGCAGAAAACGAAGATGCCGCCTACGATGTGCTGAAGAAGGCATTCGAGCTGTAAAAAAGCCCGATTGATCCCGGAATTTTCAACGTGCAAAAAGAGCCGCCTGCTTCTCGGTTTTGAGAAGCGGGCGGCTCTTAATGTTATGGGTGGTTTGCTGTGTTTTGCAAAAGCGCTTTACAGCGTGACCTTGTGGTAGATCTTCTTGCCCTTCTTGATGACGATGCCATTGGCCAGCTGCTCTGCCGTGAAGCTGACGGTGGGAGCGGCGACCTTCTCACCATCGACGAGGACGCCTCCCTGGGTGACCAGACGGCGGGCCTCGCCGTTGGAGGCGGCCAGACCGGCCTTGACCATCACGGTCAGGATGCCGATGGAGCCGTCCGTCAGGTCTGCCTCGGTCAGCTGGGTGGTGGGCATGTGCTCGGTATCGGCTGCACCACTGAACAGGGCGCGGGCGGCGTTCTGGGCTTTGTCGGCCTCTTCCTTGCCGTGGACCATGCTGGTCAACTCGTAGGCTAGGATCTCCTTTGCCTCGTTCAGGCGCTGATCCTTCCAGGTGGCCATCTCGTCGATCTGCTCCAGCGGCAGGAAGGTCAGCATCCGGATGCACTTCATGACATCGGCATCGCCGACATTGCGCCAGTACTGGTAGAACTCGAAGGGGCTGGTCTTGTTGGGGTCAAGCCAAACGGCGTTGCCGGCGGTCTTGCCCATCTTGTTGCCCTGAGAGTCCGTCAAAAGCGTGATGGTCATGGCATGGGCATCCTTGCCCAGCTTGCGGCGGATGAGCTCAGTGCCGCCCAGCATATTGCTCCACTGGT
>ENA-OQCO01001111-OQCO01001111.1-human-gut-metagenome-genome-assembly--contig:-NODE-1111-length-11281-cov-1.338444_pt1 | contig 11281 bp, 6 predicted proteins | sample MGYA00242500_ERZ504582 | MGnify/ENA primary metagenome ERZ504582 (study PRJEB26092, sample SAMD00036346) | human gut metagenome | host: Homo sapiens | study: EMG produced TPA metagenomics assembly of...
CTCAGGTTTTTCAGGTCGAAGCTGACGGTGAAACTGCCTGAAATTCCCGCTATGCCAGAGTTGTAGGGCGTGCCTCCGCCGGAGCCGCTGCCGAAAGTGGCATAATCGTTGCCGGTTGTATAATTGAATGAACCGTTCCAGCCGGGAGCAGTTATTTGCGTTCCTTCAGTGGTCCACTCCCAGGAATAAATGGGAGAAGCCGCATGGGCCATGCCTCCCGCAACCAGTAAAGACAAAATAATGAATGAACGTTTCACAGAAATTCTGAAAGTCTTTGTTGTTTAAAATCGCCGAAGCTTGGCTGAAAAGTAGCGGATTTCGAATCCGGATGCCGTTCTTTTTCCTCTGGAAAGCGGCAAATTCATTGAACATATACACGATCCGGAAGAAGCGCTGTTTATGTTTCCTTTCATGCTTTTATTTTTCCGTGATCTTTCTTTTTGTTAACCGGCTTGTTCTTAAAAAAATAATTTGACCCCGGATTCGAAATCCGCGTGCGCGTCAACCGGGAATTGTTCGCCGGAGAACGGACTTTTAAGAATACTTAAATAATTTGAAAAACCGTTTCATGCAAGATATGCCCGGAGAAATAGCATATTACTACATATGGTATGCTTTTAAAAAAATACTGCCAAATATTAGGGTTTGACGGAGAAATGGCTTGAATCACAGGAGGCACTTGTGAGAGGATGCGAGGCAGATAAAAGCACAGACACATGAAGTTTACCATTTCCAAGCAAGTATTTCTCGACGGTCTGAGACAGGTTGCCAGCGTGGTGTCTTCCAAGACGACGCTGCCCATTCTTCCAACGTCAAGATTGAGCTGAAAACGGCCAGGTACGTTTTACGGCTACGGATCTTGACGTATGCATCACCGGCGTAGTTCCCGCGAACGTGCTGCGCGAGGGCACCGTGACTCTTCCCGCCAAAAAGCTGGTGAGCATCATCAGCGAGCTTCCTGAAGCCGAAGTCCAGGTGGACGTCAACCAGCGCAACCAGGCGACTGTGGAATGCGGCCGCTCCCAGTTCAAGCTGAATGGCCTTCCGGCGGACGAATTCCCCGAACTGCCGTCCTTTGAACAGGCGACCGTGTACCAGGTGGACCAGAATTTGCTGCGCGACTGCATCCGCCGCACGGAATACGCCATCTCTACGGATACGACCCGCTACGTGCTGAACGGCATTTCCCTTTCCTTCCGCAACGGCAAGATGACTCTGGTGGCTACGGACGGCCGCCGCCTGGCCCTGGCGGAAACCGCCCTGGAATTCCCGGAAGAACAGCAACTGGACGCCATTCTGCCCACCAAGGCCGTTGGTGAACTCCGCCGCCTTCTGGATGAAGTGGGGACCGTCACCGTACGGTTCACCCGCAACCAGGCCGCTTTTGAAATCAATGACACGCTGCTGATCAGCAAGCTGATTGACGGCAATTACCCGAACTACCGCCAGGTAATCCCGACGGACTGCAAGGAAAGCATTGAACTGCCCTGCGGGGAACTGCTGGAAACGGTGCGCCGCGTGTCCCTCCTTTCCGTGGACAAAAGCACGAACATCAAGCTGAACTTCCGTGAAAACGAACTCGAAGTGGCTTCCAGCGCGGAAGGCGTGGGTGAAGCTCATGAATCCATGACGATCACTTATGCCGGAAGGCCGCTTTCCATCTCCTTCAACCCGGATTTCTTCATGGCTCCCCTGAAGACGATGGCCGGGGATACGATCATTACGTTAAACCTCATTGATGAAATGAGCCCGGGCGTATTGAAGATAGGTGATGAGTTCCTGTACGTGCTCATGCCAATGAGATCTCCCAACTGATTTTGATGGTACAAAATCATTCATACGAGAACAGGCGCCGTGCTGTCACGGCGCCTGTTTTTTATTGATTGAAAATGAAAGTGATGACTGGGTTATTCACATGAATGTTCTACGTGGAACATTTTTCATTTTCCACCGTCGGCAATAAACCGGACGGTGATTTCCGGGGGAGGGATAAAAAAACAGGCGTGCCGGCATGGCACCGGAAAAAACGCGTATAAACACCTTCCGGCGCCGGGAACGTGCGGTTCAGGCGCAAGGGAAGGCACGGAGTGCCGCAGCGGGTCTAAGGAGGCTCCGCCGCGTCATTCGCTCAACAACCCCGGATCGGCGAACAAATCCGGAGCAAGATGGAAAGGATAGGAACCGGAGGCTTGCAGAATGGCTTCCCGTACGGGAGGCAGGGAACCGAAGCAGGAGGATTCCCACATCCAGAATACGGCCGTCTTTCAGTTCAATCATCAGTCCGGGTTCAGATTCATGATCGGGCGTACATCCTATGCGCTCAATCAGTTCCCATGGAATTTCCTTGCGTGAAATGCTGTTGCCCCAGGAGATGGAGGAGGAAGTGATTGTGAGAAAATAAGGTCTCCCCAGAATGACGGGAAGCCACAGGAACAAGAGAAGAGCGCCGAGGAGAAAGCTCCACCATCCGGACCCGAAGAAATGCCCAGGCCAGGCCGCACCCCAGGGTGCCGAGGAGTCTCCCTCCCAGCCGGTAGCTGCGGTAGGAATAATAAGTGTTCATGAATTGCGAAGTCATGAAACGTCAGGCCGGCCAGGGAACGCGAAGCCCCCAGCCGTACTCTGTACGATACTCCTTCATTCCTGCAAAGACAAGATGATAAGTCAGGAAATCCAGTCCAGCATGTCCGGCGGCAGGGAACCGCGGGAGCGGATCAGGGAAAGGAAAGCTTCCTCCATTTCCGGAGGCGGCGGAAAAATGCCCGGCATGGCGCGGCCTGCGGCAAGCTCCACGGCGCCCAGGTTATGGAGCGCCAGGGGAGGGTCTATGTAGCACATTTGCGTAGGGTCCGGCAGAATGAAATTAAGGGGGCGGCCTCCGTTCAGCAGGCGGTTCTTCGGGATCTCCGGCCCCCATTCGTCCTCCACGCCCATATTCGGCCAGCAGAACGCCGGAGGAGCGGGTCACAGCGGGGTCAATCACTCCTGACAGGGCATGCCGCCGCCCTGTGGCCGTGCGGCAAGCAAAAGGCATGACTGAACTGCATTGGTAAGAGCTTCTCCATCCGTTGCGCGCACGAATGAGGCGGAGGACAGAGGGAGAGGTTTTTCCTCCACATCCGCCACGATAACGTTCAAGCCCCGCCTGAGCGCGTGCAGAACGATTCCGCGGCCCACTTTTCCGTACCCGATGACTACCAGGGTCCGTCCCGGGCCACTCTCAATTCCCAGCGCTTCCAGCGCGCGGAAAAAGCTTTCCCCGGTTCCCAGGCAGGTTTCTATCTGCTTGATTTTTCCGGCGTCCACCATCCACACGGGCTGCGTGCAGCGCGTATAATGCTGCGCTCCGGACCGGGTCAGTTCCACATACCCGCAGCGGCTGGGAACATGGCTGAGCGCCCCGGCGCAGTCCATCACCACATCATAGGGTCCGTCCGCCCGTTCCGCCTCCACCACGGGTATTCCATACCTGCCCAGCAGCGCGACCGTTTCCGGATCGTGGGGCATCACCGGAGAGACCGCTGCCGTCAACTCCGCTCCCGCCGCCAGCAGGGCGGCGTATTTGGCGCAGGTATTCCGGAATACGGGGGAGGCGTCAATCACCCGGCATCCCTCCAACGGACGGCTTTCCGCCCACGTTTCACACTGGTGCAGAAGCACGGGAAATTCTTCCTGCCGGTAGAAGGGGGACAAATCTTCTAGAATGCGCGCCGGAGATACAGGCATGGCAAAAATTGTAAGGGTTCTACGGATGGAGGGCAATCTTTCTCCTCCCGTTTTCCATAGAAAAACTTCGGAAAAGATGTATTTTTTGTTTAAGGGTTTTCAGAAGTTGCGGCAAATTCGAAAAGACAAACTACTGAATCATCAACCATTCTTTCTCCATGAGAGAGACATTTTTTTACAGGAATTTGACTGGCGCCAAGCAGGAATGACATCCTATTGTGGATTTTTTCTAACAAATAGATAATATTGATGTCTGTAAAAGGAAGGTACTGAGCGTAATAATTATTATATTATTTTTTGATGGAAAAAATCGTTATGTTTCATAGGCAAACAAAAATTTGCAAAATAAACTTTATTGACACTGGCTCTGGATCATGCTACTGGGAAAATGATCATGGAGGATTGCTCTCCTCTAATTTCATCATCAATCCCAGTTCTTTAATGCCTTATGAATACTCCAACTACTTCTTCTGCCGGCACCCCTTCTTCCATCCCCGCTTACCGCAAATGGTACTTTGGCTCTACGGCCAAACCCATGCCGCGTGGCATGCGCGCCTCTCCGGAGCCCGATCCGCTACCGTTCGAGGAAATCCACGAACACGATGAAATTACCGTGGGACCGCCCAGTACGTCGGCGGATGGACACAGTGCTCACGGTTACTTTACCATTCCGGAAGGAGCGGACGGTAAAAAGCTCTACGGCACCTGTTCGCTCTTCCTGGGGGTGGACGACTGGGGCAGCCTGGAAGTGAAGGACTCCAGCGGCAGCGTGGTGGCGCAGGTGGACCTGAAGAAAGACTCGCAGACGGCAGGCAAGCAGGGCGGCCATAAATACCACACGGGGACCGGCGGGGCGCAGCTGCCCTCCGGCTCCTACATTTGGGAAGTCAACCAGACCAACATCGACTACAAGCCTGAAAAAGACAACGTCTCCATCTGCAACTATAGCATCGACGTGGTGCCGACGGAGCCGGGAGGCAAGGAGGAGCCCGAGAAGTGCCCGTGCGAGGGAGACACGTGTGATAACAGCGGCGGAACGCCGCCTTCCCCGTCGCTGGCCCGGTCGGGCTCCGCGGTGGGGAATAGCACGCTGGGAAACTACTCCTCCGCAGGGTGCAGTGTGAGTGCGGAAAGCACGGCCACCCTGATGTACTGGTCCTGCAACTTCGGAATGTTCCGGGGACTGGGAGGGATTCCTGCGGGCCTTGTGGAACTGAGGGCTGAGGAAACTGTCTCCGGCCTGGAAAGCCCCTCCTCACTGGCCTACAACCATCCGTTGAACAGCCGCCTGGACGTGCCCGAAGGGGGAATTGTACCCGGAGTGCGTTTTGATCTGGTGCAGGGAGACCGGGTGATTGCCATGCGCTGCTATATGAACGGGTCCGTGCTGCCCGTTGGCGTGGACACGTCGGGCGGAGGACGGGCAACGCTGGACACGGTGGAAGGACAATCCTGCCTCCGCTGGATCGTGGAAGACGGCAGCCAATACCTCTTCTCGGCGGAAACAGGAATGCTCCTCTCCTACACCACCACCGACAAGCAGGTCATCTCCAACGCGTCATCCTACCTGGACGTCAAGCATGCCGAAGACGGCTCGCTGAGGCAAATCTGGAACCTGTGGGACGGCCTGCTCAACGTGGAAAACGTCACCTCCACGGGCTACATCATCGCGCTCTACACGCCTGGGCAAATCACCGGAACGGACGAACAGGGATTTTATACGGTCACCGGGACACCCTTTAAAACATTCAACCTTTCCCTTTCCGCGGACGGCCACTTCACCGTCACGGAACAGGCGCCGGCTAGGCAGCCCTACGCCGTCACCTGGTGGAACGACGGCCTGGCGTGGAACATGCGGCAGGGCACGGGGGAAGACGCCGTCACGACCATCCGCACGCGCACGGAGCTGGAACCGGAAGACTCGGTCTGGCAGCTGGTGACGGAAATCTCCAAAGGAGGTATCGTGGCAGAGCGCACCTGCTCCATATATCAAACGACGGACGTAGGCGATCTGCTGCTCACTCAAGTGGAAGGCTATCAAAGCCAGGAAGCCCAGACCACGCAATACGCCTACGACCAGTGCGGACGGCTCAAGACGGAAACTGCCCCGGACGGCAGCCAAATTCATTACGCGTATGACCTCTACGGACGCCTGCTCTCCCGCGACGAACCGTGGGCGGAAAGCGGCAGGCGCATCACGCGCTACACCTATGCCTATTCGGGAGAAGCCGACTTCAACGACGAACCCGCCACGGAAACGGTAGACCTGCTTCCGCTGGAAGGACACGTCAAGACGCTGACCACCATTGCCTACAAGTACACGACGGCCAATCACGTCAAAAGGACGGAAAAGCGGGTCACCGGACTGGGAGTAACGGGCACGCGCCTGACGGCCACGGAACAATGGCTGGCCGGCGCGCCCGACGTCTATGCCCGCGGACGCACCCGGATGACCCGGGACCTCACCGGCGTGCAAACCTGGCACGACTACGCGGCAACGACGGAGCACGGCGCCCTCTACACGGAAACGTTGGAAACGCGCGTCAACGGGGAAACCGTGCCGGGACAGAGCACGCGCACCACGACCTGGATCACGGCGGAAGGGCAGCGCGTCAGGGAAGAAAGCTACGCCCTGCTCACCGGCGGGGAATGGGCGCTCACGGACAGCGCCTCCTATGAATTTGACACGCAGAACAGGTGGGTGAAGCGGACGGCGGGCAATGGCCGAATAACGGAGCGCGAGCTGATGTGCGACGGGCGCCTGTTGTGGGACATTGATGAAAATGGTGTAAGAATGGACTATGCCTACGACACGGCGCGCCAACTGGTGGAAACCACGCGTTCCGCCGTAATGGACGGGGAAACCGTCATCACGCCGGAAACCATCACCACCTACACCCTGGATGCGGCGGGGCGCATCCTCTCTACGCGCCGGGATACGGGGGCCATGACGACCAGCGAAAGCTCGGAGTACGACTTGCTGGGGAGGATAACTTCCTCTACGGACGTCCTGGGACGAGTCACCACCTACGCCTACAGCGAAGACGGTCTGACGACGACGCAAACCACTCCCTCCGGAGCCACGTTCGTCACGCGCAACGCGCCGGACGGAACGGTCCTGGAAGAATCCGGCACGGGACAGCGGCATATCATCTATTCCCTCGACTTGGTTGCCGACGGCGTTCGGACCTTCACGAAAGCCGTCTCCGGGGAAACGGAAACCGAACTGCAGCGCAGCGTCGCCAACGGTGCCGGGGAAATTCTGCGCACGGGCCGGCCCAACACCATCGGGGGAGTCATTTACACGAGGAACACCTATAACGCCAAGGGACAGCTGACCAAGGAACAGACAGATGCGGAAACCGCAGCTACGACGATGGCGCCGACCCTGTGGGAATACGACGACTTCGGCAATAAGGTCAAGGAAACCTGGAAGCTTGCCGATCCGGCCACCGTGTCCAACTCGCGCATCACCACGTGGAGCTATGGCGTGGAACAGGCGCAGGACGGCGTCTACCGCGTCGTCACGGCGACTAGGAACAACGGCCAAGGGACTACCTATGGCGAAACGCAGAAGACGCTGGTTTCCTCCCTCTCGTCCACGCTGGAAAGCAAAACCGTCTTCATCGGTCCCAGAGGAAATATATCCACACAGTGGAGCGAATACGGAACAGGCGCCCTGCGGACGCAAAAAAGCAGCATCCCCACTTCCAATGTCACGGCCACCGCGACGGTCATCGACGACTTTACTACCACGCAGACGGACCACGCGGGCATTACTTCCACGCAGACCCGAGCCTATGCGGAAACCGGCATCATCTACACTAACACGGACGGACGGGGCAACACCATTACGACACGTACCGACATCGCCGGGCGCACTGTTTCCGTTACCGACGCGGCGGGCAACACGGCTTCTACCGCCTACGATCCCTGGTTTGACCAGCCTTCCGCCGTCACCAACGCCCTCGGGAAAACGACATGCTACAACTACGATCTCCGGGGCCGCAATACGGCGCAATGGGGAACGGGCGCCCAGCCCCTGCTCTTCGGCTACGACGAAGCCGACAGAATGGTCAGCCTTACCACCTTCCGGGAGGACGCGGGCGACATCACCACCGACCCCACGGGACGCACGGACGGAGACGTCACCACCTGGAGCTATGATGAAGCCACGGGGCTGTTGGCGCGTAAAACCTACGCGGACGGAACGCATGAGGACACCGCCTACAATGCCCTGAACCTCAGATCCACGCTCACAGACGCGCGCGGGGTGGTCACCACCTGGGGCTACAATCTGAAGAAAGGGGTCAACACCTCCGTCTCCTACAGCGACTCCACGCCCGGCATCCAGTACGCCTACAACTGCCTCAACCAGCTGACCCAGGTGACGGACGCCTCAGGCTCTCGCACCATCACTTACACTCCCTACAACGAACCGGACACCGATAGCATCACCATAGGAGGCGCCTCCTGCCAGCTCCAGGAAAACTACGATGCCTACGGCCGGTCCTCCGGCTATACCCTGAAACAGGGAACCGACGTCCTCCAGGAAGCAAGCCAGGGCTATGAAGCCAACGGGAGGCTTGCCGGCGCCGGAATCGTGCACGGAGGAGAAGAACAAACCTTCGCCTACGGCTACCTGGCGGGAAGCAGCCTGCCCTCCAGCCTCGCGATGCCCAACGGCATCGTCCGGGAACTTGCCTATGAAGAACACCGTGACCTGGCAGTGGCCATAAGCTGCCGTCTGGGGGGAACCGCGCTGGTCTCCCGCAGCCAGAGCTACGACGCATTGGGACGCCCGGTCACCCGCACCCAGCAGCGGGGAACCGAAGCAACTCGTACTGACAGCTTCAGCTACAACGGCAGAAACGAACTCACCGGGGCTACTCTGGGAACAGCCCCCTACGGTTACAGCTACGACAACATCGGCAACCGCAAGACGGCGCGGGAACTGGCCGAGGAACTTTCCTACGCGGCCAACAACCTCAACCAGTACACAAGCATCGAAGAAAAAGCGGAGGCGCCTTTTGTGCCGACGTACGACGCCTCGGGCAACCAGACCCTCATCAAAACCTCGACGGGCATTTGGACAGTAGTCTACAACGCGGCCAACCGCGCGGTGAGCTTCACCAGCCAGGGCGGCAGTACGGTGGTGGAATGCGGCTACGACTACCAGGGACGCCGCTACATGAAGAAGGTCACCGTCAACGGAACGGTCGTCAGCCATGAACGCTACCTGTACCGTGGCTACCTGCAACTAGCGGCGTTGGACATGCTGGACAACCGGAACGTGCTTCGGACACTGCTGTGGGATCCACTGGAACCGGTGGCAACGCGTCCCCTGGCCCTGGTGCAGGAAAATGCCCTTTACTGCTATGGAGTTGACTTTAACAAGAACGTCACGGAGGTGTTCGCTGGAGAGGGAGCTATTGCGGCAACTTATGACTACTCGCCATACGGACAGGTTGTTTCCACGGGGGACCTCGTCCAGCCGGTGCAGTGGTCCAGCGAGATGAACGATGTAGAACTCGCCCTGGTCTATTACAACTATCGTTATTACAATCCCGCAGACGGCAGGTGGATCAATCGTGACCCCATCGCTGAAGAAGGCGGATGGAATTTGTACGGGTTTATAGAAAATGTTGTAATAAACAAATATGACGGTTTAGGGTTAAAAAAGGGATTCACAAAAACAGGCGATCCGTGTCCGAAATGTTGTAAAGGATGTGAAAGATCGCAGGAAAGGCCAGTTATTAAAGATGCAGGAACAAAAGGAATTGATGTTAAGGCATCAGTTGAAAGTCCTAATGTTCACATCCAAATGCGAACATAATGGTACATGTAATGAAAATTGTTGCTATGTAGTTTATACTTGGTTTGATTGCTATAACAAAACATGTTATAGTCAAACAGGTGATACTTTCAATAGAAAAGTCCAACCTTTGAGAGGAGTAGGAAGAGCTCGGAGTGCATTAGGAGTAAGCGTTCAAGCCTATAAATGGTGTTCCTGTAATAAGGGAAAATGGGAATGCCATAATGTATTGTTGTTAAGTAATACATTATTATATCAAGTAGATAATCCGAATAATCCGAAAGAATGGATTCTTATAATTCCTAATAAAAAATAATTAATAACTATGAATAAAATATTTTATGTAGCTTTTATATTGTTATGTACGCACTGTTCTGACATTAAACAACAAAATGTTGAGAAAAACATTTTTAGTGAATTAAGTGATAAGGCGCATTTTGATCTTATTTATACAGAATGGTTTATGTACCAAGCAGGATCCCTTCGCAATCTCGTTCCAGGAAAATATAATTTCTCTAAATTTGATGTTACTCCAAACGATATCATCGAATTTCAGAAATTAGAAATTAAAAACAAGTATAGTCAGAAAAATGATTCACAAAGAAAGAAACAAATAGAGACTTGGATAGAAGATCAAAGAAATGCAATTGCTGCATTAAATATGGAGAAGCATATAAAATTAGAAAAAACAGATATTCAGAATTTAATAAATATGCTTAATGAACAGGCGAAATATGTCAATAAGCTGTATTTACAAATGTCAGTACTGGATTTTCCTGAGAAAATAAATACTCCAACTTATGATTGCGCTGGGGCATCCGACTACCCGCACCCAGTAGCGGAAAAACGAAGTAGTCCATAGCGACAGCTTCAGCTACAACAGCAGGAACGAACTCACCGGAGCTTCTCTAGGCACGACGCCCTATGCCTCAGCTAGACAACATCGTCAACCGCAAGACGGTGTAGAAACTGGCCGAAGAACTCATCTACGCGGTCAACGAACTCAAGCACAGTACACTAGCATCACCCTCCACTCTGGATCTGGATCAACCCTTTGTTCCCGACTATAACGCTTCGCCAACCAGACGCTGATTAGAACTTCAACGGCATCTGGACCACAGTATACAATGAAGCTAACCGTGCGGTGAGCTTCATCAGCCAGGGACGGCAGTACGGTGGTGGAATGCGGCTACGACTACCGAGGGCGCCGTTACATGAAGAAAGTAACTGACAGAGTTGAAACGATATCTATGAATCGTACATCGTATTTGGTGTTTTTGATCAGGCAATAGGCAAGTTTATACAAGAATTATCGACAACGTTAAAAATGTATGATTCTTCGTGATAGGCAAAAAATACTCATCAAGAAAGAGATCAACGGCTCCAGTGCCTGGAGACATCCAATTTCTCCATAACATCTCCTTACATACCCTGCATGACCTGCCCCCTCCTCGGATCAGGCATCCGCAGTCGCGGAGGCCTGGGAACGCTCCCGCCTCTCCCCCTCATCTACTCCAACTCTGAGAACGAACGCTTCCTCATTGAAATTTCAGGAAAACCCTGCGCGTCTTCTCTCTCGCCTCCGCGAGGAATTAGTCCAATTTGACGCGGAATTCGGGGAGGAAAAGGCTCTGCACAGGAAGCGAGTAAATAAGCTTCTCCTCTTCATCCATCCCGGCATACCCCCGCATGTTCTAAACGCGAAAACTATCAAAGGAAGTTCGAACCCTGCTCCTTCAA
>ENA-OQCO01001112-OQCO01001112.1-human-gut-metagenome-genome-assembly--contig:-NODE-1112-length-11266-cov-2.430021_pt1 | contig 11266 bp, 11 predicted proteins | sample MGYA00242500_ERZ504582 | MGnify/ENA primary metagenome ERZ504582 (study PRJEB26092, sample SAMD00036346) | human gut metagenome | host: Homo sapiens | study: EMG produced TPA metagenomics assembly of...
TAAAAAAGAAAAAGAAGAAACAGAAAAAAGTGATCCTCAGCGTATATCTTTGTCTGATCCTGTTGCTTGGAGTGGCAGCAGCGTATATATGGAGAAGTAATTATTACAAAATCCATTTTTATAAAGATACGTGGATCAACGGACAGGACTGCAGCGATAAGACAGCTTCGGAAGTAAGGATCTTCTGCAGGAAAAAATCAGTGAATATACACTGAGCATTACCACGAAAGAAGGGGAAACATATACTGTTACCGGACCGCAGTTTCATCTGACGTATGTGGATGACAATGGTGTGGATCAGTTACTGACAGATCAGAAACCACTGGAGTGGATTCGCCATGCGTTCCGGGGAGGGAAGTATGAAGTATCGGCGAATACCACCTACGATAAAGATGCGGTGGAACCGATTGTAAAAAGCCTTCCGTTTATGAGTGAGGCAAATATGGTGCAGCCCCGGGATGCGGCACTGCAGGAAACCGCAGATGGGTATAGGATAGCCCCTGAGGTGGAAGGGAATACGGTGGATGAAGAAAAAGTGATTTCTCTGGTACAGGATGCCATACAAAACGGCACGACAGAACTTTCTCTGGTGGATCAGGACTGTTATCTGAAACCGGCAGTGTATCAGAATGATGAATCTCTGAATGAACAGATGAATACGCTGAATTCGCTGACCGGTGCAAAACTGACTTATACAGTGAAAGGTACCGTATCCACGATTGATCATGAGGTGTTAAAATCCTGGCTTGTACAGGACGAAAACGGCAATTATTCTATTGATGAATCGAAGGAAAAGGCGTTTATTGAGCAACTTGCGGATCAGATTGATACCTATGGAAAATCCAGAAAATTTACAACTCACGACGGTGCACAGATCACACTGGCAACCAACAGATACGGCTGGCAGGTAGACCGGGAAAAATCCCTGGAAAACCTGAAAACGGCACTGGCTGAAGGAAAAGAGCAGGAGATGGAACTTTCTTACAGCCACAAGGCAAAAGGAACCAGTGATAACGATCTTGGCGATGTCTATGTAGAAATCAGCATCGACAGGCAGATGATGTGGTGCTACAAAAACGGACAACTTGTGGTGGAGACTCCGGTGGTTACCGGTGATATATCAAAAGAAGGAAGAGCCACTCCGAAAAACGGGTGCTGGCCAATCTTCTGGAAGACTACAGAATACACCATGAAGGGACCCAAAGATGCGAACGGGCAACCGGAATATACGGCTTTCGTTCATTACTGGATGCCATTTAACGGTGGCGTTGGTATTCATGATCTGGCGAGTCGTGGTAATAATTTTGGCGGTGATATATATAAAACCAATGGCTCCCACGGATGTATCAATACTCCGCTGGAAGCTGCAAAAACTATCTACGAGACAGTATCGGTGGGAACGCCGGTAATTGTATATTAGACATGTGGAAAAGCAGGTTTCTGAACGGTAAGGAAAAAGGATTCGAAACCTGGACATAAAGTAAGGAGACTGACTATGATTGCACAGGAATATAAAAAGATGTTAGGAGCAAAATCCGTAATCCGTGAGATGTTTACTTACGGAACCGAACGGGCAAAAGAGATCGGAAAAGAGAATGTATTTGACTACAGTCTCGGTAATCCGTCTGTGCCGGTTCCGGAAAAATTTACAAAGAAAATGATCGAACTGCTGGAGACGGAAAGCCCGGTAGCGCTTCATGGATACAGCCCGAGCCTCGGTATCGACAGTGTGCGTGAAGCGGTAGCGGTATCTCTGGAAAAACGTTTCGGTCTGCCATATAAAAAAGAACATATTTTCATGTGCTCCGGTGCGGCAGCAGCTCTGGCACATGCATTCCGTGCAGTAACTGTTCCGGGAGATTCCATCCTTACATTCGCACCGTTTTTCCCGGAATACAACCCGTATGTCAATCTGACAGGAGCAAAGCTGAAAGTTGTTCCGCCGGATCTGAAAGGATTCCAGATTGATTTTGAAAAATTCGAGACCATGCTGACAAACGATGTTACCGCAGTTCTGATCAATACGCCGAATAATCCGTCCGGTATTGTATACACCACCGATACAGTCAGAGAACTGGCGCGGATCATGGAGAAAAAAGCAGCAGAATACGGTCATGAGATATATCTGATTTCAGATGAGCCGTACCGTGAGATTGTTTTTGAGGGTGTGGACGCACCGTTTATCGCGAAGTATTATCCGAATACCATCACCTGTTACTCCTTCAGCAAATCGCTATCCCTTCCTGGAGAGAGAATCGGTTATGTGGCAGTGTCACCGAGCTGTAATGAGGCGGAAACCATTGTAGATATGTGCGGACAGATTTCCCGTGGTATCGGGCATAATTGCCCGGCATCCCTGATCCAGCTTGCAGTGGCAGACTGTCTGTACGATACCGCAGACCTGTCAGTATATGAGAAAAATGCAAATATTCTTTATGATGCCCTGACCGGTATGGGATTTGAGATCGTACGCCCGGGCGGAACCTTCTACATGTTCCCGAAAGCTCCGGAACCGGATGCGGTTGCATTCTGTAAGAGAGCAATGAAGCAGGATCTGCTGTTAGTGCCCGGTGATACCTTCGGCTGCCCGGGATATTTCCGTATGGCTTACTGCATCGAGACGGAGAAGGTAGAACGTTCTCTGTATGCATTCCGAAAACTGTAAAAGAAATAAGAGAAGATATGGCAAAAGAAAAGGTGGTGGAACAGAGAAGTTCCATCACCTTTTCTTAAAAGTAAGTGACTGTTCAGCAGGTAGATAACGAAAAAACGTCCACCACCTGAAAATAAATGGCGAACGTTTCTGAAAAGCTGAAAATGGGACTTGAACCCACGACCCCTTCATTACGAGTGAAGTGCTCTACCAACTGAGCTATTTCAGCCTGTGAATCAACACAAAAGATATTATATATGATTTGTATGGAAAAGGCAAGACTTTTTGTGCATTTTCATGGAACTTTTTGAAAAAACAGGAAAACTTGTTAAAAACAGACGGGAATGAGAGGATACCGGAACCGGGGTTGGACTTTGAAATATGTGAAAGAGTATGCTATAATGCCAGAGTGAAAAATAAAGAATAAGAAGGATGTCGGAACAGACAGAAATGAGGATAAAAATGAAAACCTTAGTATTGGCAGAAAAACCTTCTGTGGGAAGGGACATTGGCCGGGTGCTTCACTGTACCCCGCAGGGAAACGGTTTTTTGGAAGGAAAGGATTATATCGTTACCTGGGGACTGGGACATCTGGTAACCTTAAAAGACCCGGAAGGATACGATAAAAAATATAAAGAATGGAAGATGGAAGAACTTCCGATTATGCCTAAAAAACTGGAAACGGAAGTGATCCGACAGACGGCAAAACAGTTCCAGACAGTGAAAAAACTGGTACAGCGACAGGATGTCAAAGAAATCGTGATCGCGACGGATGCCGGAAGAGAGGGAGAACTGGTGGCACGCTGGATCTTAAAAGAAGCAAGAAACCAGAAACCGTGTCGGAGACTGTGGGTGTCTTCCGTGACAGACAAGGCGATCCGGGATGGGTTTGCCCATCTGAAAAACAGCAAAGAGTACGACCCCTTATACCGGGCGGCGGTGTCCCGTGCGGAAGCGGACTGGCTGGTCGGAATCAACGCCACCAGAGCACTGACCTGTAAATATAACGCACAGTTATCTTGTGGTCGGGTACAGACTCCTACGCTTGCGATGATCCAGGCGAGAGAAAATGAGATTCGACGGTTTGTACCGGAAAGTTATTATATGATCACAGCAAAAGCAGACGGTATTACTTTTACCTGGAAAGAAAGAAAAACAGGCAGCCTTCGTACCTATCAGAAGGAGCGTGCCCAGGAGATAAAAAAGGAATGTGAGAAGCACAGCCTGATCATCAGAAAGACAGAAAAGAAAGAGAAAAAAGTTTATCCACCGCTGCTTTATGATCTGACCGAACTGCAGAGGGATGCGAACAAACGGTTTGGATTGTCTGCAAAGGAAACTCTGAATATTATGCAGCGTCTCTATGAAAATCATAAAGTACTTACTTATCCAAGAACAGACTCCAGATATCTGACTTCGGATGTCGTCGGAACCTTATCCGAGCGTCTGGATGCCTGTGCGGTCGGTCCGTATCGGAAGATGGCACTGACAGTAAAAGCACAGCACCCGGAGACGAAAAAATGGTCTTTTGTGGACAATAAAAAAGTATCCGATCATCATGCTATTATCCCGACAGAACAGTTTGTGGATCTGACACATATGACAAATGAGGAACGAAAAATCTATGATCTTGTGGTACGCCGCTTTTTAAGTGCGTTCTGTCCGCCGTGCAGATACGAAGAGACAGTTATTTATGCAGAGAGTGGAGGAGAACAGTTCGTTGCCAGAGGAAAAGTCATGATAGACGAAGGATTCCGTCAGGTACAGGAGATGAACTGTGAGGATGAGGATGAGTCCTCCCGTGATATGAAAGATCAGACCCTTCCGAAAATCAGTCAGGGTATGGAGTTTAAACAGGTGCAGGTGGATATCCGGGAAGGAAAAACCACGCCGCCGCCACGATTTACTGAGGCAACACTGCTTTCGGCAATGGAAAATCCGGTAAAATACATGGAGAACAAAGACCGTGAGATGGTAAAAACCATAGGAGAAACCGGAGGGCTGGGAACGGTTGCCACGAGAGCGGATATTATTGAGAAATTGTTTCACACCTTTTTGCTGGAAAAGAAAGGAAATGAGATTCATATTACATCTAAGGCCAAACAGCTTCTGGAGTTAGTGCCGGAGGATCTGAAAAAGCCGGAACTGACTGCAGAGTGGGAGATGAAGCTTTCAAAAATCGCAAAAGGAGAGCTGGATGACCGTGCATTTATGAATGAGATCCGCGGCTATACAAAAGAGCTGCTGCAGGAGATACGCAGGGAAGAGGGAACCTTCCGCCATGAAAACATGACAAATAAAAAATGTCCGAACTGCGGGAAACGATTACTTGCCGTCAATGGAAAGAATGCGAAACTTCTGGTGTGCCAGGATCGTGCCTGCGGATACCGGGAAACTGTATCCCGGACAACGAACGCCAGATGCCCGATCTGCCACAAACGGATGGAAATGATCGGAAAAGGGGACGACAGTATGTTTGTCTGCTCCTGCGGACACAAAGAACGCCTTTCCAAATTCCAGGAGCGACGGAAAAAAGAGGGCGGAGGTGTATCCAAACGGGATGTGCATGCGTATATGAAGAAACAGCAGAAAGAGGCAAAAGAACCGGTGAATTCCGCATTTGCCGATGCGCTGAAGAATATCCGGCTGAACTAGGAGGGAAAGATGCAAAAAGAAGATATTCGGTTACGACAGGTGATCATACATATTATGGATTCTACGATGGGGATGCCGGTTCTGTCTGATCAGGTGATTGATTTCGGATCAGATTTCGGAGATTTTCTGCGGGCGCATATTTTCCGGCTGTTAGAGAGCGATGATATGAAAAAATGTTCTTTTGATGAAGATTCTAAGGTGCAGGCAGAACTGGAAGCGTACAACGAAGAAAACTTTATTCCGGTCAGTCAGAAACTGGGGGAACTGCTTTACGGTGTTATGAATAAAAATATAGACATTCCACCGGCGGATCTTCTGGTGGTAGAATATGAGGTGGAACAGCAGCATTTTCTGGCCCTGTTAAAGATGAACTATAAAACGTATTATACCCACATGACGGACTCTGATCCATGGGGAAACAGCAATTCGGTCATCAAACAGAAGGCGATCTTGCCGGGAGAAAATCAGAAACTGGCAGAGGCGGCACTGATTGATATGACAGATAAAAATCTGAAGATCATCGAGAAAAAATATGATGTCAACGGAGTAAAAACAAATTATTTTTCTCAGCTGTTTTTACAGTGCCACGGTTCTTTGTCACCAAAATCCAAACTGGCGATCGTGGCAAAAGCAGTGGACGATGTGCAGAAAAAGTTTTATCATGAGTCCGAGCAGTTTGAGGTGCAGATGGAGACAAAAAGTATCATCAATCAGGCACTGGAAGAAGATGGGGGCTTTGCCGTGCCGGTACTGATCGATAAGATTTCAAAGAACAGGAAGAGATGAAGGAACAGGTGATTGAAAAGCTGGAAAAATACCATCTGACGGAGACGGAAGTGGAACCACAGAATCCGGCGACGACCAGAAAATACGGAAAACAGAATCTGATCACCGATACTGGTATCGAGATCCGTATCCCGATGGAACAGTATCAGAATAAAGATAAAGTTGATTTTATTACGAATCCGGACGGAACAATCTCGGTATTAATAAAAAATGTAGGAAGTATTATCAGTAAATAAATGTAACTATTCAGTAGTCACTGTCCCGCGAAATGTTTTGGCATGAATATGCCAAAATACTGAGACATGCAAGCCAAAATGCCATCACCGAAGGTGATTTTCAATGCATTTTGGCTCGTAACTGTGAAGGTACTGAACAGTTACAATAAAATAATAAATAAGAGACAAAGAGGGTTATGAGTGTGAAGAAAAAAACAGTGTTGCTGGCGCTTATGCTGGCGGGAGTCATGGGACTGTCCGGCTGCAAAACCTGGGATGTGGTCTGTGATATACTGGCTGTCGGAACGACAAAAGTGGAGAAGGATGACGGACCGAAAGTAGATCTTGAGGGAGAGACACCGGAGGTAAAAGATGATGACAGTACGGATCTGGAAACGGCAGACAGTAAAACAACTTCCGGAAATGACGAAAAAGAGAAAGACACAAAAAAGAATACTACAAAAGGCAGTGATAGGACGGATAAAAAGAGAGTGACGATGCCTTCCGGGACATCGGAACCAAGTCATACAACGACGCCGACACCAACACCGACACCGTCCGGAATAGAAAAGAAAGAGAAAAGCGGTCATATAATCACCTGCACCTCTCCGGTCAACGTCCGTGATGCGGCAAGCAGTCAGAGCCGTGTAATCGGTGAACTTGCCAAGGGAGATCAGGTAGAAAAACTTGGTGAGGACGGCGGCTGGGTAAAGATCCGCTATCAGGGTCAGGAAGCCTGGGTATACGAAGATTATATGTCAGAGAAGAATAGCAGGAAAGAAGAAACAAAGACAGAAAAATCGAAACAGACAGATCATTCTGCCGATAAAAAATCAGAAACCTACAGTTTTGAAAGTGATGAGAAGGTACAGACGGATTGACAGGTTTATCATAAGAATTTACGGAGGGCATGCTTTTTGGCATGGAAAAGACTATGGCGAAAAAGAGAATGACAAAAAGGAAAGAATGCGTCAGAGAAGACGGAGACAGAGAATGATGTTTGGCGGTGGATTACTGCTTGTGGCGGTTGTGTTTACTGTGATTCTGCTTCTGCTCGGTTCTAAAGGATGCGGAACATCAAAAGCAGAGGGAGATGAGGTTGAAGCCGTACCGTCTGCGGAGGCCACTGAGGCGCCGACGGCCGAACCGACACCGACGCCAGAGCCGGTACCATCGGTCGACATCAGCGATATCAACAGTCGGTCCGGGATTCTGGTAAGACTTTCTGACGGCAAAGTGGTGGCAGAAAAAGATGCAGATGCAAAGATTTATCCGGCATCCATGACGAAGATCATGACAGCAGTTGTCGGTCTGGAAAATTTGGCGGATCAGAATGAGACGATCACGATCGACAGGGATACTTATGACCGATTGTATACCGAAGGAGCTTCTCTGGCAGGCTTCGGAGCTGGAGATGAGGTAAAGGCAATTGATATCCTTTATGGTGTGATGCTTCCTTCCGGCGCGGAGTGCTGTGTGGGGCTGGCTCAGCATCTGTTTGGCTCTGAGGAAAACTTTGTGACAAAGATGAATGAAAAAGCGGCAGAACTTGGCATGGACAGTACGCATTTTGTAACCTGTACCGGACTGCATGATGAAAATCATTATACAACAGTGCGTGATCTGACCAAGCTGTTAAGCTACGCACTGCAGAATGATACATTCCGACAGATCTACTGCACCTCAGAATATACGACAAGTGCTACAGCATCTGCACCGGAAGGTCTGCATTTTCTGAGTACGATGTTCAAGAAGATGGATTCTCCGGAGGTAAATGGCGGAGAGATCGAAGGCGGTAAGACCGGATATACCGGCGAAGCAGGACAGTGTCTGGCAAGTCTTGCCAAAGTAGATGATGTAGAATACATCCTGGTGACTGCAGGAGCCCCGGGAGGACCTTCCACCGAGCCATACCATATCGAGGATGCAAAAGCTGTCTATAATCGTATACAGGCAGGAGAACAGGGATCTACAGCAGATACGGCCGCTGATTCACAGGATGACCAGACAACGACAGAGACGGACGGAGCTGCCTGAGAGATTTTAAGGAAAAGTTAAGAAAAAAGAAGAAAGATTCGTCAGAAATGTATGGTATGATAAGATCATCAAAAGAGATCTTACTATACTAACATGTTTGAATAGACAGAAGCGTTTTCCGTGCGGCCGCATGGAAAACGCTTCTTTTTGTGTATACTTTTTGTGTACAGACAAAAAAAGACCCGAAAGCGTCAGCCTCCAGGTCTTTTTCTCAAGTTAAGGGATGCAAATATTATGCTCTTTCAACTTTGCCGGATCTCAGGCAAGAAGTACAAACGTACATTTTCTTAGCTCCACCGTCTACCTTAACCTTTACAGATTTTACATTGGATTTCCACATTTTGCTAGATCTTCTATGGGAATGGCTCACGTTGTTTCCGAAATGAGCACCTTTTTCACAGATCGCACACTTTGCCATGACTGCACCTCCTTAACACTATTTATCGTAATCGTTCGTAATCATAGATTCGCAACACTAGATATTCTAACAGAAGAATTATCATTTTGCAAGCAAAAATATAAATTTTTCAAAAATTATATTTCTTTTTCTACAAAAACAGGTTATAATACATACAGTATAATTCATCAGCGAGGGAATTTCCACCCCAAAATGAGTTATAAAGTTGTTGAGAACGGAGTGAACAGCAGCGCTATAAAATGAGAAAAGAGCAGGTTATTGTAAACAAATAAAATACGTCAGCACAGCAATACCGGGAGAAACCGGGGAATGAAGAAGACGGACAGAACAATAACCGGGAATGGAGGTTGACCTATGAAAGGGCGTATGAACACGGGAATGGGAGAAATTACCATCAACACAGATGTGATCGCCACTTATGCAGGCAGTGTGGCTGTGGAGTGTTTTGGTATTGTAGGTATGGCTGCAGTAAATATGAAAGACGGTCTGGTAAAACTCTTGAAGAAAGACAGTCTGAAACATGGAATCAATGTTACATTAAATGAAAATAAGATTTCCCTGGATTTCCATGTCATTGTAGCTTACGGAGTAAGTATCCGTGCGGTTTCTGACAACCTGATTGCCAATGTAAAATATAAAGTGGAAGCGTTTACCGGTATTGAAGTGGAAAACATCAATATTCTGGTAGAAGGCGTTCGCGTAATTGATTAATGAAGGAGGAGCTTTAGAAAGCGATGAATACAATAGATGCCAAACTGCTTGCCAGGATGTTTCTGGCAGGAGCTAAGAATCTGGAAGTGAAAAAAGAGTGGATCAATGAGTTAAACGTGTTTCCGGTACCGGATGGTGATACTGGAACCAACATGACTCTGACGATCATGTCAGCGGTAAAAGAAGTCAATAATCTGGAAGATGTACAGATGACATCCCTGGCAAAGGCTATTTCCTCAGGATCTTTACGTGGTGCAAGAGGAAACTCCGGTGTTATTCTTTCTCAGCTTCTTCGTGGATTTACCAAAGGAATCCGTGATCTGGAGGAACTGGATGCTGTGGCACTGGCACGTGCCGTAGATAAAGGCGTGGAGACTGCATACAAGGCAGTTATGAAACCCAAAGAAGGAACAATCCTTACTGTAGCAAGAGGTGTTGCAGACAAGGCACTGGAACTGGCTGAGGATGCGGAAGATCTGCAGACATTCCTGGAAGATGTACTGGAAGAAGGACGCAGAGTCTTGCGAAAACTCCGGATATGCTGCCGGTACTGAAAGAAGCAGGTGTTGTGGATTCCGGCGGACAGGGTCTGATGGTTGTCCTGGAAGGTGCCTTTGACGCGTTTATGGGAAAAGAAGTGGATCTGACTTTTGACGGAGGAGAAAGCGCAAAAGTTGTAAAAATTACTCCGCAGGCAGAAGCAGATATCAAGTTTGGATACTGTACGGAATTTATCATTGTATTAAATAAAGAATTTACTGCAGAAGATGAGGTGGACTTTAAGGCATATCTCAGTTCTCTGGGTGATTCTATCGTGTGCGTGGCTGACGATGAAGTGGTTAAGATTCACGTACATACCAATGATCCGGGACTGGCGATCCAGCGTGCTCTTACCTATGGTTCTCTGTCCAGAATCAAGATCGATAACATGCGTGAAGAACATCAGGAAAAACTGATTAAAGATGCGGAAAAAATTGCTGCACAGCAGGCAGAAGAGGCAGCAAAAGCACCGAAGAAAGAAGTAGGATTTATTTCTGTGTCCATCGGCGAAGGTTTCGGACAGATTTTCCGTGATCTTGGTGTGGATTACCTGATCGAGGGTGGACAGACGATGAATCCGAGTACGGAAGACATGCTGAATGCGATCGGTAAAGTGAATGCAGAGCATATCTTTATCCTGCCAAATAATAAAAATATTATTCTGGCAGCAAATCAGGCAAAAGCATTGACGAAAGACAAAGATATCATTGTTATTCCTACCAAGACTGTACCACAGGGTATTACAGCAGTGATCAATTATGTACCGGAAAAATCTGTGGAAGACAATGAAAAAGATATGACAGAAGAAATTACCCGCGTAAAGACCGGTCAGATCACATATGCGGTAAGAGATACTCATATTGATGATAAAGAGATCCATGAAGGTGATATCATGGGTATCGGAGATCATGGTATGCTGGCTGTCGGAAAAGAAGTGGCAGCAGTAGCAAAAGAGACTGTAGAACAGATGGTGATGATGAGACGGAACTGATCAGCATCTATTACGGAGAAGGTTTTACAGAAGAAGAGGCAGAGAAACTGGCAGGAGAACTGGAAGAACAGTATGATTACTGTGATGTGGAAGTGAATTGCGGAGGTCAGCCAATCTACTACTGTATTATTTCTGTAGAATAAAAACTGTCCGGTTTTATGGAACGTTTGAAAAGGATGTCTGTTCAAAAGTTCTGACGGTGAGACAGGGTGAAAATAGAAAAAGATGCTGGACAGTATTAAGAGTTCAGCATCTTTTTC
>ENA-OQCO01001115-OQCO01001115.1-human-gut-metagenome-genome-assembly--contig:-NODE-1115-length-11245-cov-6.438838_pt1 | contig 11245 bp, 9 predicted proteins | sample MGYA00242500_ERZ504582 | MGnify/ENA primary metagenome ERZ504582 (study PRJEB26092, sample SAMD00036346) | human gut metagenome | host: Homo sapiens | study: EMG produced TPA metagenomics assembly of...
GACTGGGGCCAGGCCAACGCGTGGAGCCGCAACTCCGGCGTCAGGCTCGCCAAGAGCGGCAACATGTACACCGGCACCGCCAAGGTCGACAAGAATCATGCCATGGCGTTCCGCCTGATCAAGGTCGACGCCAGCGGCAGGACCACGTGGGATCCGGCCAAGGACCGCAAGGCCACCGCCGACAGGACCAAGAGCCTCGGCGTGGCATGGAACACCAGCAAGGTCAACGAGGACGGTACCATCCCTGACGATTCGGAAATCTCCATTTCCGGTAAGGGCGTGGTGAACGGTAAGCTGACCATGCAGGCACATCACCTCAATGAGCTCTATCTCGTTGGCGCCAACACCTCCGACAAGGCCACTTGGTGGTCTGACAGCGCTGCTATTGCAGTTTCCGGAGCCGGCGTGGTGTACGCCGTGCAGGCGGGCACCGCCAAGGTGAGTGCCAAGGTTGGCTCCAAGGTCGCTTCGGTGGACGTTACCGTGGAAGACAATTCCACTGTTAAGGTCAGCTCCGTGACCATCTCCGGCGACAGCGTCTCCAATGGCAAGCTCAGCATCATTGCAGGCAAAAGCGTCCAGCTGAGTGCCGCCGTGCTGCCGGAAAATGCCACCAACAAGACGGTGTCCTGGACTTCCTCCAACTCCTCGGTAGCCAATGTGATGGGCACTGGTCTGTTGACCGCAGGTAAGGCTGGTACTGCCACCATCACCGCAACCGCAGATGGCGTGAGTTCCAAAATCACCGTCACCGTCACTTCCGCGCCTCAGCCCTCGGGTGATATCGTCATCGCCGGCGCTGAAAGCGGCAAAGTGGTTGGTAACGAAGAGTTCCAGCTCACCGCCCGTGAAAAGGATGGCAGCAGCTTCAAGAATGTGGAATGGAGCATTCCGAATACCGATCTCTTGAAGTTCATCAACGGTGGATTCTCCAAGACCTCCACGGGACGCACGGTGAATCTCAAGGCAGAGTTCAGCTTCATGCGAGATGACTATGCCGACACCGTTGTCTCGGTCAAGGCAACCCGCGCCGATGGCACTGTGCTGACCGCACAGAAGAAGCTCTCCGTTGGAGGCTATGACTCGTGGAGCAATTCCGATCCGGTTGATTCGATCACTCCAAGCGCCGATGGTTTGGTGAAGACGGGCGACAATGAGTACACACTCACCATGTCGGCCGGCTCATCGAAGCATGTGGACCTCAAGGTTTTGCCCAGCAATGCCCGCCAGCTGCCTCTTTGGAGCAAGCTCGGCGGTGACGACTCTGTAGTCACCGTTGACGGCGACGGTACCATCTATGCCCACACGGCAGGTACCTTCCAAACCGGCGCGACCATCTACAACCGTTACTTCAATCTCACTGTTGTAGTGGAATAATCACACACCAATAAGTGAAGGCTCGGTCCGCACGCCAGCGGAACCGAGCCTTCACTTATTTCATGCCGAAGAAAATGTCAGGACTGCTATTGGATTGGAAATCCAATCATCTCATTCGACATCAGTTTTCTTGATACGCAACGCTTTTCTTCAGATAAGCAATCGAATGACCGCGCATGCTTTGCAAAGCCACGTCAGCACCTGCCGAATAATCAATCGCAATCCCACTCTTCACTTCATCAGACGAAATCTGCGTGAAGTCGGTGACAATGCGATCCGTCAATCCCAATTCCTGTAATACCTGCCCGCGACGAGTACGCAACTCATGCTCTTTCGTACCTTCGGTGTAAACCCAGAAAGTCTTGTGGAAGTTGATGGAAAACAGCGTTCCATGGTAGGAATCGGTAAGCACAGCCTGAGCATGACGCATCAGAGAGAGGAATTCCTCAGGACCGGCTTCCAGCACATTAATCAGTTCCGCACAGTTCGGTGCGTTGCCCGCCATCGGCGTCAATACGGCGACGCGCATGCCAATACGCTTGGATAGTTCCTTCAGCTGATTAAAAACGCCCATTGCACGCTTAGGACGAAGCAACGAATAGAACAGCAAGTACGGCTCATCCCCTACCACCGTCTTCCGGCATGCCGGAACGTGTTTCACCCACTCATCCGCCGTCAGCAACAACGTTGGATCGCATACATGCTCAACATGCTGGCCACTCACTCGTTCCAAACGCGCGCATGCTGACCGTTCGCGAGCCGACAGCGCATCGAATCGGGCAAGAGCCGGACCGATATGGTCAAGCTCCTCATCGGTCATGGTGGCCGGCGAAGAAGCGTAGGAGATTTTTCTGCAGCGCGCCCACTTCAATAGGTATGGATCCATGTATTCCCAATCCACACGTGCCAATTCGTTGGAATGCTTGTTGATGATTTGGTCGCTGCCGCTCACCGCAACATCGAATGTTTCGGCCAGCTCGTTAAGCTCTTCAGGAGCGCGATATTGCTTCGCACTCAACTGTAGATTCGTGTGAATGAACTGTTCGAAACGCTTCATTCTGAGTTTGCGCTTACCGGCTACTGGCAGCATGGTCAAATCGGCAAGTGTCGATTTCAGTCCCTGTCCACGAAAATACAGACGTTCATAGTATCGTTTGCCTTCTTCGGAGCGGTAGTCGACCATGGTGACGTTGTGTCCCATGTCCGCAAGCTTTGTCTGCGTTGCGTACGCTTGTAGCACCGAACCATAGTTGTAGGCCGCATGGTAGGTGATGATTCCGATATTGAGCGGATGACCGGCCATGTTATGTTCCTTTCGTTCAAGCTCATTCGTTTGTTGGTTTTATTGTTCAGTCGCCGAATTGCCTGTGTCGCGCCCACGCTATCGCAGCGCTAATGTCATACAGATGCCATTTCATGGAAAGTAGAGCCACTCGTCTGGTTATCGGAAATCTGCCTCCACGATATCGCAGCAACGGCTCTTGGAATACCGGTAGATTCAAGGTTTGCCGATATCGGGTTTTCCGTTCCTTGCGGCCCCAAGGTGCCTGTGGATTAAACAGGTAGTTGATCATGATGATGGTCAAGTGGAACAGCGCGTAATCATCAAGACACTGCATGTAGGCTTCCCGCGTATCGGCAGGTTCCATCTGCCGTACGGTGTCCTGTAACGCTTCGATACCTTTCACCGTGCGCCGTACATAGTCGGTCCGGAACGTCCGTACCGCGGATTGCGCGTTCCTTCGATACTCATATGCCATTGCGTCCACATAGCCAATACGCCGCGCCACAACACACGCACGAAATGCGAATTCCGCATCTTCCCCCAAGCTCAAAGATTCGTTGAATCCTTGGATGCTTCGCAGCACGGACATACGGTACAGTTTGCCCCACGCCAAGGCGATGCCCCGTTGCGGACGAAGCATGTCCTCGCAAAACTTGTCACATTCCGAACCTTCGAAAACCCTGTTTTCGTTCAGATAATGATGCGTTTCGGCATCCGCACCCAGTACGCTGCGATATGCCCCCATCACAATATCGCACTGCCGCTGCAGGGCGAATTTCAGCAGATTTTCAACGGCGTTTTCAGCGAGCGCATCGTCCGCATCCACAAACATAGCCCATTGTCCGCTCGCTGAGCATAGACCAGCATTGCGAGCCGCCGATACGCCTGCATGCTCGATTGTTTCGGCGTGGACGTTCATGGATGCTGTGGCCCATGTCAGGATGGAAGTCGTATCGAATGCCGGTTTCCCGTCGAAAACGATGACGGCTTCCACACGAAAGTCGTCCCCTCGTTGCTGCTGCAGGCTTTTCACACAGTCATGCAGGGTCTGAATCGGGGTTTGATATACCGGAATGATGATACTGACAAGTTCGCTCATGGTCAGTTCAGTTCCCGTGTAATGAATTCCGGCTGATACCGGAAGGATACTGGCGATTCGATGGATTCCGGGAAATTGCCGATGGCTACGAATGCGATGAGTACTTCATAATCGGGCACTCCCAACAGCTTGCGTATCTCTTGTTCCTGATTCGCACGCATCATGGTGTTCAGCGGGCACGCTGCGAGCGATTCGTGTTCGAGGGCCGTGAGGAACGACATGGCGAATAATCCGCCGTCGATATATGGCTCGTTACGTTCCTCGACACTGACAAAGCTGCGGACGTCCACGCTGATGAGCGCCAGTACGGGCGGCATGCTGTATCCACGCCATCCACCTTGCGAAGTCAGCGCTCGTTCGATGAATTTCGGATTGTGAATGAACAGTATGCGGTATGCCTGGCGATTGCATACGGATGGCGTTTTCATGGCGATTGCGACCGCATTGTGAAGCTTTTCTCTGTCAACGGCCGTTTCCTCATATTCGCGGACGCTGGTACGTCCGGCGAACAGTGTCGCGTAGTCCAGTGACGCATTGTTGCGTTTGTCGGCGGCACGAACGGTTTTCGTTCCGGCTTCGGCGACGCTATCGCATGACTTGTCCGCTGAAGCAACTTCAGTGGGGAACCACTCGCTGACAAATTGGGGAACTGGTTTTCCAATTGCATGATGTTTACGCACGTATGCTCGGATGACGTTCTGTGCGGCGTGGTATGTCACATCGTCCACCGGATAGCTATGCTTGCGCCATTGTTCCATCACGGCCTTGAGCTCGCTGAACGCGGATTTGCCGAAACCGTCACGGAAATGCTGATGCGACAGTCCTTTTTCGATACGGTGGATGTAGTACACCATCGTTCCACGAAGCCGTTCGGACTGTTCGCTGTTCCATGGTCCGGCGCAATTGTTCAGGAATCGCTTGCGTTGCCGGCTGTAATATGATTTCAATTTCATATTCGCCTTGGCACGCTGCAATGTTCGCCACGCATGGTTTGGCACCATTTTCTTAATCTGCTGCTTTGCACCCATTGTCATTGCCTTTCCTGTAGTTCCGGCATAATCGACTGCATTTCTTCCATGATTTTTTTGGTGTAATGCCCTTCACGTAATTGAGTGCCCAAGTCATCCGCTCGACGCGCCATCGTGAAGTATTCTTTTTCATCAATGTCATGTTCCGCTTGTATGGCTTCGCGGATGGTGTTCACGGCGATTCCAACGCCATGTTCCGTCACGAATGGCGCAAGCGCCGCTTCCTTCCAGATGATCACTGGTTTGCCGGAAGCCAGGTAGAGTGAAAGTTTGTGGGGGTTGTTGACGGTCAGATATTTGCCGTAGAACCCTGTACATGTTTCGGTGCTGTCGCCGTCCCAAATGAGACCGAATCGTCCTTGGAGCTTGTTCGGCAGTTCATCGGGGGTGCAGATGCCTCGATACCATTCGGATGGACATGTTCGGAGTCGAATTTGGGACCGTAGAGGTTGACGTCCGCGTCAGGGAATTGTTCGGCGAGCCGATAGAGATATCCGGCTTTATCATGGCTGAGATTTCCTGCGATGTCGATGCCATGGCGTTGTTCTGGCGGCACCAGCGTTACGGCAGGCAGCAGATAGTCGAAAATGCCGATTTCTTTGATCGGAGCTTTGGCCCCATAGTCGCGTAATACTTCGCTCATGCGAGGATTATGGCTGATTAAAGCGTCGGCCTCTGCCACCCACTGTTTGTCGAAGTCAGTGAAGGAGTATCCTCGTAGGCTTTCCAGATCATGCACCAGCATGATGAACCGTACTCCCCGTTCCTTCATTCTGCGCACGGAAGGCAAGGCGTACAGGGAGACCTTGTTATACATAATGAGTGGGAATTGGATCAGCACCACATCCGCCGGTTTGACGGCACGTTCCAATCGTTTCCAATCGGCGATGGTATAGCCGACGCATAGTAGCTTGTCGACATACCCCTTGTTTTCTCCGGGGTGCACTTCGAACGGTTTCCATGCGTCCTGTTCGAGCAGCTGGCGAATGTCATCGCGTGCTTTGGAACCAGCGTGGGCGTGGTGCAGGGAACGTTCGCAAATCACATATTTCGTCATGCCTACCCCTTTAAACCTTGTATTTTGTTGAGAATTGGACGGATCATGCCCGTTACGAATTGTTCACGGCAAACCAGCAGGGCCGTGCCATAGATGATCGAGAACAGGATGCCACCGCATACGAGCCATAGGAATGCGTTCCATGCGGAGCAATCGCACAATGCAAGCACGATGTATGCGGCAATCCCTGAAAAGCCGGCTGAGCAAAAGATACGAATCGGGTCGATTAATCCGCGAATACCGCTGAGGAACTCACGGCAGACGTAGGAACGCATGACAAACATCAACGCTTCGCACAGGGAAATGCTGATTGCCGAGCCAACCACGCCGAAGCGGGGAATCAGCACAAAGTTGGCAATAATGGCCAGCACAAGGCCGATGGCGTTGACCGCAGCCCAACTACGTTCCTTGCCTTTGGAAATCATGTAATTGGCCAGCACGATATTCATTGCCGAGAACATCACAGCGACACCTACGCATCGTAACGGTACTGCGGAGTCCGCGAAATCCGGACCGCCCAGCAACGCCACTATGGGGTCGGCGAGTAGAATCAGCAGCACTATGATCGCGGAGCCGAATACCATGACGAAATTCATGTTCTTCGCGATAAGCTCGCCAGCTCGACGTTCCTTGTTTTGCGCCTGATAATAGGAAAGACGCGGCAACATGACATTGCCTACCGAATTGACGGCAGTCACCAACACGGACTTGATTTTGGAGACCAGCTGATACAAGCCGACCATGTTGGTGGTACCGAGGAAACCGAGCATGACGATGTCCACTTGAATATACATGCCGGATGAAATGGATGCGATCATAAACCACAGCATGGGTTTGAAGTGGCGCTTCACGTCGAGTTTCGCACCGTCATGCAGATCGATGAACTTGCGCAACCGTAGAAGGTTGAGAACGTTCGATCCGTAGCCGGCCACCACCACGATGAAACCGTACGTCACATAATCGCCGCGATTTTTCACGAAGGCGAACATCAGCACCAATGCCAGGATTTTGAAGCATACGCTTCGTATCGTGATGTACTCGTACTGTTCCAGCGCCTGGTAGAACCATTCCACGCCAAACGATGCCAACCAGATTGAAAGGCCGAACATCAGGAACAGTTCGAACTGTGCGTTCATCTTCGGTACGGTAAACAGGCATACCACATATACGATGCTGACCGCTGTGGTGGAACAGCCCAGGATGACCAGCAGTTCCTTGACCGTGCGTGAAAGTTCCGTTCTGTCGTCGCGTACGCTGGCGCAAGCCCTAACGCCGTAGTAAGTCACGCCCAGTAATGCCACTAAAGAGAAGTACGACGAAACCGATTGCGCGAATGCAACATGACCGGTTCCGCCAGTGGAAAGCACGCGCGATACGTAGGGAACGGTGATAAGCGGAAAAATCAGCGATGACGTGGTGACGATCATGTTCATCAGCACGTTGAATTTCACGGAATGAATTTTCATGATAGAAGCTCGTTTTCCCGTGAACTTTTTATGCTGACGTAACATTTGAACAACACAATCGGAATAATAAATTTAATAAAACCGGTATTGAAAATATTTTGATAAAAATTACTTGAGAAAAAAGACATGAACAATTGGAACGAAATGAAAGCATATAAAATGACAGCTACGGAATAGCTGTTCCGCGAACGCAGTGCCACCGAATAGGCACATTGGGACATGGCCGCCATAATTGCGACCGCCAGTAAACATCCGGCAAACCCGAAGTCGACAAGCAGCGCGTAAAACGTCGTGTACACGTTTCCCAGAAAATAACCATTGAACGATAGAAAACGGAACGTACCATACATCGATCCAGCTGGGACTAAATTCAATTTTTCAAGCGACGGATACAGATATTTGAATGAGAGCTGTCCCCAAAAATCACTATGAACGATGCCACGAGTTATCGCAAGATCCAAATTCTTCATAGGCGCACTTAAATAAATCGCTATGTAGTAGAAAAAATCAGATTCCTCATTACGACCAAGCAAAGTCAACGATTCGAAGAACACAATCAGCAACATGACGACGGCTATCGGGATGAACAGCACATATTTCGCTTTTATATTGCGCAACGTAATCGCTTTGCCAGCTTTGCACCTCAACAATAAGTACATCACGAGCGTGCCAAACAACAGACCTATGGAATTCGTCCGGCTTCCCGACACCGTCAGCAAAACTACAGTCAGAACGAATAAAACGATTTTGTATGTTTTACGGCTGCCATGTATCCGATCCATCGAGAAAAGATAGCCAAGGATATAGGCCATGCCCTGCTGCATTCCAGCAGCCAATGAAGCGAAACTTGGAAGGCTAACATCATCATCCCCAAATTTCGTCAGATTGTTATAGTTGCCAATCACTTCGGACAGGCCGCCACCATAACCATTGGCCAGAACAATCTTACGTTCCTGCAAAAAGCAGATTAAAGCGGCAAAAATCTGAAGTACAAACAGCAATACATATATATTGTCTTCAAGCAGAAGAGCCGTATTTATTCCATAACGTCCATGACCTGTCTTGTTTCGTTTAAAACTACGGTTTTTGATAAAAGCCGAAACCAGAAAAACCGCAAAGCAAAAAACAAAAAAAGAGGAGATAACCAAAATCATTGTTTCCGAAGAAACATTGAATCTCCACCCCGAATAATATTTCAACCCATATGTAACCGAAACGATCAGAGGAAGGCAAAATAAGACAATAGGATTAACAAAGCTTTTATCCGAAATGAGATAGGCGAAAAGAAAAATAAGGACCATGCACGTCAACATAAAGATGGTGTTCATCGTGGCCTACTTAATGTGACGAAATTTCAGGATGACTGCGTTTGTAGCAACGATACATTACGCTATACATGGTCGGTGAAACGGTGAGCAATCTCCACTGCAGCGATTGGCTTTTTGACATAAGCTCAGCGCTTTCGACCAACGGCATCAGCTCACGTAGTTCGATCCGCGCAGATCGCTCGAATTCAGCCCATTCCTTACGTCTGCCCGCAAGGACAATGCGATTGTAGGTGCCTACGATGGATTCCAGATGACCATACGCGGCATACGGCTCGTTTTGAGGATACTTTTTACGCACCAATTCCAGCATGTTGCCAGTGGATTGCGCGAATTTATCCGTAATGCCCTGGGATTGGCTTCCCTCAGTCATCCGATATCGGTATAGCGGCGTGGAATCGTAGACGATTCGTTCGGCGCGGTCAAACAGCTGATAGGTCACTGGTGAATCCTCGGCATACTTTGCGTCAAGCGGATAGCGGAGACCGTCGAACAGTTCTTTTTTGGCGAGCTTGTCCCAGGCGACCACATAGAAATATCCATGCATGTTGACGTATTTGAATGCATTTTCGGAGGACATCACCAATTTCTGCCCAGACAAAGCATTGCTATACGTGCTACCGTCCGGATTTTCGCGCTCATAGGAAATGATGGACAGATCCGCTTCAGATTCCTGCATGTTCCGCATCATTGTAGAGAACATGTCTGGGAGCGTGTAGTCGTCGGAGTCCACGAAACCGATATAGTCCCCTCGAGCAACGTCAAGTCCGGCATTGCGAGCACCGGCCAAACCTTTATTGGCTTGGTGAATCACACGGATACGAGAATCACGTTCAGCCCACGCATCGCACTTCTTTCCCGATGAATCCGTGGATCCGTCGTCAACGACGACGATTTCAAGATTGATATAACTCTGCCTAACAAGGCTGTCCATGCATTGGTCAAGATAACGTTCCACGTTATAGACCGGTACGATAACGCTAATCAGGGGGTACTCAGGAATGGCCATACGTCTATCAGCAGCTCTTCACGTATTTCTTACCGACAAATTTTGCCATCAGAAAGCCAGTCCCCTTCTTCATCCAGTCCACCGGCTCAGGACTGACGATTGGCATTTCTGCATATGGATAACGTTTAGTATTCAGCCACACATCAAGAAGAATCTCACTGATACGTCCGGGATAGCGCAGTTCGAATGGTGTGTAATCACTGGAATCAATACGTTTCGTAAGCTCGCCCACAATAGGGAACATCCAGCTGCAATATTCGTCAAGCAGGTCCTTGCGCATTATGAACATGTTGAAAAGATGAGCCGAGTTTCTATCCATTTGGACATCGAACGCGTCCAAATATTCCGGTGTACTTTCAGCGATGATTTTCCGAGTAGCGTCCAGCTGGCCTTCCCTCATAGTGTGTTCGTAATGCGAATACACAGTTTCGATATAGTATTTTCGTTTGGTTGGGACGATGATTTCCGCATCGTCAAGCAAAGTCTCATAATCGTTTCGTTGCGCCACAGCAGCAAAACGCTCATCTTCATTGCCGTACAGTTTTGGACTGTCGCTTTTGGCGAAATGACGGCGGTAATGCACTAACCCTTGGTATCTCGATGAACAGTTCTTCCACAACCAATACAATCCAGTCAATTCGGAGTATTGAGCATTCAAGGATGAAATATTGTCGCCATCGTTGTCGCACTTCATACCGAGGTCAACTTGCGGATGCAAAGCTTTGCCCACCTGCAGGGGCATATATACGCCGTCCGTCGGCATTCGATATGCTTTGTGCGTAGCTACAGCCACTGTAATATCGCATGCCATTACCGCTGCACCTACTTTCCTGATTGCTTGGCTGCTACACTTCATTCAAAGTGAATATGTTATCACCAATCGACAGCTAGCTAATAGCGTATCAAAGACATTAGACACATGAGGGGGAATTCGGAGCATAACAATATCACCCGCATAGGGTGCATATATGACACTGAATCCAACTGCAAACGTTCGCCCTGAATCATTTTTTACATAGGCGTCTGTTCTCATAATCCACAATGCAAATGAGGTGACCAACTTCCAAAAACAATGGAAATCAGCCACCTCATGTCAATCAAATACATCAATAGGAATTATTTGACGGTGACGGTGACGGACACGGTCTTGCCGTCGACCTTGGCACTCACCTTGGCGGTGCCCGCCTGCACGGCATACACGTTGCCCGTACCGGACACCGCGACGGCCGCGCCATCGGACCACCACATGTCGGCCTTGGACGAGGAGCCCGCAACCGACAGCTGGGCCAGCGAACCGGCGGAAAGCGACAGCTCGCCGTCCTTGACACCAGCACCGGTGATGGAAAGCGAGACCGGCGGAACGCCGTCCTCGTTGACCGTGGACACGTTCCATGCCACACCGAGGCTCTTGGTCCTGTCGGCGGTGGCCTTGCGGTCCTTGGCCGGATCCCACGTGGTCCTGCCGCTGGCGCCGACCTTGATCAGGCGGAACGCCATGGCATGATTCTTGTCGACCTTGGCGGTGCCGGTGTACATGTTGCCGCTCTTGGCGAGCCTGACGCCGGAGTTGCGGCTCCACGCGTTGGCCTGGCCCCAGTC
>ENA-OQCO01001119-OQCO01001119.1-human-gut-metagenome-genome-assembly--contig:-NODE-1119-length-11209-cov-1.702942_pt1 | contig 11209 bp, 13 predicted proteins | sample MGYA00242500_ERZ504582 | MGnify/ENA primary metagenome ERZ504582 (study PRJEB26092, sample SAMD00036346) | human gut metagenome | host: Homo sapiens | study: EMG produced TPA metagenomics assembly of...
GAAAGCCTGGGGCTGCGCAGCGTCCCGCTGGCGGCACTGGCCGGGGTGGCCCCGGCGTTTTGATACGGTGGTGAACACCATCCCCGGCGGTGGTGCTCACCGAGCCGGTGCTGGCGGCGCTGCGGCCGGGAAGCCTCATTGTGGACTTGGCGTCCCGCCCCGGCGGCACCGATTTTGCGGCCGCCCGGCGGCTGGGGTTGACGGCGCTCCATGCGCTGAGTCTGCCAGCGGCCTGCGCACCGGAGACGGCGGGCGAATTTGTGGCGCAGACGGTCTGTGAGATCCTGCGGGAACGGGAGGGGAGTGCATGAACACGCAACATCGGGGCAGAGCTGCATTTGCGGTCTGCGGGAGCTTCTGTACGCTGGGCGCGGCAGCCGCGCAGGCAGAGCAGCTGGTGCGGCAGGGTTGGGAACTGCTGCCGGTCATGAGCTTTGCAGCGTCCCGGCTGGACACCCGCTTCGGGCGGGCGTCGGAATGGAAAGAGCGGCTGGAGCAGCTGACCGGGCATCCGGTGCTGGACAGCCTGCAGGCGGTGGAACCTCTGGGGCCGAAGCGTCTGGCCGAGGCGCTGGTCATCGCGCCCTGCACCGGCACCACGCTGGCCCGGCTGGCGGCGGGCCTGTCCGACACGCCGGTTACGCTGGCGGCAAAAAGCTGCTGCGGGTGGGGTGCCCGGTGGTGGTGGCGTCTCCACCAACGACGGCCTGGGCGCATCGGGGGAGAACATCGCCCGGCTGCGCCAGCGCAAGCACTATTACTTCGTGCCCTACGGGCAGGATGACCCGGTGGAAAAGCCGCAAAGCCTGAAGGCGGATCTTTCGCTGCTGCCCGCCGCGCTGGAAGCGGCGCTGCAGGGGCGGCAGCTCCAGCCGATGCTGCGGATGTTCTGAACGTTGCATTTCTCTTTTCAGCGGGGAAAAAGTGTGGTATACTAAAAAAGATTAAATTGACGATGGAGTATACCAGATGAAAAAACAGATCGCCGTGCTGTGTGCGGTGCTGCTCTGCCTGCTGACGGCCTTTGTGCCCGGCGCGGCGGCCGCTGCCCCGGCACTGACCACCACCGAAGCCTACTGCATCATGGATGCGGACACCGGCCTGGTGCTGGAGCAGCAGAATATGGACGAAGAACTGCACCCGGCGTCCATCACCAAGGTGATGACGCTGGGCCTTGCCTGTGAAAAAGCGCAGGGCCAATGGGAGGACGTCAAGCTGACCGTCAGCCACGAGGATGTCTACTCGCTGGCGGGCACGGATTCCAGCCACATTGCCCTGCAGGAGGGGGAAGCGGTCCCGCTGACGGATGCCCTCTATGCCACGATGATGGCCAGCGCCAACGACGGTGCGAACCTGCTGGCCGAATACTTTGGCGGCGGCACCATCGCCGACGGCGTGGCCGCGATGAACGCACAGGTGAAGGAGCTGGGTTTGCAGCACACCCATTTCGCCAACCCGCACGGCATCAGCGATGAAGACCACTACACCAGCTGTTACGACATGGCGCAGATCCTGCGCTGGGCGCTGACCCAGCCGGGGTTCGAGACCCTCTTCACCCGGAACGAGATGTACACCATGGCCCCCACCAACGTCCAGCCGGTGACCCGGTACTTCCACCAGCAGGATAAAATGCGGGTGGCGTCCAGCCGGTTCTATATCCCGGCCATCCTGGGTTCAAAGATCGGCTACACCAACATCGCCCGGTACAGCTACGTCTGTCTGGCCGAGCAGAACGGCGTCCGGCTCATCTGCGTGACCATGCAGAGCAACATGAAGACCGATAAATACAACGATGTCCGCACCCTGCTGGACCATGCGTTTTCCACCTTCACCGGCTACACCGAGATCCCGGCGCAGGGCGTGACGGCGCAGCTGGAGGTCGTGGGCGGCGGCGATGCCATGGGCACCGTGACCGTCAGCGACCCCGGCGTCCGGCTGCTGCTGGCCAATGGCCTGACCGCCGAAAACGTTTCGGTGAGTCTGGAACTGCCCGAACGCTATATTTTGGGGGTTGACCCGGAGGCGTATGCGGTGTATACCATTCAGGGCAGTGGATCGCAGGAGTCGGCCAGTGTCCGTGTCAAGGCGAAGATCGAAGGGCTGGAAGAGGTCGTGGCGGCCAACGCAGACGTTTCGCTCCCGGCCTCCCGCAGCCTGAAAAAGACCGCAGGCGGGCTCATCGCCATCTCGCTGGGCAGTACCGTGCTGGCCGCCGTGGTGGTGTTTGCAGTCATCCGCATGCAGGCAAAAAAGAAAAAGCGAAAGCCAGGAAGTAAGCATTAATATGCGCAAAAGCCGCCAAGGCTTTTCCAAATAAAACAAAAACGATATTTTTCAAAAAAGAAAACAGAGAGGTAACAATTATGGGCAAGTTCACATTTACGCAGACCGAGATCCCCGGTGTCGTCGTCATTGAGCCGCAGGTGTTCGGCGATGACCGCGGCTATTTCATGGAGACCTATCAGAAGGACCAGTTCGCGGCAGCCGGCATCGACAAGGAGTTCGTGCAGGACAACCAGAGCCGCTCCACCCGCGGTGTGCTGCGCGGCCTGCATTTCCAGAAGAACCACACCCAGGGCAAGCTGGTGCGCGTGACGAAAGGCGAAGTGTATGACGTCGCCGTGGACTGCCGCCCCCACAGCGCTACCTTCGGCAAGTGGGTGGGTGTGACCCTGAGCGAGGAGAACAAGAAGATGTTCTATATCCCGGAGGGCTTCGCACACGGCTTCCTGGTGCTGAGCGACGTGGCAGAGTTCTGCTACAAGTGCACCGACGTCTACGACCCCACCAGCGAGGGCGGCATCCCCTACGACGACCCCACCGTCAATGTGCAGTGGCCGGACTGCGGCTGCGAGCACAAGACCAGCGCCAAGGACAAGCTGCATGAATCCTTTGCTTCCCAGAAGTTCGAGTTCTTTGAAAAGTGGTGATCGCCTGTGGCAAAATGGAAAGGAATGCTCAACGGCTTCTGGCGGTACCGCTATCTGCTGTGGAACCTCGTCAGCCGTGACTTCAAGCTCAAATACCGCCGCAGTGTGCTGGGCGTGCTGTGGAGCGTGCTGAACCCGCTGCTGATGTGCCTGGTGTACTGGGCCGTGTTCAGCAGCCTGATGGATATGCGGGGCAGCGGCATCGACAACTTCCCGGTCTTCCTGATGTGCGGCCAGCTGCTCTTCAACTTCTTCAACGAGGCCACCTCGGCCAGCATGTCCAGTGTGCTCAGTGCGGCCCCGCTGCTCAAAAAGGTGTATATCCCCAAGTATATCTTCCCGCTGGAAAAGTGCTGCTTTGCCATGGTGAACTGCGTGTTCAGCTTCGTGGCGCTGCTGCTGGTGATGATCTTCACCGGGGCACCGTTCCACCTGACCCTCATCGAGGCCGTCTATCCGCTGGTGACCCTCTTCTTCTTCAGTCTGGGTGTGGGGCTTTTTCTGGCAGCGGCCACGGTGTTCTTCCGCGACATCATGCACATCTGGAGCGTCTTCATCACGGCGCTGCTCTATTTCTCCGCCATCTTCTACGACCCCACCCAGATGACCTTCTCCATCGGCGGCTTCAACATGCAGCAGATCATCAAGCTGAACCCGATGTACTGGTATATCACGGGCTTCCGCCGCACGTTGATGTGGGGCATCTCGCTGGATTTCAACATGTTCGCCGTCTGCGGCCTGTGTGCTGTGCTGTCCATGGTGGTGGGCGTCTGGATGTTCCGCAAAACGCAGGACCGCTTTGTGCTGCACATTTAAGGAGGGGAGAAAATGGAACCGATCATCAAAGTGGACAATGTTTCCATGTGCTTCAACCTCTCCACCGAAAAGCACGAGAGTCTGAAGGAATATCTGCTGGCCATGGTGCAGGGGCGGCTGCAGTACGATGAGTTCTACGCCCTGCGGGACGTGAGCCTCGACATCATGCCCGGCGATTTTTACGGTCTGGTGGGCCTGAACGGTTCGGGCAAGTCCACCCTGCTCAAGACCATTGCGGGCGTGTACAAGCCCACCAAAGGCAAAGTGACCGTCAACGGCACCATTGCGCCCCTCATCGAGCTGGGCGCGGGCTTTGACATGGACCTGACCGCCCGCGAAAACATCTACCTCAACGGCACGGTGCTGGGCTTCTCGCCCAAGTACCTCGACGAGAAATTCGACGAGATCGTGGAGTTCAGTGAGTTGCAGAACTTTCTGGACGTCCCGCTCAAGAACTACTCCTCCGGCATGGTGGCCCGCATCGGTTTTGCCATCGCCACCATCACCAAGCCCGACATCCTCATCGCCGATGAGGTGCTGTCGGTGGGCGACTTCCTCTTCCAGCAGAAGTGCGAGAAGCGGATGCAGGAGCTGATGGCGGGCGGCACCACGGTCATTCTGGTGTCCCACTCCATCGAGCAGATCGAGCGGATGTGCTCGAAGGTCGCCTGGCTGAGCCATGGCCGCCTGAAGATGAACGGCGACACCGAGACGGTCTGCAACGCCTACAAGGCAACGCAGCGCGGCGAGGCATAAGCGATGAATGTACGACTGAAACGCGCCAGAGAGCTGGCGGGCTATGCCGTCCAGCTGACGAAGGACGAGGGCCTGGGCACCATGCTGGTGCGGGGCGCGGGCTTCGTCCGGCGCCGCTGCTTTGGCAAAAAGGCCCGCTATCTGCCCGCCAAAAAGGTGCTGGAAGCCCAGCGCGCCGAACTGGCCGGGAAGACGGCAGACACCTGCGGCCTGCCGACCATCTCCATCCTGACGCCGCTGTATAATACGCCGGACCGATACCTGCGGGAATTTCTGGATTCCTTCCTTGGGCAGACGGCCCCCAATGGGGAGCTTTGCCTGGCCGATGCGTCCGATGCGGAACACGCCGGGGTGCAGCGGGTCGTGGAGGAATATCAGACGAAGAATCAACGCATCGTATACAAAAAGATCGAAAACAGGGGCATTGCGGCCAACACGAACGCGGCCGCAGCCCTTGCTTCGGGCGAATATCTTGCGCTGGCCGACCACGACGACATTCTGGCCCCCCATGCGCTGTACACCATGGGCAAGGCCATTTTGCAGCTGCGGGCGCAGGGAAAGCCGGACGGCTTCCTTTACAGCGACGAAGCGCTCTTCTCCAAAACCATCCAGCGGCCCATCGTGGCGCATTTCAAGCCGGATTATGCCCCGGACTACCTGCTCTGCTGCAACTACATCTGCCATCTGGCCGTCTTCCGGAAAACGCTGTGGGAGGCCGTGGGCGGTGAGCGCCCGGCCTGCGACGGCAGCCAGGACCACGACCTTTTCCTCCGGCTCATCGAGCTGGTGGGCGGCGCGGCCCATGTGCCTCAGGTGCTCTATTACTGGCGGGTCCACGCCGGGTCTACGTCCGGCGGCACCGAGGCCAAGCCCTACGTGGCCGAAGCCGCAAAAAAGGCGCTGGCCGACCATCTGGCCCGCACCGGCCGGACCGGCACCGTGGAGGATGGGCTTTTCCCCAGCACCTACCGCGTGAAGTGGGACATCGAGGGCGACCCGAAGGTCAGCATCCTCATCCCCAACAAGGACCACACCGCCGATCTGGAAAAGTGCCTGCAAAGCATCTGGAAGAAGACGACGTGGGACAACTACGAGGTCATCGTCATCGAGAACAACTCCACCGACCCGGCGACCTTTGCCTACTACGAAGCGGCAAAGCAGCGGTACGACGGCCTGCGGGTCGTCACCTACCCGGAACAGGGCTTCAACTTCTCCGGCATCAACAACTTCGGCCGGAAAGCGGCTGCGGGCGAGTACCTGCTGCTGCTCAACAACGACGTGGAAGTCCTGAACGGAGACTGGCTCACCGAACTGCTGCGGCAGTGCGCCCACAAGGGCGGTGCCGCCATCTGCGGTGCCATGCTCTATTATCCGGACGATACGCTGCAGCATGCGGGCGTCATCACAGGTCTGGGCGGCTACGCGGGCCACAGCCACAAGTATAAGCAGAAGGGCGGCAGCGGCTACCTGTTCCGCACCGCCACCGTGCAGGACTTCTCCGCCGTGACGGGGGCCTGCCTGCTGGTCCGGGCCAGCGTCTACGACGAAGTGGGCGGGCTGGATGAGCAGTTCGCGGTGGCCTTCAACGATGTGGACTTCTGCCTGCGGGTGCGGGATGCGGGCTACCGCATCGCCTGGACGCCCTATGCACAGCTGGTCCACTACGAGAGCAAGAGCCGCGGCGGCGACGAGAAAGACCCGGCCAAGGCGGCGCGGTTCGCGGCGGAACAGCAGCGGCTCTATGCCATCCACGGCAAAGAGGATATCCTGGACGACCCCTACTACAACCCCAACCTGACCCGCGACCGGGAGGATTTCTCGGAGAGCGACGATCTGCGGCGGCTGAAAGAGGGAACGGTGACCGTACGTTTTCGTGGAGGCGAAGCATGAACATCAAAGGCCATTTTGAGACCATCACCCGGCACAAGCTGCTGGTGATGAAATACTGCTTTGAATGCGGTCTGTACGAACAGGGCCTGGCCCACGACCTGAGCAAATACAGCCCCACGGAGTTCATCCCCGGCTGCATCTACTATCAGGCGACCACAGCCCCAATGAGGCCGAGCGGGAGGCCAGAGGCTACTCCTCGGCGTGGCTCCACCACAAGGGCCGCAACAAGCACCATCTGGAATACTGGATCGATTACAGCACCAACAAATCCGGCATGGCGGGTATGAAGATGCCCCTGCGCTATGTTTGCGAGATGGTCTGCGACCGGGTCGCGGCCAGCCGGATCTATCTGGGCGACCGGTACACCGACGCCTCGCCGTGGGAATATTACGACCGCAGCAAGGGCCACTATATGCTCCACCCGGAGACCCGCGCCCTGCTCGAAAAGCTGCTGAAAATGGTGCGCGACCTCGGCCAGGAGCGGACCTTCGCGTACATGAAATTTCTGCTCGGCTGTCAAACGGATTACTGAAAAAAGACCTCTCCGGCTGTGTTCGGAGAGGTCTTTTTGTCAGTCCAGTGTGACCGGAGCTTCGGGTTTGTTGGCCGTGCGGGCGCTGGTGCGGCCTTCCGGCTCGATCTCACCCGCCGCGGTCAGGCTGATCTTGGTTAGGGTCGGGCCGACCAGCTCATACACGAGAACCGAGAAGAGCACGACGTTCCGCACCATGTGGCCGTCGGAGAGCTCGGCGGCTTCGGCTGCCATGCCCAGTGCAACGCCGGCCTGGGGCAGCAGAGTGATGCCGAGATACTTCTGGATGTTGTCGCTGCAGCGGGTGGCGCGGCAGCTGAAGTAAGAGCCGGAGATCTTGCCCAGCGAACGGGATGCGATGTACACCACGCCGATGAGGAGCACCAGCGGGTTCGAGAGGATGTTCAGGTCCAGCTCGGCACCGCTGAGCACGAAGAACAGGATGTTGACCGGCGAGACCCAGCGGTCCAGACGGTCCATCAGCTCATCAGACGTGGGGCAGATGTTGCAGAAGACGGTGCCGGTCATCATGCAGACCAGCAGCAGCGAAAAGCCGCAGTGCACCGGCCCGATCTGAAAGGTGACCATGGAGAGGCCGACCGTCAGCAGAACGAAAGCCACCGAGAGGCTCATGCGCTTGGAGCGGGAGTGGAAGTAGATCTCCAGCTGGTTGAGCACAAAACCGGCCAGCGCACCCAGACCCAGCGAGAGGACGATCTCCACCAGCGGCTCCACGATGACGCCGAGAGGGTCGATGCGGCCCTGCTCCAGCGCGTTCGCCACGCCGAAAGAGGCAGAGAAGAGGACGAGGCCGACGGCGTCGTCGATGGCGACGACCATCAGCAGCAGGTGGGTCAGCGGGCCGTTGGCCTTGTACTGCTTGACGACCATCAGGGTCGCAGCAGGGGCCGTGGCCGCTGCGATCGCACCCAGCGTGATGGCCGAGGCCATGGAGATGACATCCGGGCGGAGCAGGTGCAGGATGACCAGTGCGAGATCCACCAGCGCGGTGGTGACGACGGCCTGCAGGATGCCGACCGTGATGGCCTGCCGGCCCATGCTTTCCAGCGTGGTCAGACGAAATTCGTTGCCGATGACGAAGGCAATGAAGCCCAGCGCCACCTGGGTGATGAGGCCGTAGCTCTCCACCTGAGCCAGGCTCCCGAAGCCGATGCCCCAGCCGCTCAGGCCGAGCCGCCCCAGAAAGAAAGGCCCCAGCAGCAGGCCCGCCACCAGATACGACGTCACGGCGGGCAGGTGGGCGACCTTGGCCAGCCGGGACATCAGAAGCCCTGCGATCAGTGCGAGGGACAGACAGATGAGTAATTGTTCCATGTTCATTGCGGGAGCGCGTTTTACCATTCGGCTCCCCGATCCTCCCTTTGAATGTGCTGCAAGCGGGGCGGATGCCGGGCCGCCGGGCGCTGCGTGTTGAAATGATGCCTAAAAATTATACCCTATTGTAAGCAAAAAAGCAACAACAGTTCATCTGCTTCAAATCTGAAGTTTTCTTAATGTGCTGGGATACAAGAAAAAACCGGGCTGCTGAAAACGACAGCAGCCCGGTTTTGGAAACATTTGTGCAAAAAAAGCAACAAGAATGGTCTCAATTGAATTTGAAGATCTTCTGTGCGATGCGGTAAGCGCCCACCACGATGGCGTCGCCCTTGGGGAAGTTCAGGTTGGTGATGCCGCCGAAGCCGTAGCGAATGGCGCGGTAGACATCGGGTTTGGTGTTCTCCTTGAGGTACTTCCACAGGTCTGTCTTCTTGGCCTGCGCCTCGGCGCTGCCGTCCAGCAGCAGGAAGATGTCGCTGACGGCCATCATCGTGGAAAGGTAGTGCAGCATATAGGCGCGCAGGCGCTTTTCGTTCCTGAGGGCGTCGAGGTCCTGGCAGTCGATCATGTGTCGGGTCACGCGCAGCTGCTGATCCACCCGCTTGACCATGACGCTCTCGTTCACGCTCTGTCCGAGCGGCCGATGAAGTAGCGGTAGAGGTCAAGATCCATGTAGTACATGCTCTTGACGTAGGGCAGCGGCTGGTAGACGAAGATGTTGTCCACGTAGAAGGTGTGCTTGGGCAGCACCATGCCGCAGTCCCGCAGGACCTGGGTGCGGTAGATGACCGAGTGCATGAGCAGGTTCTGGTCCGGGCGGAAGTGGCCCACGTGCATCCAGCTGAACAGGCGGTTCTCCGGGAAGACGTTGGTGTAGCGCACGGTGTGGCGGGTGTTGTCCTCCACATGCTCGTAGACGTAGTTGCAGATCATCAGGTCGGGGGCGGTGCCGCGGGCCACAAGAGTCTGCAGCTTGGCCAGCACGGTCTTCAGGGCGGCGGTGTCCAGCCAGTCGTCGCTGTCCACGACCTTGTAATACAGGCCGGTGGCGTTCCGGATGCCCTGATTCACGCCCTCGCCGTGGCCGCCGTTCTCCTGATGGATGGCCTTGACGATGGTGGGGTATTGGGCGGCATATTCATCGCAGATGGCCGGGGTCTCGTCCTTGACGGAACCGTCGTCCACGAGGATGATCTCGGCCTGCTCCCCGGCGGAGAGCAGGGTCTCGATGCAGTGGCGCATATAGGCCGCCGAGTTGTAGCACGGGACGGCAAAGGTGATCAATTTCTGCATAGGTTGAAATACTCCTTTTTTCATCAGATCCGGCACAGCATTGGCCGGGATGGAGATATGTGTTCTTATTATATCATTTTCGCGCCTGAAAAGCTATCCATTGGAAAAAATCCGTTTGTTATTTCGCGCATTCCGGCAAAAAACGAGGCCATCCCCCTGCGAAACCGGCCGTTTTGTGGTATACTGAGAGGGCTGCGAAGGCAGCTCTCATAGAGTATAACGGAGGAACGCATGGAAAACCCGCATTCGATTCTAAAAAAAGTGTTCGGCTATGATGGCTTCCGCCCCGGTCAGGAAGAGATCGTCTCCCGGCTGCTGGCCGGGCAGGATGTTCTGGCCGTGATGCCCACCGGTGCGGGCAAGTCCATCTGCTATCAGGTGCCCGCGCTGCTGCTGCCGGGCATCACCATCGTGGTCTCGCCGCTGGTCAGCCTGATGAAGGATCAGGTGGGGGCGCTGGTGCAGGCCGGTGTGGCGGCGGCGTTCCTGAACAACAGCCTGACCGACAACCAGAAAGCCCTGATGCTCCGCCGTGCGCGGGAGGGCTGGTATAAGATCATCTACGTGGCCCCGGAGCGGCTGGAGATGCCGGGCTTCCAGCGGTTCGCGCAGGAGCGGGAGATCAGCATGGTGACGGTGGACGAGGCCCACTGCATCAGCCAGTGGGGGCAGGACTTCCGCCCCAGCTACCTGCGCATCAAGGCGTTCGTGGACGGCCTGCCCAGGCGCCCGGTCATCGGGCGTTCACGGCGACGGCCACGGCCCACGTCCGGGACGATATCCGGAGCTGCCTCGAACTGAAAGACCCCTACGAGGTCACGGCCAGCTTTGACCGCCCGAACCTTTACTTCGAGACCCGCCGCGCCCTGCCCAGCGAGAAGCCCCGCGTTCTGCTGGAACTGGTGCTCAGGGAGCGGGACCATGCGGGCATCATTTATTGCAGCACCACCCGGCAGGTGGACGAGACCGCCCGCCTGCTGCAGAGCCGGGGCATCCGGGCGGCGGCGTACCACGCCAAGCTCGACCCCGATGCCCGGCGGCAGAATCAGGACGACTTTCTGTACGACCGCATCCAGATCATGGTGGCGACCAATGCGTTCGGCATGGGTATCGACAAGCCCAATGTCCGGTTCGTCATCCACTACAACATGCCCAAGGATCTGGAGAGCTACTATCAGGAGGCCGGGCGGGCCGGCCGCGACGGCGAACCGGCCCGGTGCACCCTGCTCTACTCCGGCACCGATGTGCGGACCATCCGGTTCTTCATCGAAAAGGAGATGGAGGCCGACAACGGCCTGCCCGCCGATGTCAAGGCCGAAGCCGCCCGCAAGGCCGAAGAGCGGCTCAAGTATATGACCTTTTATTCCACCACACCGCGCTGCCTGCGGGGCTTTTTGCTGGAATACTTCGGCGAGGCCGCACCGAAAAAATGCGGCAACTGCTCCTGCTGTCTGGCGGCAGAGCAGGAAGCACAGCTGCAGCTGGAAACCTCCCGGCGGCGTGCGGCCGACAACGCCCACCGGCTGGAAAAGCCCCGCCGCACCAAGTCCACCGCCGGGCCGCCCCGCTCAGCGAGGCCGACGAAAGCTGCTGAACGCTCTGTATGCGCGGCGCAAATGGCTGGCCGGCAAGCAGAATGTGCCTGCCTTTATGG
>ENA-OQCO01001121-OQCO01001121.1-human-gut-metagenome-genome-assembly--contig:-NODE-1121-length-11177-cov-1.253122_pt1 | contig 11177 bp, 11 predicted proteins | sample MGYA00242500_ERZ504582 | MGnify/ENA primary metagenome ERZ504582 (study PRJEB26092, sample SAMD00036346) | human gut metagenome | host: Homo sapiens | study: EMG produced TPA metagenomics assembly of...
GTGACCGATGCGGCGCAGCCGTCGTTTTTGTACAGCCGCACAGCATCGCTGTTTCCGGCTTTGCAGCCGGCTGCGGCGGAGGATTTTCCCTTCCTGCCGGATTGCGCCGCAGCTGCGGGCGCGGCCCTGCAGCAGAGCGCGCTGCCTGACTGGCTGCCGGAGGCGGTTCAAAAGGAGGCGCGGACGCTATCGCAGCGCTGCGCGTATTCCTTCGCCTCCATGCGGCCAGAGGCGGTGCGTGCGCTCTACGGCAGGACGATCCCGCTTTCCGCGTCGAAGATCGACCGGTTCGCGGGCTGCCGGTACGCGTTTTTCCTGCAATACGGCCTGCGCGCTGCGCCATGGAAGCAGGCAGAATTCGACGCGCCGCTGTTCGGCTCGTTCGTGCACGATGTATTGGAGCACGTCGTCCGCGAGGCGCAGGAGCAGGGCGGCTTCGCCGCCATGACGGACGGAGAAATTTCCGCGCTGACAGAGCGCTGCATGGATAACTGCATGAAGACCTATCTCCCGCAGGGACAGGCCGCCGCGAGCCGCGAGAGCTACCTTTCCGCACGCAACCGGCAGGAGGCTGCCGCCGTCGTGATGGACGTGGCGCGGGAGCTTCGGCTGTCGCAGTTCGCGCCTGCGGCGGAGGAGCTTCGGTTCGCGCCCGGCGGACCGCTGCCGCCGATCGAGTACCGCGCAAAGACCGGCTCCGGGCTTCTAACCGGGCAGATCGACCGCGTGGACACCTATGAGGCGGACGGACGGCGCTATTTCCGTATCATCGATTACAAGACCGGCCATAAGGATTTTGATTATGCAGAGCTGCTGTACGGGAAGAACCTGCAGATGCTTCTGTATCTGTTCGCGCTGGAATCGTATCAGAGGCGGGCGGGAACGCCCATGCAGCCGGCCGGAGTGCTCTATGTTCCGGGCCGGTGCAACATGGTCAAGCTCAAGCCGGGTGAGGACCCTGCGCAGGCCGATGCCGAACGGCAGAAGGATCTGCGCCGCAAGGGGCTGCTTCTGAACGACGAAGCGGTCCTGCACGCGATGGAAGCGTATGAGAAAAAGCCGCAGTACCTGCCTTCGCGCCCGGCCCGGACGGGCTGATTGGCGATCTCGCCTCCCCTGCCCAGCTGGCGGAGCTGGAGCGCTTTGTGAACGGACAGGTCGAGGCGATGATCGACGAAATTCTCTCCGGCGCGACCGCGCCGAACCCCATTGACCGCGGCCCGTCGGATTCCGAATGTAAATACTGTGATTTTTCATCGGCCTGCCACAAGGACGTCTGCGGCGTGAACGCACGGCGGTTCGCCTCCGTTACGCCGGAGGAATTCTGGCAGGCGCTTGAAAGGAGGCTGGAGCATGGCTGAGATCCGCGCAACGCCGCAGCAGCGGGCTGCGGCGGAGGATCGGGGCGGCGCGCTGCTCGTTGCGGCGGCGGCAGGCTCCGGAAAGACGAGGTTCTGGTCGACCGGTTGATGGGCTATCTGACCGACCCCACAGACCCCGCCGACCTCGATGAATTTCTGATCATTACATACACAAGAGCCGCCGCATCTGAGCTGCGCGGCAAGATCGCCGCGCGCATCGCCGAGGCGCTTGCCGGCACGCCGAACGACCGGCATTTGCAGCGGCAGCTGACGCGCGTGTATCTCGCGCAGATCTCGACGGTGCACAGCTTCTGTCAGGCCGTCCTGCGGCAGTATGCGGCAGAGGCGAATCTGCCTGCCGATTTCCGCGTGGCGGACGAGCAGCAGGCGGCGGCTCTGCGTGCGCAGACGCTTCGGGACGTGCTCTCCGAGCTGTATGCGAAGCTTGACGACGAGCCGGATTTCGCCGCCATGATCGACACGCTCGGCTATGGGCGTGACGACCGGCGGCTGTTGGAGCTGGCCGAGCGCAGCTATGAAGTCATGCGCTGCAAGGTCGACCCCGAAGCATGGATGGCAGACTGCCTGCGCGCGTATGCGCTGCCGGAGGGGACTCCGGCGGAGCAGACGCTCTGGGGCGCGTATTATCTCAAGGCGCGCAGGGACGCGCTCGAAAGCGCGGACGCCATGCTTGCGCAGGCAGAAGCGCTCTGCCGCGCGGACGCGGCTCTGGAGCAAAAATGCCTGCCGCTGCTGCAAAAAACCGCGAAACCGTCCATGCGCTCATGGCGGAGACGACTTGGGACGGCTGTGTGGAGGCGGGGCTCCCCTCCTTCGGCGTGATGCGGATGCCGAAGGACGCGGAAAACGCGGAGCAGGTCAAGACACTGCGCGACGAGGCAAAGCAGCTGCTCAAGACCGTGCAGAGCTATTTTTACGCGCCGTCGGAACGGGTCGTAGACGACCTTCGCAGGACCCTCCCGGCGCTGCGGGGGCTTCTGACGCTGCTGCGGCGCTTTGACGAACGGTTCACGCAGGAAAAGCGCCGCCGTCATCTGCTCGATTTTTCCGATCTGGAGCACTGCATGATCGGGCTTCTGACGAAAAAGGGCTCCGGCAGGCCGACAGAGGCCGCGAAAAGCCTTGCGCAGAGCTACCGCGAGATTCTGATCGACGAATATCAGGATTCCAACGCCGTGCAGGAGCGCATTTTTCAGGCTGTCGAGCCGCGACGGAAAAAATCTGTTCATGGTCGGCGACGTCAAGCAGTCGATCTACCGGTTCCGGCTGGCCGATCCGACGATCTTCCTTTCCAAATACGACGCCTATCCGCCGCTCGGCACACAGGCCCCCGGCGAGCGCGCAAGCTGCTGCTGTCGCAGAATTTCCGTTCCCGCGCCGAAATTCTGGAAGCAGCCAACGACGTGTTTTCGCTTGTGATGAAAAAAGAGGCCGGGGAGCTGGACTACACGCAGGACGAAGCGCTCGTCCCCGGCGCGCAGTTCCCGGACTCGCCCGGCCCGAGGTCGAGCTGCACTGCCTGAATTATCTCGCATCGGAAGAAGAAAGCGGTGACAAGACGGGCGCGGAGGCGGAATTCGTCGCTGCGCGTATTGAGCGGCTCCTGCGCGAGGCCTCCGTCACGGAAAACGGCGCGCTGCGCCCGGCAAAGCCGTCTGATATCGTGATCGTGATGCGCTCGCCCGGCATGATCGCCGGGGGTGTATCAGGCGGCGCTGCAACGGCGCGGCATCGCCTGCGACGTGGGCGGGGACGGCGATCTGATGCAGACAGCGGAAATTGAGATTTTATTCCAGCTTCTGCAAATTATCGATAACCCGCACCGGGATATTCCGCTGGCTGCGGCCATGGCAAGCCCCGTCTTCGGCTTTACGCCAGAGGAGCTGGCGCTGCTTCGCGCGCAGGCGCAAAAGGCAGACCTTTACGACTGCCTGTGCGCCTGCCGGGAGCCGTCTGAAAAGCTGTGCGCGTTTTTGTCCTGGCTTTCCCGTATGCGCGAGGAAAGCCGCAGGACGCCGCTGCCGGAACTGCTGAACACCGTCGTGCAGTCCTCCGGGCTGGAAATGGTCTTTGCCGCTCTGCCGGACGGCGAACGGCGGCGCGGCAGTCTGGCTGCATTTGCGTCGTTCGTGACGACTGGCGCACAGACAGAGCTTCGCAGCCTGTCCGAGCTTGTGCAGCTGCTGCTTCAAATGCAGCAGCGCGGCGCAAGACTGCCGCGCAGGACGCGCCCTCCCGGTCGGACGCCGTGCGCATCATGTCCATCCACAAATCCAAGGGACTGGAATTCCCTATCGTCATTCTGGCCGATCTGGCGCGGAAGATGAACATGCAGGACAATGCTGCCGCTGTTCTGACGGACGAGGAGCTTCTGATCGGCGGCAATGTCGTCGACCTTGCAAGCCGGTCGTATTACCATGGGCTTGCGCGCAGAGCCATCATCGACCGCAAGACGGCACAGACCGTCTCTGAGGAGCTGCGTGTTCTCTATGTCGCCATGACCCGCGCGAAGGAGCAGCTGATCATGACGAGCTGCGCGGCACATTACGGCTCGCGCCTGAAAAAGCTGCTTTTGCGGCTGTCCGACCCGCTGGGGCCGTGGGTGAGCGCGGCGGTGCGTCAGCCGGACGAATGGATCTTGCTAGCAGCGCTGTGCCGCACGGAGTCCGGCGCGCTGTTCGCCGAATGCGGCCCGTGCGCATACAGCCGGGTACGCCAGTACCCGTGGCTGGTCACGCTGCAGGACGTCTCCCCTGCCGCTCCCGCTGCACGCGGGGCACAGGCAGAAGCGCCGCGCGCAGCACAGCCGCTCGACCGGGAGCAGGTTCTGGAAAGCGTGGGCTTCCGGTACGCGCACGAGGCGGCGACACGGCTGCCGTCCAAGCTGACAGCCACGCAGCTGAAGGGGCGCGGGCTTGATCTGGAAGCGGCGGAGGAAACGCCCGCACAGCCGGAGTCTGCCAGAAAGCCATGGCGCACGCCGCAGTTTTTGCAGGACAGGCCGCTGACAGGCCGCGAGAAAGGAAACGCGACGCACCTTTTCATGCAGTTCGTCCACTACGAGGCCTGCACGACGCGCGATGGCATCCAGCAGGAGCTTGCGCGGCTGCAAACGGAAAAATTTCTGACGGCCCGGCAGGCCGAGGCGGTAGACGCGGAGAAAATTCTGGCGCTGTTTTCCTCGGAGCTTGGAAAGCGGATTTTGAACGCGAAGAACCTGCGCCGCGAGTTCAAATTCTCCATTCTGACCGACGCCGGCGCGTATGACCCGGCGGCTGCCGGGGAACAGGTCATGCTGCAGGGCGTCGTCGACTGCTTCTGGCAGGAGGCAGACGGGATCGTCATCCTTGATTTCAAAACTGACCACATTGACGGCGATTTACAGCTGAAGGCCGCGCGCTACGCGCCGCAGCTGCAGGCCTATGCGCGGGCGCTTTCGCTCATTTATGGGCTTTCTGTCAGGAAATGCATCCTTTATTTCTTCTCCGCGGGGAAGGCCGTGGAGATTGACCCGGAATAATATAAAAAAGCCTCCTCCTGCCGCGCTCTGTGCGGTAAGAGGAGGCCGTTTTTTTCACTTATGTCAACCGAGTGCGCCAACGTATGTGTAATTCTGGCTCGGTTCCGGTGTGGGGATGTCTGTCTGCACGATGGTCATGTTCTCCGCGATTTTTTCTGTAAGCTCCCAATCGCCATTCAGAAATACCACACAAAGCTTTTCGGGGTCATAGAGTAGGAGATAGTGATACGTAACATCGGCGTTGGTTTCGTGCGAGGCCTCGATCCAGCTTGCGTACAGCCCGTTGATCATCCCCTCCTTCGTGATTTGCGGATCGTTCCCGAGAACCAGCAGATCACAGCCTGCGATCTCATTTGCGGACAGGCACGTAGCCGAAAAAGATGTGCCGGTGCTTTTGCTCCATGTATCATAGATGCAGTCTTCCATCTGCTGCTTCTGGCTGTCGGAGATCCCCTCCAGCTGCTCCGGATTCCGGTAGGAAACAGAGCCATAAAGCGTCGAGGTGTTGTCCGGAGGCGGCAGGACCGGCAGCCAATCAAACTTCATACCGCAGTAGGTGCCTGTCGTCCGGCCCTCCGTGTCGACGCGGATGATCGCGTCATGGGAAAAATCATAGGAATACGGATTCGGCGTACCGTCTAAACGGATGACCACGCCCTCGGCGTGATAGGTGCCTTCCTCATTGGAAACAGATGCGTAGTGCAGAATCGCGGCTGCACCGCACAGGACTGCGACCGCCGCTGCGGCAGCTGCCGCGATACGCACCACGCGCCTGTGGCTGCGCTTTTTCGCATCCTGCCGCGCAAGCTGCAATGCACCGCTCAGGATTTTGGCCTGCCGCTCGTCCGAAATTGCATCGACCGGAGACTCCGGCAGATCGGCAGACTGCAAAATCATATCAATGTTATTCATATACAAACCCTCCCCGGCATAACTCGTTTTTGATGGCTTCCCGGCTGCGTACCAGCCGCATACGCACCGCGGAGGGGGTCAGCCCCAGCACGGCGGCGATTTCCGGCGCGGTCTGGCACAGGTCGTAAAACCGCCGGATGATCTCGCGGTCGACCTCTGACAGCAGCGCGACCGCCTCGCGCAGCTGCCGCGCCTGTTCCTTTTTGACAGTCTCCTCGAGAAGAAAATCGTCTGTTCCGGCCAGCTCTTCGTCCAGCGGCATATCCATACGCGCCCTTCGCAGCCGGTCGACGGTCTTGTTTCGCGCAACGCTCCCAAGCCACGCGCGGATGCTCCCGGCCTTGACTGTCCGGCAGGACTGCCAGAGCGCGAAAAATGTGCTTGAAGCAAGCTCGTCCTCGTCCTCCGGAGAAAGAAGCCCGCGGCTCCGGTTGTGAATGACCGTCACGACATAGGCGCTGAAGCGCGCGATCACTGCCGCAAGCGCCTGCTCGTCTCCGCGCCGCAGGCGGGAAAGCAGCTGTTGTTCGTCCATACAGGTTCCTCCATGTTTCGTATTGTCAGCTGACACCTATATAGTCGCGGAAGGGGGCGGAAGTGTAACAGCCGCTGACCAGCCCTTGTCAGCTGAGGCGATACTCAAAAAACGCTCCGTGCGTCTGCACGGAGCGTTTTTTGTCTTATGAACCGGGAAGGGATCAATAGAACTTCTTTCTGTTCTTGCGAGCAGCTTCAGACTTCTGCTTACGCTTCAGGCTGGGGCTGACGTAGTGCTCTCTCTTCTTGACCTCGGCGATGACGCCGGCCTTGGCGCAGCTGCGCTTGAAGCGCTTGAGAGCATTCTCCAGGGACTCGCCTTCCTTGACGCGAACTTCAGACATTGTTTTCCCTCCCTCCGATGCAGCCGGCTATTTCCAGGCTGCTTTCAGGGCCAACATAATTGGCTTGATTATTATAGTGAACAAGCCGAATCTTGTCAAGTGTTTTTTTCGACTGTCTGTCAAAATCCAAGAAATCTTTTACTTTACGATCAGATTCACGAGCTTGTTCCTGACCAGAATGACCTTCACGATGCTCTTGCCGTCGATGGCGCGGGCGACCTTTTCGTTCTGCTTTGCCGTTTCAACGACAAAGTCCTGCTCAGAGTCGACGGGGACGTTGATCGTGCCCTTGAGCTTACCGAGCACCTGCACGGCCATCTCGACATGGGACGCGACGGTCTTGCTCTCGTCATACTCCGGCCACGGCTGCTGCATGGCCATCGTGCCGGTCTTGGCCGCCTCGCCGGTCAGCTCCCACATCTCCTCGACCATGTGCGGTGCAAACGGGCTGAGCATGAGCATGAGCATCTTCAGATCGCCCTTCGTCAGACCGTTGGCGTAGAACTCGTTCACCATGGTCATGAGGGCGGCGATGGCGGTGTTCATTTTCAGCTCGTCGATATCCTGCGTGACCTTGCGGATGGTCTTGTGGATGATGGCTTCGTTTTTCTCGCTGAGCGCCTCGGAGTCCTTCGCCATGTCCATCAGGTTCCAGCAGCGGTCAAGGAAGCGCTTCGAGCCCTTGACAGCCTCGTCGGACCACGTCGCGACCTTTTCAAAGTCGCCGATGAACATGATATACAGACGCATGGTGTCCGCGCCGTAGGCCTTGACGACGTCGTCGGGGTTGACGACGTTGCCGAGGGACTTGGACATCTTAACTGCCGGGCGCAGCGCCTGATTGCCGTACTTTTCAATCAGAGCCTGCTTTTCTTCCTCCGTGGAGACGTTGCCGACGTAATGCGGGTTCTGGCCGAGGATCATGCCGTGGCTCGTGCGCTTGGCATACGGCTCTTTGGTGTGGACGACGCCGATATCATAGAGGAACTTGTGCCAGAAGCGGGAATACAGCAGATGCAGCGTCGTGTGCTCCATGCCGCCGTTGTACCAGTCGACGGGGCCCAATAGGCTTCGGCCTCTTTGGAGACGGGGGCATTCGCGTCATGCGGGTCCATATAGCGCAGATAGTACCAGCTGGAGCCTGCCCACTGGGGCATGGTGTCCGTCTCGCGCTTGGCCGGGCCGCCGCAGCACGGGCAGGTGGTGTTGACCCAGTCGGTCATCTTGGACAGGGGCTTTCGCCATCGTCAGTCGGCTCATAGCTTTCGACCTGCGGCAGAACGACGGGCAGCTGATCCTCAGGAACCGGCACCCAGCCGCACTTCGGGCAGGAGATCATCGGGATCGGCTCACCCCAGTAGCGCTGGCGGGAGAAGACCCAGTCGCGGAGCTTATAATTGACCTTCTCATGGCCCCAGCCCTGCTCGATGGCATACTGCTTCATGGCGGGGATGGCCTCCTTGACGGTCATGCCGTTGAGGAAGCCGGAGTTGACCATGATTCCGGTATCGTCCTTGAGCGTAAACGCGCTCTTGGTGATATCGCCGCCCTTGACGACCTCGACGATGGGCAGGCCGAACTTCGTTGCAAAGTCCCAGTCTCTCTGATCGTGGCCTGGCACGCCCATGACAATGCCCGTGCCGTAGCTCATAAGAACATAATCGGAGACGAACATCGGCACGGCCTTGCCGGTCGCGGGGTTCGTGACCTCGATGCCCTCGAGGCGCACGCCGGTCTTGTCCTTGTTCAGCTCGCCGCGCTCAAAATCGGACTTGCGGGCGGCAGCCTGCTTGTAGGCCTCCACGTCGGCCCAGTTGGCAATGCGGTCCTTCCACTTGTTCAGCAGCGGATGCTCCGGGGAAATGACCGTATACGTCACGCCGAAGAGCGTATCGACGCGGGTGGTATAGACAGTGATATCGTCTTCGGTGTTGGTCTTGAACGTGACCTCCGTGCCGGTGGAGCGGCCGATCCAGTTTTTCTGCTGGGTCTTGACGCGCTCGATATAATCCAGACCCTCAAGATCCAGATCGTCGGCCAGACGGTCTGCGTATTTCGTGATGCGCAGCATCCACTGGCTCTTTTCCTTGCGGACGACCGGCGCGCCGCAGCGCTCGCACACGCCCTCGACGACCTCTTCGTTGGCAAGCACGCACTTGCAGCTCGTACACCAGTTGACGGGCATGGTGGTCTTGTAGGCGAGGCCATGCTTGTACATCTGCAGGAAGATCCACTGCGTCCAGCGGTAATAATTCGGGTCGGTCGTGTCGATGACGCGGTCCCAATCAAAGCCGTAGCCGAGCATCTTGAGCTGGCGGGTGAAATTCTCGATGTTTTTCTTCGTGACGATGGCGGGATGGATGTGGTTCTTGATGGCAAAGTTTTCCGTCGGCAGGCCAAATGCATCGAAGCCGATGGGGTTCAGGACGTTATAGCCCTGCATGCGCTTTTTGCGGCAGATGATATCCATGGCTGTAAACGGACGCGGATGGCCGACATGAAGACCGGCAGCGGAGGGGTATGGGAACTCGATCAGGCCGTAAAACTTTGGCTTTTTGTCCCCAGTGACGGCGGCATAGGGCTTCTCCTGCTCCCATTTTTCCTGCCATTTCTTCTCAATGGCTGCAAAATCGTATTTCATAACAAGCTCCTTTGTCTCGTAATTTTTTTCATGATAAAACGCCCCTGACCATACGGTCAGGGGCGTAAATACGCGGTACCACCCTGATTCAGCTGCTTTTTCAAGCAGCCCTCAAGCGGCCTTTAACGCGGCCATGCGTCCGCCCTTACAAAGCTCGGGGCGGCGGCTCAGGGGTGAGAGACGTCCGGTTGATTCTCCCGGCTCGCACCGATCGCCGGGTCTCTGAAAGAATCGCGCAGGGCATTCCCCTTCTCTGCCTTTTACCGGGTCATTGTACGTTTTTTTGCGGCGTTTGTCAAGCGTTTTCGCCCAGAACGGCGGAAAGATTGACCTGATGGCCGTCCTGCCAGAGGCGTTCGAGGTCATAGAACTTTCTGGCCTCGGCGGTGAAGACATGGACGACGAGGCTGCCGAAGTCCATGAGCACCCACGTGCCGCCGCGATGGCCCTCCCGGGAGAGCATGGGCTCACCCGCTTCGTCCATGGCCTCTTCGACCGCGTCGCAGAGCGTCTTGACGTGAGTGGAGCTGGTGGCGGTGCAGATGAGAAAATAGTCGGCGAGGGTCGAAATGTCGGTGATGCCGATGAGGCGGATGTCCTCGCCCATTTTGGTGTCGAGCGCCTTTGCCGCAAGCGCGGCCACTTCTTTTGCACTGAGCATGGTTTTTATGTTCCTTTCTGATCTGTATCGGGTTCCTCCCAGAGTGTATCGTCCGGGAAGGGGTCTTCTATGGGGTCGGGATCTGCGGGCTCCTGCGGCGCCTCCGGGTCTCCCGGTTCCTCGGGGGTATCCTGCGGTTCGTCCGTCTGTTCCGGCTCCTCCGGTGCTTCCGGTTCCGGGTCAGGCTGCTTCTGATAGGAGTACGCCTGTTCGGGCGTGACGACGTTCAGACTGCCGGAGGCGATCGGCGCGTCATAGGGATTGAAGCAGGCGTTGACTGTTTCCAGCAGCCGTCCGGCGTAGAGGGGATAATAGGCCGCGCCGTTTATCATCGCGCCCTCGCCCTCCGCGGTGCAGCACTGCATGGTATCAAAATCGCAGGCCAGCAGCTCCTTGCCGAACCAGACCATATTGCCGGTTGTGAGGCTCGTGGTGACATATTCGGCAAAAATGTCTGCAAACTCCCCGATTTTTGTCAGGCTGCTGACGGACAGGCACCGCTTTGCCAGCGCCTTCAAAAACTGCTGCTGCACCTGCGTGCGCTGGATATCCTGCGTGGCGTAGCCTTGCGGAAGCGGACAAGCTCCATAGCCTTTTCGCCGTCCAGATGCTGCGGCCCCTTCTTCAGGTGGATATACAGATCCTGCGACGCATCCTCATAGTCCATGTCCTGCGGCACGTCAAAGTCGACGCCGCCGACAAGATCGACGGTCTTCTTGAACGCCTCCAGATCGACGAGCACATAGCCGTCGACCGGAAAGCCGAGCAGGCTGTGCAGGCGCGAGGCAAGCCGTTCCATGCCGTCCGCACCGCCGCCCGCGTAAACCGAGTTGATCTTCATAAGTCCCCCCGCCCCCGGTCGCGACCGGGGTATCGCGCGGGATAGACAGAAGCGCGACCGTGTGCGTGTTCGCATCCAGATGGGCGACGATGATGGTGTCGGTGCGGTAGCCATCGCCGTCGGTGCCGCAGATGAGAATGTTATACACGCCGTCGCGCAGCGCCTTGGGCTGCTCGGTGAATACGCGCTGCCACTCGCCGTCGCGCAGCACGTCGTCGCACTCGTCGTCGGATAGGTACACGTCGATGGCGTTGTCGCGATCGGCCGGCGAATGCCGTCGACGAACTGCAGGCCGAGCACCTTCGGATGCTGGCGCAGCCACCAATTGTCCGGCCTTGT
>ENA-OQCO01001123-OQCO01001123.1-human-gut-metagenome-genome-assembly--contig:-NODE-1123-length-11167-cov-3.104076_pt1 | contig 11167 bp, 10 predicted proteins | sample MGYA00242500_ERZ504582 | MGnify/ENA primary metagenome ERZ504582 (study PRJEB26092, sample SAMD00036346) | human gut metagenome | host: Homo sapiens | study: EMG produced TPA metagenomics assembly of...
TTTCAGTCTCAGGGGTTAAAATGCAGGTCAGTTCGTGCTATAATAAGAGGGGGGGGGGGGGACAATAAGCTGGAAAGACTCTGCTGGGGATAGTGACCGAGGGATGTCTATCTTTGATACAGAGTGATTTATTAATAGAATTTGAGTCTATTGTTTAAGAGCAGAGGATGAGAGGGAGAATGCTATGCCTGTAATTGCAGTGGATGCTATGGGTGGCGATAATGCGCCACAAGCGATCGTAGAGGGAGTTAACCAAGCTTTAGCAGAGTTCAAAGATATTGAAATCCAGCTTTATGGTGACGAAGCTAAAATCAAAAACTATTTGACAGCGAATGAACGTGTGAGCATTGTACATACTGATGAAAAGATAAATTCGGATGACGAGCCCGTCAAAGCAATTCGAAAGAAAAAGAAAGCTTCGATGGTTTTAGGTGCACAAGCTGTTAAGGAGAAAGCAGCGGATGCTGTAATCTCTGCAGGGAATACAGGTGCTCTTTTGGCCGCCGGTCTTTTTGTTGTTGGACGTATTAAGGGAGTTGAAAGACCAGGTCTTATGTCAACGATGCCAAGTTTTACTGGTCAACCCTTTGATATGCTTGATCTAGGAGCTAATGCTGAAAATACAGCTAATCACTTGCATCAATATGCTATTTTAGGCTCTTTCTATGCTAAAAATGTACGTGGAATTGCCACCCCTCGTGTAGGCCTCCTTAATAATGGGACTGAGAAAACAAAGGGGGATAGTCTTCGTAAGGAGGCTTTTGAGCTTTTATCCAAGGAAGCAAGTATTAACTTCATTGGTAATGTCGAGGCGCGTGAAATCATGTCTGGAGCTGCTGATGTGGTAGTGGCTGATGGTTTCACAGGAAATGCGGTTCTTAAGGCAATTGAAGGAACTGGACTTGGCACAATGAAGACTCTTAAGTCAGCCATAATGAATGGTGGTCTCAAAGCTAAGTTAGGTGCCTTCCTATTGAAGGATAGACTTAAAGGTATGAAAGAGACGATGGATTACTCAAGTGCCGGTGGAGCTGTTCTTTTTGGGCTCAAGGCTCCTGTAGTAAAATGTCATGGATCTAGTGATGCTAAAGCAGTCTACTATACCATTAAGCAGGTTCGTAAGATGCTCGATACTAAGGTGGTGGAGCAACTAGTTGACGCTTTCGACCCGAAAGAGGAGGTTAACTGATGAGTAGAGTAGAAATTCTTCAGGAAATGCAGCTCGTTATTCAAGAGCAATTGGATAGAGAGGACATTGTTTTAACCGAAGCTACCAAATTAAATGACTTGGGTGTAGATTCAATAGAGCTTATGGAGTTCATTATTAATTTGGAGGATGAGTTTTCCCTAGAGATTTCTGATAATACCATTGATCATATGGATAAGGTATCAGATTTGTTAGACTATTTGTCTGAGCAATTGAATAACAAATAAGAAAACTAGACTCTAGTTGTTAGATTCTAGAGGAATATAATAATGAAGCAACTATATGTTGTTGCATGTTTTCATTTTATTGGAGTGAGATAAAAAGCTAAAAGTTACATTGATTTAGCACTATCTCACTCCTTTTTTCTATACTTTTTTATTAAAAAACTCTAACCAACACTAAAAATCCGAACGTTATTTGTTTAACAAAACAAAAAAGTTTGATATATGTTTGTTTTTGGATTTTTGTGTGATATAATTAAGATGAACAAACTTGAAAGGCGAACGATTCTATGTCAAACCAACTGATTTATACTGGGAAAGCTAAAGATATTTATAGTACAGAAGACGAAAATGTGATTAAGTCGGTCTATAAGGACCAGGCAACCATGCTTAATGGTGCTCGTAAGGAGACCATTAAAGGGAAAGGCGTGCTTAATAATCAGATTTCGTCTCTTATTTTTGAAAAATTGAACGCTGCGGGTGTGGCTACTCATTTTATCGAACGTATCTCTGATACAGAACAACTTAACAAGAAGGTTACAATCATTCCTTTGGAGGTTGTGCTTCGTAACGTGACTGCTGGTTCTTTCTCAAAACGTTTCGGTGTGGAAGAAGGTCTGGACTTGAAAACTCCAATTGTTGAATTTTACTACAAAAACGATGATTTGGATGATCCATTTATCAATGATGAGCATGTGAAGTTTTTGGATATTGCTAATGATGAGCAAATTGCTTATATCAAGGAGGAAACACGTCGTATCAACGAATTGCTAAAAGATTGGTTTGAGCAAATTGGTCTTCGTTTGATTGACTTCAAATTGGAGTTTGGTTTTGATAAGGATGGCAAGATTATCTTGGCAGATGAATTTTCACCAGATAACTGTCGTCTTTGGGATGCGGAAGGTCACCATATGGATAAGGATGTTTTCCGTCGTGATCTCGGTAGCTTGACAGATGTGTATGAAGTTGTATTGGAAAAATTGCAAGGATTGAAGTAAAGTTTTACTTGGTCGTCACTACAATCTTTTAGTGGAAATAGATAAAGGAAATAAAATGGATAAACGTATTTTCGTTGAGAAAAAAGCTGATTTTCGTGTGAAATCTCGCTCTTTATTAAAAGAATTACAGCATAATATTCAGTTGAAAACCTTGAATGATCTTCGTATTGTACAAGTTTACGATGTCTTTAATTTGGCAGAGGATTTGTTTGCCCGTGCGGAAAAATATATCTTTTCTGAGCAAGTGACCGATACTGTTTTGGATGAAGCTACAGTTAAGACTGACCTTGAGAAGTATGCTTTCTTTGCTATCGAAAGCTTGCCTGGTCAATTTGATCAACGTGCAGCATCTTCACAAGAAGCTTTGCTTTTGCTTGGTAGCTCAAGTGATGTAACGGTTAATACTGCTCAATTGTACTTGGTTAACAAGGACATTGCTGCTAATGAATTGGAAGCTGTTAAAAATTATCTATTAAACCCAGTGGACTCTCGTTTCAAAGATATCACTGTTGGTATTGCTAAACAGGATTTCTCTGAGTCTGACAAAACGATTCCAAACTTGGATTTCTTTGAAACTTATACAGCAGAAGATTTTGCACAGTATAAGGCAGATCAAGGATTGGCCATGGAAGTGGATGACCTGCTCTTCATTCAAGATTACTTCAAGTCAATTGGACGTGTGCCAACTGAGACTGAACTTAAGGTTTTGGATACTTACTGGTCTGACCACTGCCGCCACACAACTTTCGAGACTGAGTTGAAAAACATCGACTTCTCAGCTTCTAAATTCCAAAAACAATTGCAAGCAACTTATGACAAATATATTGCCATGCGTGATGAGTTGGGACGTGCAGAAAAACCTCAAACCTTAATGGATATGGCGACTATTTTTGGTCGTTATGAGCGTGCCAATGGCCGTTTGGATGACATGGAAGTTTCTGACGAAATCAATGCCTGCTCAGTTGAAATTGAAGTAGATGTCAATGGTGTCAAAGAACCATGGCTTCTTATGTTCAAGAACGAAACTCATAACCACCCAACGGAAATCGAACCATTTGGTGGAGCGGCTACTTGTATCGGTGGTGCCATTCGTGACCCATTGTCAGGTCGTTCATACGTTTACCAAGCTATGCGTATTTCAGGTGCCGGTGATATTACAACACCAATCGCTGAAACACGTGCTGGAAAATTGCCGCAACAAGTCATTTCTAAAAAAGCGGCTCATGGTTATTCTTCATATGGTAACCAAATTGGTCTTGCAACAACTTATGTTCGTGAATACTTCCACCCAGGTTTCGTTGCCAAGCGTATGGAGCTAGGTGCAGTTGTCGGTGCAGCTCCTAAGGAGAATGTTGTCCGTGAAAAACCTGAAGCTGGAGATGTGGTTATCTTGCTCGGTGGTAAGACTGGACGCGACGGTATTGGTGGTGCGACAGGTTCTTCAAAAGTTCAAACGGTTGAATCAGTTGAAACAGCTGGTGCTGAGGTTCAAAAAGGTAATGCTATCGAAGAACGTAAGATTCAACGTCTTTTCCGCAATGGTGAAGTAACACGTCTTATCAAGAAATCCAATGACTTTGGTGCTGGTGGTGTCTGTGTGGCTATCGGTGAATTGGCAGATGGTCTTGAAATTGATCTAGACAAAGTGCCATTGAAATACCAAGGTTTGAACGGTACCGAAATTGCCATCTCTGAATCTCAAGAACGTATGGCTGTGGTGGTTCGTCCAGAAGATGTAGATATCTTCATTGCTGAATGTAACAAAGAAAATATTGATGCAGTTGTCGTTGCAACCGTGACTGAAAAACCAAATCTCGTAATGCACTGGAATGGTAAAACAATTGTTGATTTGGAACGTCGTTTCCTTGATACAAATGGTGTGCGTACAGTAGTAGATGTTAAGGTGGTTGACAAGGATATCAAGCTTCCAGAAGAACGCAAAACCTCTGCTGAAACCCTTGAAGCAGATACGCTTGAAGTTTTGGCTGACCTAAACCATGCAAGTCAAAAAGGTTTACAAACTATGTTTGATAGCTCGGTTGGTCGTTCAACAGTCAATCACCCACTTGGTGGTCGATACCAAATTACTCCAACTGAAGCTTCTGTTCAGAAATTGCCAGTCCAATATGGCGTGACAACAACTGCCTCTGTCATAGCCCAAGGATTTAACCCATACATCGCAGAATGGTCTCCATATCATGGTGCTGCATATGCAGTCATCGAAGCAACAGCTCGTTTGGTTGCTGTTGGTGCAAACTGGTCTAAGGCTCGTTTCTCTTACCAAGAATACTTCGAGCGTATGGATAAAAAAGCAGAGCGTTTTGGTCAACCAGTATCAGCTCTTCTTGGATCAATCGAAGCTCAGATTCAACTTGGTTTGCCATCTATTGGTGGTAAGGACTCTATGTCAGGCACCTTTGAAGAATTGACAGTACCACCAACCTTGGTTGCTTTTGGGGTGACAACAGCAGACAGTCGTAAGGTCCTTTCTCCAGAATTTAAGGCTGCTGGTGAAAATATCTACTACATCCCAGGTCAAGCTTTGGCCCAAGAGATTGATTTTGATCTCATCAAGTCTAACTTTGCTCAGTTTGAAGCTATCCAAGCTGATCACAAAGTGACAGCTGCATCAGCTGTCAAATATGGTGGTGTCATTGAAGCTCTTGCACTTGCAACGTTTGGGAACCATATCGGGGCGACTGTAACCCTTGAAAATCTTGAGACTGCCTTAACAGCTCAATTGGGAGGATTCATCTTCACATCTCCGGAAGAGATTGCAAGTGTTGGCAAGATTGGACAAACAGTAGCTGACTTTACACTTGCTGTCAACGGTGTAACGCTTGATGGACATAAACTTGACAGTGCCTTTCAAGGTAAATTGGAAGAGGTTTACCCAACTGAATTTGCACAAGCAACTGAGTTAGAAGAAGTACCTGCTGTGACGTCAGATACTGTTATAAAAGCTAAAGAAGTAGTTGAGAAACCAGTGGTTTACATCCCAGTATTCCCAGGTACTAACTCTGAGTATGACTCTGCTAAGGCCTTTGAAAAAGAAGGTGCCAAAGTCAACTTAGTACCATTTGTAACATTGAATGAAGAAGCGATTGTCAAGTCTGTTGTCACCATGGTTGATAATATTGAAAAAGCTAACATTATCTTCCTTGCAGGTGGCTTCTCAGCAGCGGATGAACCAGATGGAGCAGCTAAATTTATCGTTAACATCTTGCTCAATGAAAAAGTACGTGCAGCTATTGATAGCTTCATCGAACGTGGTGGTTTAATCATCGGTATCTGTAACGGGTTCCAAGCTCTTGTCAAATCAGGTCTCCTTCCATACGGTAACTTTGAAGATGCAAGCTGTACTAGTCCAACCCTCTTCTACAATGATGCCAACCAACACGTGGCTAAGATGGTTGAAACACGTATTGCCAATACTAACTCACCTTGGCTTGCTGGAGTGAAAGTTGGTGACATCCATACCATCCCAGTATCACACGGTGAAGGTAAATTTGTCGTGACGACTGAAGAATTTGCGGAGCTTCGCGATAATGGTCAAATCTTTAGCCAATATGTTGACTTCGAAGGCAAACCTAGCATGGATTCTAAATATAATCCAAATGGTTCTGTCAATGCTATTGAAGGTATCACAAGCAAGAACGGTCAAATTATTGGTAAGATGGGACACTCAGAACGTTTCGAAGATGGTCTCTTCAAAAATATTCCTGGAAATAAAGAACAGCACCTCTTTGCGTCAGCGGTTAAATACTTCACTGGAAAATAATAGAGCGAGTTTAGCGCACTCAGTAATGATATTTTTCGCTGTAGCGATATTCTTAGAGAACTGGAGAATTTTGTAAAATCGAGATCAAATTGGAAGAATGAGACGCTAGAGATAGCTACACTCGTTCGTGTTACCTAAGAAAATTATCACAAATAAAAGGTATATAAAATGACATACGAAGTTAAATCTCTTAATGAAGAATGTGGTGTTTTTGGAATTTGGGGTCACCCAGATGCTGCCAAATTAACTTATTTCGGACTTTATAGTCTTCAACACCGTGGCCAAGAGGGGGCAGGAATTCTCTCAAATGATGCGGGTCAATTGAAGCGTCATCGTGATATGGGGCTTCTCTCAGAAGTTTTCCGTGATCCAGCCAACTTAGACAAGCTGACTGGTAAGGCTGCTATCGGTCATGTTCGTTATGCGACTGCCGGTGAGGCTTCTGTAGACAATATTCAACCATTCATGTTTAAGTTTCACGATGGACAGCTTGGTCTTGCTCATAATGGGAATTTGACTAATGCAGTGTCACTAAGACGTGAGTTGGAGAAGAATGGGGCCATTTTTAGCTCAACTTCTGATTCAGAAATCTTAGCTCACTTGATTCGTCGTAGCCATAACCCATCATTTATGGGAAAAGTAAAAGAAGCTCTGAACACTATCAAAGGTGGATTTGCTTACCTTCTTATGATTGAGGACAAGCTAATTGCAGCCTTGGATCCAAATGGTTTTCGTCCCCTTTCTATTGGTAAGATGGCCAATGGAGCTATCGTGGTTTCATCTGAAACCTGTGCCTTTGAAGTAGTTGGAGCAGAGTGGATTCGCGATGTAAATCCAGGTGAAGTTGTTATCATCGATGATAACGGCATCACTTACGATAACTATACAACGGACACTCAATTGGCTGTTTGCTCAATGGAGTATATCTACTTTGCCCGTCCTGATTCAAATATCCGAGGGGTCAATGTCCATACAGCTCGTAAACGTATGGGTGCTCAATTAGCACGTGAGTTCAAACATGAAGCAGATATTGTCGTTGGTGTGCCTAATTCATCACTTAGTGCAGCCATGGGATTTGCGGAAGAATCAGGCTTGCCAAATGAAATGGGCTTGATAAAAAACCAATACACCCAACGTACCTTTATCCAACCAACACAAGAATTGCGTGAGCAAGGAGTTCGTATGAAACTCTCTGCCGTATCAGGTGTTGTTAAAGGAAAACGTGTGGTCATGATTGACGATTCCATTGTTCGTGGAACAACGTCCCGTCGTATCGTTCAACTCTTGAAAGAAGCAGGGGCGACTGAGGTTCACGTGGCTATCGGAAGTCCAGCCCTTGCTTACCCATGTTTCTACGGTATCGATATTCAAACACGTAAGGAATTGATTGCTGCCAATCACACAGTAGAAGAAATCCGTGAAATCATTGGTGCGGATAGCTTGACTTACTTGTCTATCGATGGCTTGATTGATTCCATTGGAATTGACACAGATGAACCAAATGGTGGCCTTTGTGTGGACTACTTCACTGGCAAATATTCAACACCATTGTATGACTACGAAAAAAGCTATTTGGAAAGTTTGGAAGAACACACTTCTTTCTATTAAGAGCAGTGCAGAAGAAAAAGAGGAAAAATTATGTCTAAAAATGCTTACGCGCAGTCTGGTGTAGACGTTGAAGCAGGTTATGAAGTTGTTGAACGTATCAAAAAACACGTTGCCCGTACAGAGCGTGCAGGTGTCATGGGAGGTCTTGGTGGCTTTGGTGGTATGTTTGACCTTTCAAAAACAGGTGTCAAAGAGCCCGTTTTGATTTCAGGGACAGATGGTGTCGGAACTAAACTCATGCTTGCTATCAAGTATGATAAGCATGATACTATCGGTCAAGACTGTGTGGCTATGTGTGTTAACGATATTATCGCTGCAGGTGCTGAACCCCTTTACTTCCTTGACTACGTAGCAACTGGTAAAAATGAACCAGCTAAATTGGAACAAGTCGTTGCTGGTGTGGCTGAGGGTTGTGTGCAATCTGGTGTGGCCCTCATTGGTGGTGAGACTGCTGAGATGCCTGGTATGTATGGCGAAGACGACTATGACTTGGCTGGTTTCGCAGTAGGTGTCGCTGAAAAATCACAAATCATCGACGGTTCAAAAGTAGCCGAGGTGATGTGCTTCTTGGACTTGCCTCAAGCGGTATCCACTCAAATGGTTACTCACTCGTTCGTCGTGTTTTTGCTGATTACACAGGTGAAGAAGTCCTCCCAGAACTTGAAGGCCAAAAACTTAAAGATGTTCTTCTTGAACCAACTCGTATCTACGTCAAAGCAGCTTTGCCATTGATTAAAGAAGAATTGGTTAACGGTATTGCCCACATCACAGGTGGTGGTTTCATCGAAAATGTACCACGTATGTTCTCAGATGACTTGGCTGCTGAGATTGACGAAAGCAAGGTCCCAGTACTTCCAATTTTCAAAGCTCTTGAAAAATATGGTGAAATCAAACATGAAGAAATGTTTGAAATCTTCAACATGGGTATTGGTCTCATGTTTGCGGTGAAACCAGAAAATGTGGAACGTGTCAAAGAACTTCTTGACGAACCTGTTTATGAAATCGGTCGAATTGTGAAGAAGGATGGCGCAAGTGTGGTGATTAAATAATGGCTAAAAGGATTGCTGTGTTTGCCTCTGGCAACGGCTCAAACTTCCAGGTGATTGCGGAACAATTTCCAGTAGAATTTGTCTTTTCAGATCACCGTGATGCCTATGTCTTAGAACGTGCCAAAAATCTAGGTGTGGCTAGCCATGCCTTTGAACTCAAGGAATTTGACAATAAAGAAGCTTATGAAGAAGCCATCGTCAAACTCTTGGATGAACACCAGATTGACTTGGTTTGTTTGGCCGGTTATATGAAAATCGTCAGTCCAACCTTGCTAGCAGCTTATGAGGCCGTATCATCAATATTCACCCGGCTTATCTTCCTGAATTTCCGGGAGCTCATGGCATTGAGGATGCTTGGAATGCAGGTGTTGACCAGTCTGGCGTGACTATTCACTGGGTGGATTCTGGCGTTGATACCGGTAAGGTCATCAAACAAGTCCGTGTCCCACGCCTTGAAGGTGATACCCTTGATACTTTCGAGACTCGCATCCACGAAACAGAGTACAAGCTCTATCCAGAAGTCTTGGATAGTTTGGGAGTAGCGAGAAAATGAGGAAGTGCTAGAGTTGAATGAAAATTTTCGACTGTAGCAGAGAAAGAACTTTAAAAAAGGAAAATAAAATGACTAAACGCGCACTAATTAGTGTCTCAGATAAAGCGGGCATTGTTGAATTTGCCCAAGAACTCAAAAAACTTGGTTGGGATATCATCTCAACAGGTGGTACCAAAGTTACCCTTGACAATGCTGGTGTTGACACCATTGCTATTGACGATGTAACTGGTTTCCCAGAAATGATGGACGGTCGTGTGAAGACTCTTCATCCAAATATCCACGGTGGTCTCCTCGCTCGTCGTGACCTTCATAGCCACCTTCAAGCGGCTAAGGACAATAATATCGAACTTATCGACCTTGTTGTGGTAAACCTTTACCCATTCAAGGAGACTATTCTCAAACCAGACGTGACCTATGCTGACGCAGTTGAAAACATCGATATCGGTGGGCCATCAATGCTTCGTTCAGCAGCTAAAAACCACGCTAGCGTAACAGTTGTGGTAGACCCTGCTGACTATGCTGTTGTTCTTGACGAATTGGCAGCAAACGGCGAAACAAGCTACGAAACTCGCCAACGTTTGGCAGCGAAAGTATACCGTCACACAGCTTCATACGACGCTTTGATTGCAGAATACTTCACAGCTCAAGTGGGTGAAACAAAACCTGAAAAACTCACTTTGACTTATGACCTTAAGCAACCAATGCGTTACGGTGAAAACCCTCAACAAGACGCAGACTTCTACCAAAAAGGTTTGCCAACGGCTTACTCCATTGCTTCAGCTAAACAGCTTAACGGTAAAGAATTGTCATTCAACAATATCCGTGACGCTGATGCCGCTATCCGTATCATCCGTGATTTCAAAGACCGTCCAACAGTCGTGGCTCTCAAACATATGAACCCATGTGGTATCGGTCAAGCTGATGACATTGAAACAGCTTGGGACTACGCTTATGAAGCTGACCCAGTGTCAATCTTTGGTGGTATTGTAGTCCTCAACCGTGAAGTTGACGCTGCGACGGCTAAGAAAATGCACGGTGTCTTCCTTGAAATCATCATTGCACCAAGCTATACAGATGAAGCACTTGAAATCTTGACTACCAAGAAGAAAAACTTGCGTATCCTTGAGTTGCCATTTGACGCTCAAGATGCCAGCGAAGCAGAAGCAGAATACACTGGTGTTGTCGGTGGACTTCTCGTTCAAAACCAAGACGTTGTTAAAGAAAGTCCAGCTGACTGGCAAGTGGTTACTAAACGCCAACCAACTGAAACAGAAGCAGCAGCTCTTGAGTTTGCTTGGAAAGCTATCAAGTACGTTAAATCAAACGGTATCATCGTGACTAACGACCACATGACACTTGGTGTTGGCCCTGGTCAAACTAACCGTGTGGCTTCAGTCCGTATCGCCATTGACCAAGCTAAAGACCGCCTTGACGGCGCTGTCCTTGCTTCAGATGCCTTCTTCCCATTTGCAGATAACGTGGAAGAAATCGCTAAAGCAGGTATTAAAGCAATCATCCAACCGGGTGGATCAGTACGTGACAAAGAGTCAATCGAAGCGGCTGATAAACATGGTTTGACAATGATCTTTACAGGCGTTGAGACATTTCCGTCATTAAGAATTCACAAAGCATCCAAGAAATTGGATGTTTTTTAGATCCCTTAAGTTTTCTTTAAGCTATCCAGCTATACTAAGGTCATCCTAAAAAACTTTTTTTCATAAATCTCCTAAAATGAACTGCACCCCAAAAG
>ENA-OQCO01001125-OQCO01001125.1-human-gut-metagenome-genome-assembly--contig:-NODE-1125-length-11132-cov-1.457974_pt1 | contig 11132 bp, 17 predicted proteins | sample MGYA00242500_ERZ504582 | MGnify/ENA primary metagenome ERZ504582 (study PRJEB26092, sample SAMD00036346) | human gut metagenome | host: Homo sapiens | study: EMG produced TPA metagenomics assembly of...
TTGTAATACTCCTCAATATGGCAGTTATCAGTTTGTAAAATGTAAAAGCAGCAAGCCACTCATCAACACGTTCTGTGTAAATGGGTGGCTGTTGTTCATCTTATATGGGGTCAATCCTCCAGTCTGCCGTGGTCACAGCCAAGGGAGAGATAGTGCTCCATCTCCCCTCCCAGTACCATCTGCGCATATTCCAGAGGCTTGTTGTACAGCAGCCATTCCAGTTCCGCCCGCTGTGCAGGGGTGTTGCCATACTCATCCTCGATGGTGATGCAGTCGATGGCAACGGCAGAGCCATCCGCAAACCGGGCTTCTATTCGGTTGGTGTCCATGTTGTAGCGGCAGGAAAGCAGCTTGTTCATAATCGTATCCTCCAAGTCTTGATTTTGATGATTGGCCACTCAAACCAATACCGTCAAGTCGTTGTCGGATGGGTCAATTTTCGTTTGTCTTTGAATTACTGCACGGTTTTCACATCACCGCCGGAAATCATCAGCTGGTAGGTGGCGCTGGAATGCCGCAGACCATGGAACACGATGCGGGTGAACTCCGGGTGCTCTACCCGCCAAGTACGGTACCATTTATCGCAATTTTCAAAAATAGTGCCGATCAAAAACGGCATATTGCAATATACAGTTTGCGGACGTTGCTTGTGCATTAAAAGTGCAAACTGCTATAGCATCAGCTGCTTTTTGGATTCTCCTTCATTGATTTTTCTGGCCCGTCCGCGCGTGGTGTCCTCAAAGGTTTCATCTTCACTGAATCGCAGCCAATAGGGGTCTTCCATCAGGCAGGCGTTGGTGCGCTTGACGATTCCCAAGCGTTGTAGTCGGGCAGCCCCATCAATTTCAAAATCTCTTTTCAGTCCATCCGATTTTTCGGGAAAATACGCTTCTTTGCCCAAACAACCACATCGACCAATGGAACTTCACGTTTGTCACCGATGAAAAGGTTCAGTGGGAGGTCATACTGCGGCACACCCTCATTTGCGCAAAGAGACTGCCCATCTTCGCTTAGGTGTGCGATTTCTTTTTCATCCATCATCAATTTCAGATAGGCCATTTTATCACCCCATAGCGACTTTCAGGTAGTGCAGACGGTATTTCAGGTATTGACGGATCGCAGATGCTCTTTTTTCGCTCAACAATGCAAGAATAGGCGAAATAGCCTGAATGATTTCTGTATACAGCGTATCCAGATCACGCACAGGCAGCACCGGAGCATCGAGCAGTTTGATCTGCTGGGCGTGACGGCTGCGGAATGGCTTCGATTTGTCGAACTGATAACGGAGCTTCGTGTCAGTCAATTCTTCAGCGGTTCCGGCCTCTGTGATGGAATTGCCCTTGACCATAACAAGCCGGTCATCCACGCGATACCAGCCCTTTGAGAGCATTCCACGGCTCGTCCGTGTTTCACGCTTTTCGACCAACTGGATTTCTGCTGGGAGTTCGATTGGGCTCATGGTATCACGCTCCTTTGCTCCATTATACCATGTTGGGATGGATAGACAAGATGAATCGTGGTTTCATTCTGCATACACGACTTCCCTCACCACTACCTCTTCCACCTGCGCTTTCAGCCCATTCATGTGCGCCACCCAGAGAAGCTGTGCGCGCTCTTTGTCTGGCGCAGGGAACTTGTCTAACAGAGTGGTCATCGTGCGTTCCAGCCACGCGCAGGCCGTTTTTGGGACATCCGGCAATTCATGGATTGGTGTGTGGAAGGGCCGTCCACCTCCCCGCGCAACCGCCCTTTTCCGCAAAACGCGGGCGAACTTCAAAAAATGTTACAATTTTCTCATGAAAAAGGGCGGTTTCCCATTGACAGGCTTGTTATAATAGGAGTGTAAAGATTTTTGAGCCAGCACTCGGCGGCTCGGATTGCTTGAAGGTTCCGATTTGCGGACTTTGGAAAAAAGAAAGAGGCAACAGCATTATGACCAAGATCGATATTTTCTCCGGCTTCCTTGGTGCCGGTAAGACCACCCTCATCAAAAAGCTCATCAAGGAGTCCTTTGCGGGCCAGAGGTCGTTCTGATCGAGAACGAGTTCGGCGAGATCGGCATCGACGGCGGCTTTTTGAAGGAGTCCGGCATCCAGATCAACGAGCTGAACGCCGGCTGCATCTGCTGCTCGCTGGTGGGCGATTTCCGCGCCGCCTTGCAGCAGGTGGTGGAGCAGTATCACCCCGACCGCATCGTCATCGAGCCGTCGGGCGTGGGCAAGCTGTCCGATGTGACCCGCGCCGTCGAGGGCGTGGCCGAGCACCTGGACGTGCAGCTGAACAGCTTTGTCACCGTGGCTGACGTGAACAAGGTCAAGATGTATATGAAGAACTTCGGCGAGTTCTACGATGACCAGATCAGCCATGCAAGCTGCATCATCCTGAGCCGCACCCAGACCGCCAGCGAAGAGAAGATCGCTGCAGCGGTGGCTATGCTGCGCGAGAAGAACCCCACCGCCACCATCGTCACCACCGCGTGGGATGCCCTGACCGGTGAGCAGATTTTGAACGCTATGTCCACGAAGGACGACTTCAAGGCAGAGCTGATCGCCATGGCAGCCAAGGCCAATGAGGAGCATGCCCACGAGGACGAGGAAGAAGAGCACGAGCATCACCATCATCATTATGATGAGAACGGCGTGTGTAGCTGCGGCCATCACCATCACGACGATGATGACGATGACGACGAGGACGAACATGAGCATCATCACGACCACGATGACGAGGATCACGACCATGACCACTGCTGCCATCATCATGACGACGAGGAGGATGACCACGATCACGATCATTGCTGCCACCACCATCACGACCATGATGATGAGGAGGAGCACGAGCATCATCACGATGAGGACGGCCACTGCTGCTGCGGTCATCACCACCACCATCATCACGATGGCCACGATGCCGATGAGGTCTTCACCAGCTGGGGCGTCGAGACCGCCAAGAAGATCGCAAAGGCTGACATCGAGCATGCGCTGACCGAGCTGGATACCGGCAAGTACGGCATGATCCTGCGCTCCAAGGGCATCGTGGACGGCGGCGCAGACGGCTGGCTGGAGTTTGACTATGTGCCCGGCGAGTGGGAAGTCCGTTCCCGCGGCGCAGACGTCGGCGGCAAGCTGGTCGTCATCGGCTCCAAGCTGGACGAGAAGGCCATTGCCGGCCTGTTCGGCTGCTGAGCCCGGACAACACAGAGGAGGAAAACCGTTTATGGCAAATGAGATCCCGGTCTACCTGTTTGTGGGCTTCCTCGAAAGCGGAAAGACCAAATTCATCCAGGAGACCTTTGAAGACCCCAACTTCGACTCCGGCGACAAGACCCTGCTGCTGGTCTGCGAAGAGGGCGAAGAGGAATACAATCAGAAGAAATTCGCCTTCCCCGGCGTGACCCTCTACAATCTGGAGGACAAGGCAGAACTGAACCCCCAGAACCTGGCCAAACTGGCCAAGGAAGCAGATGCAGGCCGCGTGGTCATCGAGTACAACGGCATGTGGCTGCTGCAGGACCTGGCCAACAATCTGCCCGAAAACTGGATCGTCTACCAGTGCATCGCCACGGCCGACGGCACCACGGCCCTCACCTATGCCCGCGACAACTCCATGCGCGCTCTGCTGCTGGACAAGATCGCCCGCAGTGAGCTGATCGTCTTCAACCGCGCGGAGGCCGTCAACAACGACGCCGCCCGTCAGGAGCTGCACAAGCTGGTGCGTCAGGCATCCCGCAAGTGCGACATCGCCTATGAGTTCGCTGACGGCAGCGTGGCCTACGATGATATCCCCGATCCCCTCCCCTTCGACCTGAACAAGCCGGTGGTGGAGATCGGCGACGACGATTTCGGCATCTGGTATATGGACTGCCAGGACGAGCCCCAGAAGTACGCGGGCAAGACCGTGAAGTTCCTGGCGCAGGTCTGCCAGACCAACCGCGCAGGAAAGAACAGCTTCGTGCCCGGCCGCTTTGCCATGACCTGCTGTGTGCAGGACATCCAGTTCGTCGGCTTCCCCTGCTCCTACGATGGCTACAAGGCTCTGGAGCAGCGCGCCTGGGTCACTGTGACCGCAAAGGTCAATTACAAGTTCCACAACATCTACCGCGGCAAAGGCCCGGTGCTGACCGCCATCTCGGTCGAACCCGCCGAAAAGCCGCTGAACGATGTCGTCACATTCTCTTAACCCGCACACTGAAATCACATCAAGGAGGATCTCACCATGAAACGTTGTTTCGCGTTCTGGGCGCGGCTGCTGCCGTCGCCGCCACCGGTGCCGCCATCGTGGTGCTGGACAAAGTTCTGAACGACAAGGGCCCGCTCCACGTCGAAGAGGTGGAGTTCCCCGAAGAGGCTGAAAAGGACCCTGCAGAGGCCGCCAAGGCAGCCGAAGCCTACGCCGAAGGCGAGGCCAAGACCGCTGAGCCGGGCGACGCATGGCCCCCGGCCTCGAGAAGGCATCCGAGGAAAAGGCATCTGAAGAGCCGGAGGCTCCCGCTGCACAGCCGGAGACGGCCGAGGAAAAGCCTGTGGCCGAGGAAGCACCCGTGAACCCGGTGGAGGCCGGCCCCGCCGTCGCCCCCAGGGATGAGACAGGCAAGTTCGACGTCACCAAGATCGCTGAGGCCAGCGATTTCACCGGCGTGGAAGAGGAATCCGGCTGCAAGAACTGAGATTTTGTAAGATAAAAAAGGACGTCTCGTCGCAGGATGAGACGTCCTTTTTTTGATGCGTTTTATGCGCCGTTGGCGATCTGCTTCAGCCGTTCTTTGTCCAGTACGGTGACGCCGCCGCGGTAAAGGCGGACAAGGCCCTCCCCGGCAAAGTATTTCAGCAGGCGGCTGACGACCTCGCGGGCGGAGCCCATGTAGCGGGCGATCTGGTCGTGGGTCATGCGGACATCCGTGCCGCCGGTCTTTGCCAGCTCGTCGGTGAGGAAGATGGCCAGCCGCCGGTCGGCGCTCATGAACAGGATCTGCTGCATGGTCCACATGGTGTCGGAGAAGCGCTCGGCGGTCATCTGGTAGGCGTAGCAGCGGACATGGACGTTCTGCTGCATCAGCTGGCGGAACACGCCTGCGCCGATACAGTAGGCCTCGGTGTCCTCCTCGGCGTCGATGTACAGGTCAAAGTTGACGGAATCCATCACGCAGGATGCCGACAGGATGCAGACTTCGCCGGGAAACAGCCGGTAGAGCGTGATGTCCCGCCCATCTTCCGAGAGCAGATAGGCCCGCAGCTGGCCTGCCCGCAGCAGCAGGATGCCCACGCAGTTCTCGACCGGGCTGTGGACCCGCTCCCCTTTCCGGTAGCGCACCGGCCGGGTGAAGCGGCAGAGCTGCGCCTGTTCCTCCGGCGTGAGCTGGTCCCAGAATGGGAAAGCGCAGGCCAGACAGTTCCGGTTGACCGGAGTATTTTGCACATCGGACATGGTGTTATCCTTTCCGCACCGCTTTGGCAGCTTCGGTGCCTGCAAGTGCTCCCTCATAAACGGCCTTGGCGACCTGCAGCAGCCCGCCGGTGCAGTCCCCGGCGGCGTAGAGGCCGGGCAGGGTGGTCTGCATCTTCTCATCCACGACGATGCGGTTCCCCTCGACTTCGGCCCCCAGTTTGCGGGCCAGCGCCGTGCTGCCAGCCACGCCCAGCGCCACGAACACGCCGGACAGGGGCACCTGTCGGCCGCCGTTCAGCTGCACACCGGTGACGGTCTGTTCGCCGAGGATGGCGTCCACCGTTTCGGGGCAGACTGTCACCTCCGGCGGGAACTGTGCCGTCAGCGGGGCCCCGTTGGTCAGGAGGGTGACGCTCTTTACCACTGGCAGAAGGGCCTGCACCTCATGCAGGGCATATTCGCCGCTGCCCAGCACCGCCACATCCTTTCCCCGGTAGAAAAAGGCGTCGCAGGTGGCGCAGCAGCTCACACCATGGCCTTCCAGCTCTGCCAGACCGGGGATCTTCGGTGCGGCGCGGGAAGCGCCGGTGGCCAGGATGACGGCATCGGCGGGGAACTCGCCCGCCAGCGTCTCGACGGTGAGCTTGTCGGTGTAAGTCAGGCCCACGGCCTCGGTGGTAACGAACTGCACCCCCAGCGCTCTGGCCCCTTCGATGCCCCGGCGTTCCAGTTCGGCACCGGAGATGGGTTCGGCAAAGCCGTAGTAGTTCTGGATGTGCGCGGCGCGGTCCAGTGCGCCGGGCCCTTTGGTGAGAACGGTCGTTTCGACCCCTGCGCGGGCCGTGTACAGAGCGGCCGACACGCCGGCCGGGCCGGAACCGATGATGACGATGTTGGGCATGGGAAGCCTCCTGAAGTTTTTCTTCTAGTATACACCTTTTCCCGCAAAAATCTGTGACCAGGTCTCAAAACTGCACACTTTTCATCCGGGGCCGAGTGTGTTATACTGAATCGACTGAATTTGACCCAGGGAGGCACCGAACATGTCCAAGCAGCGTTTGCTTTTATCACCACCGGCGGCACCATCGCCAGTGTGCGCACCGCACAGGGGCTGCGGCCCGTTCTGACCAGCGAGGAGCTGCTGGCCCATCTGCCGGAACTGAACGAGCTGTGTTGCCCGGAGACGCTGGCGCTGTGCAGCATCGACAGCACAGACCTCGGCCCCGAACACTGGCTGCTGATGGCGCGGGCCGTGCAGGAGAATTATGCGCTCTACGATGGCTTCATCATCTGCCACGGCACCGATACGCTGGCCTATTCGGCGGCGGCGCTGTCCTACCTCATCCAGAATGCGGACAAGCCGATCATCCTCACCGGTGCGCAGCAGCCCATCTCCAACGAGATCACGATGTGAAGAAAACCTGCGCGACAGCGTCATCTGCGCCACTGGACCCCGGCAGCCGGGGCGTGATGGTGGTGTTCGGCGGGCATGTCATCGCGGGCACCCGCGCCAAGAAGAACAAGACCATCAGCTACGATGCCTTTGCGTCGGTCAACTTCCCGGCGTTGGCGCTGGTGCAGGGCGACCGGCTGGTGCGGTATATCCCCTCGCCTTGGCCCACCGGCCCGGTGGAGTTTGGCCGGGCGCTGAACCCGAGGTCTTTCTGCTCAAGCTGACGCCCGGCCTTGGCCCGGAACTCATCCCAGCCATTTTTCAACAATACGACTGCGTCATCGTGGAAAGCTTCGGCGTGGGCGGCATCCCGCAGCGGCTCATGGACGCTTTTGCAGAGAATCTGGGCGATTACGACAAGACCCACAAGATCCTGATCTTAACCACACAGGTCACCTACGAGGGCAGCGATGTGGGCATTTACGAGGTCGGCAAGCGGGTCCGGAACCGGTTCCGCTTCCTGGAAGCCCACGACATGACCATTGAGGCCGTCGTCACAAAGGTGATGTGGCTGCTGGCCCAGAACTGCGAGAGCTTCGACCAGCTCCAGCAGCGGTTCTATCGGCAGGTCAATTTTGATACGTTTTATCATTGAAGGCGCTGTGTCCAAAACGCAGGCGGCCGGCCCTTTTTGACGGGAAATCATAAAAATCGCCCCCAAATTTACAAAAACGTTGCAACTGTGCCGTTGCACAAGCCAAAAGGTATGGTATACTATAAGAGGATTCTGGCAGAACTTCTGCCGCAAATGCCCCGCTGAGGGGCCAAGATAAAGGAGCATTGGAACAGTATGGTTCGCATTACTATGGAAGACGGCGGCGTCATCGACATTGAGCTGAATGAGGGAGCCGCCCCTCTCACCTGTGAGAATTTCAAGAAGCTGGTCGGTCAGGGCTTTTACAACGGCCTGACCTTCCACCGCGTCATCCCCGGCTTTATGATCCAGGGCGGTTGCCCGCTGGGCAACGGCACCGGCGGCCCCGGCTGGAGCATCAAGGGTGAGTTTGCTGCCAATGGCGTCAACAACCCGATCAAGCACACCCGCGGCGTCATCAGCATGGCCCGCAGCATGAGCCCGAACAGCGCCGGCAGCCAGTTCTTCATCATGCACCAGGATGCCCCCCATCTGGACGGCCAGTATGCCGCATTCGGCAAGGTCGTGGCCGGTATGGACGTGGTGGACAAGATCGCTGCAGTCGCCACCGACTGGAACGACAAGCCCAAGACCCCGGTCCGGATGAAGACCGTCGAGCTCATCGAGGGCTGAATCACGATCTGAAAAAGAGCTTTCCGCCGCAGGGCGAACTTCACCCCATGTGTAGACAGTATGCTGTTTAACACATGGGGTGTTTTGTATGCCGAAAGGGTACCGCAAGTACAATGGAACACGGATCAGATTTTTGTCAATCCCGGCTGTCCGCCTCCAGCAGCGCGCGCTTCACGCTGATGAGGCTCTGCGGGCTCACGGAGAAGCTGCGCAGGCCGAGTTTCAGGTACTGCACGGTGTTGGCCGGGTTGCCGACGGCCAGACCGCAGATGGTCACGGGGATCTGGCCCGCGTCCGCCGCCTCCACGACCATGGCGATGAGCTTTTTCATCGCGTGGCTGGCCGGGCGGTAGTAGCGCTCGGCGATGGAGAGGTCGCGGTCCACGGCATGGGTGTACTGGATGAGGTCGTTCGTCTCAATGACGAAGAACTCACACCCGTGGGCCACAAATTCTTCCGCCGTCAGACAGGCCGACGGTACACTGAGCATGACGCCGAAGGGCATCTTCTCGTTGAAGCGCTCCCCCCGCTCCCGCAGGTGCTGGCGGCAGTGCTCCACCAGCTTCATGGCTTCGTCCCAGTCTTCCAGATTGGTCACCATCGGGAACATCACCCGCAGCGGGCCGTCTGCCGCCGCACGGAACAGCGCACAGATCTGGGTCTCGAACTGATGGGGGCGGCGCAGGCTGCTGCGGATGCCCCGCAGGCCCAGCTTGGAGGACTCCGGCCCCTGATGGGCGTCGGCCATGGTGCGGTCTGCGCCGAAATCAAAGGTGCGCACCGTGACCACCCCGCCCTTTGCCGCCGCCAGGCAGGAGTGATAGAACACATACTGCTCCTGCTCGTCCACCGGGCGGCCCGGCAGCATCATGTAACCGCTGCGCAGCAGACCCACGCCCGGACGCACCGGACTGCCGCGCCGTTTCGATGTCCTCCTGCCCGAAGCAGTTGGCCAGCAGCTCAAAGGGCTGGCCGTCCTTCGTCCGGCACGGCAGCGCGCAGACGCGGTTCATCTCCTCGTTCTCCCACTGCTTCTCGCAGATGCGGGACATCGCCTGCTGGCGGGTGACGGCATCCGGGTCGAGGATGCACTCGCCGTTGTCGGCGTCCAGGATAGCCGTGCGGCCGTCGCAGTCGTTCAGAAAATCGCTGCCCACCTGCACGATGCCGGGGATGTGCATGGCCCGCGCAATGATGGCCGCATGACTCTGCTTGTTGCCTTCTGCCGTGATGATGCCCAGGATCATTCCGGCGGGCACACTGAACAGGTCGCTCGGCATGAGCACCTCTGCCGCCAGGATGACGGGGTGGTCCAGCGCCAGCCAGACGCGGGGGCGGTTGGTCAGGATGTTCACCACGCGGCGGGCGGCATCAAGGATGTCCACGCTGCGCAGCTGCATATAGGCGTTGTCTTCCATCTGGGCCAGCTGGTCGGCATAGCGGCGGCCGGCCCGGTCTACGGCTTCGGCTGCGCCGACGCCTGCCTTGATCTGGAACCGGACTTCGTTCATGAAGCCCTCGTCCTCCAGCATCATGCTCTGGAACAGGAAGATGGCCTGTTCGGTGGGGCCGCTGCGCTCAGCCATCGAGTCCAGCTCGGCCTGTGCCGTCTTGACGGCCCGGTCCAGCAGCCGCTGTTCCCGGTCCGGGTTGAACGGCCCTGTGCCGAAGCTCTCGGTCCTGCGCTCCACACGGCTCACCTGCCCCAGCACCAGCCGGACGAGGCAGCAGTCCCTGATAGACTTTCATTCCTCTGTCACCTCCATCGGGGCAGGCGCAGTCAGCGTGCGGCAGACCAGCGCCTGCAGGAATGTATTGGGCAGCAGCGCTGCCCATGCGGCCTGCGCCGCGTTTCCGCTGCCCTCGAACAGCGGTTCAAACCCCTCGATGCGGGTGCGGTCACAGGTCTCCAGAAACGCCTTTGCCAGCGTCTCCACGGTGTAATACCGGGTGGGGTCCACGCCCACATCCTCGGCGGCCGCTTCCAGCGGGGCCAGCTCTGCGTCCTGCATGTTGGCCAGCTTGAGCGCCAGGTCTGCCGTCAGTGTCACCGGGTACTTTGCCTTCACCGCCTTCTGCACAGCGTCGAACCGCTGCCGGAATGCGGCCGCGTCCTGTGCGGTCTGCTCGTTCTTCGCCACCGCATAGGCACAGCCGCGCAGCCGCCCGAGGCCCGCAGGGTGTCGTAATAGCCCAGCTCGATGTTCCGTCTGGCGGTGTCCGGGTCAAAGTGGAGGATATCGCCCAGCTCCCAATAGCTGCGCACCATGGTGGTAGGCAGGCCGGTGCGGTTGGGCAGGGTGATGCCCACCCCCTCCAGATCGACACAGACCAGCTCCTCGGCCCCCATTTTCTGGGCCAGCCCTGTGGGCATGTTGTCGCGGTAGCCGCCGTCCAGAAACTGCACTCCGTCGATCTGTTTGGCCCGCAGCGCCGGGAAGCAGGCAGCCGAAGCCAGCAGGTAATCCTTCACCTTGCCTTTCGGGATCTCTTCCAGCGGCAGCTCACGGGGCTTCAGGCCCCGCTTTTCCACTGTGACGAGCCCGAACCGGATGGGCGAGGCGCGCAGCGCGTCCTCGTCCAGCACCCGCTCCACGATCTCTTCCAGCGGGGTGACATCCATGCCGCCCGCGCGCACCACGTCCCGCAGGAACTGGTGCAGCTCGGTCAGGTTCCGGGTCTCCTCCGGCAGCTCCATCACGTCCTGGCTGCGGATGCTGGTCCACATATCCCGTGCGGTCTCGTACAGGTCCAGCGCGAACATCGCGCCGTTCAGGCTGCCCACACTGGTGCCGGTGATGATCTGCGGGTTCCAGCCGAGTTCGGTCAGGGCACGCCAGACGCCCACCTGATAGCTGCCGCGGGCCCGCCGCCGGCAAGCACCAGTGCCTTTCTGGGGGTATCGTTCTGCGCCATCCAATACGCCTCCTTGTCGTCCGATTCAAACCTGCAAAAAGTATACCATATTTCGGAAAATTTCTCCCTGTTTTGGAACAAAAGCGATGGTATAATTTAGTAAATTATGACTGT
>ENA-OQCO01001128-OQCO01001128.1-human-gut-metagenome-genome-assembly--contig:-NODE-1128-length-11094-cov-1.350415_pt1 | contig 11094 bp, 11 predicted proteins | sample MGYA00242500_ERZ504582 | MGnify/ENA primary metagenome ERZ504582 (study PRJEB26092, sample SAMD00036346) | human gut metagenome | host: Homo sapiens | study: EMG produced TPA metagenomics assembly of...
CTGCCAGCACCGCATCCAGCCGCAGAGAAGAAACGGTCGCCGTTTGCAGCGTCCGCTCCGCCTGCGGGAACTCCGGAAGCTCCTCCAGCGGCAGAAGCTGAGTCGTGACCTCCACCCGGCCCGCCTGCAGCAGTTCCTGACAGATGAGCTGCGCCGCCGGTTCCAGCGCAAAGACATAGGCCGTGCCCGGCGCATCGGAGGGCAGGACGATGTCGCCCAGCGCCTCCCGCCGCAATTCCAGCCCCATCAGGCTGCCGAGGTAATCCTTGTGCGCCGGAAGAGCAGCCCCGGCCTGCACCCGGCAGGTGAGCCGGACGCAGCACAGCGGGCTGTCCGGCCAGCTGCCCTCCGGCTCCAGGCAGAGGAGCCGGCGCTCTGCACCGGGCCAGCCGCCCTCGAAATGATACACATTTTCCGGGACAGCGGCGCGGTTGAGCGCTGCTCTGGCAAGATCCTGCTCCCGGTCACTCAGAAAGGCGGAATAGCGCGGGATGCCGCGGCTCTCCGCCGTGCGGGCCAGATCCTCGATGTGCCGCATCAGATAGCGCTCTTCATCGCTGCGGGCGGGGACGAAGCCCCGCACGGCTTTGGGGGCAGGATCAATAGAACGCGCCATTGTTCTCCAGCTCGTCCAGCAGATCGCCCATGATATCCACGTTGTAGGGGGTGATGATGAAGGTGCTGTTTGCCACGCGCTTGATCTGGCCGTTGTTGGCGTAGGCAACGCCGGAGAGGAAATCGACCAGGCGGCGGGAAACTTCCTTGTTGGTAGACTCCAGGTTCAGGACCACGGTGCGCTTGTTGTTCAGGTGGTCAGCGATGGTGCTGGCTCCTCAAAGCGCTCCGGCTTGACCAGAACGACCTTGAGCTGGGTGGTCGCATGGATGTTGACCACCTTGTTCTTTCTGGGGGTGCCCTCTGCGGGCTCCTCATCCTCTTCGCCTGCCCCGACGCCCAGACCGTTGTTGTTGTTCACCATCTGGGGGCCGTCGTCGATGTACTGATCGTCGTACTCGTCCTCGCTGCCGAAAAGCCCCTTCTTCAGACTATCCACAAAAGACATAGAAACTGCTCCTTTCATTCGGGCGGCTTGCGCTGCCTGGCTGATTTTGCAAAGAGATGCAAATAGCTTCTACTATTATCGGATTTTTTGCCGCAGATGTCAATAACTACAAAAGTTTTCCGTCATACAAATTTTGTCCGGAGACGATAATCTCGTCATAAAGGCGAACCTGACTGACCGAACCGGCCGTTCCGCTGGGCAAAACGATGAGATGATCGCCATCCAGCACCTGGGGGTGCTGGTCGTCCACGGGGTCGATCTTGCAGAAGCGGGCCAGGTTGCCGTACTTGACGTAGACGCCGGGGATGTAGTTCTCGCCCTGGCCCTCGGCCTCGGAGCCGTCCTCCTTGAGGTAGTGGACCGCCGCCTGCGGCACCCGCAGACCGGTGCTCTGCCCCACGATGACCTGCGCATTGGCCCGGTTCAGCCGCAGCACGTCGCCGTTGATGACCTCGCACGAGAGGACGAAGCGGGTCATGTCGTTCTCAGTGTCGATGTTCACTTCCTGCACGGTGGCCTTGAGGGGCGTTTCCGCCTGGCCGGGGAAACGGATCTCCACCGAGGTCTTCCGCGGTTTTCCGTCCGAGCCCAGCAGCTTTTCGCCCTGTTTGGCCGAGCAGATGCCCGCGTAGTACCAGGTGAAGCCGGAGACGATCTTGCCCGCGCAGCCGTCCAGTTTGATCTCCGGGGAGGACTCGATGTAGGCTTTCAGGTCCGCAGCACCCAGCGCAAGGATGTCCTCCATGCCGGCATTGAGCCGCCCGGAACTGGCCGAACGGATGAAATAGCCCGTCTGCGGGGCGGTGATCTGGGTGGGACTGCCCAGCTGGGCCTGCACATTGGACGCCTGCTGCACCAGCGCGGCGATCTGGTCCGAGAAGGTGGAGACCTCACCGGTGATGATCCAGAGCTTGTTCTGGGCCAGCAGATAGTCCTCCGTCTGGGCGTCGGTATCCTCGTAGTCGGAGGCATCCAGCGCATCCATCAGATCATACAGCGCCGCCGAGCGGTCTTTGCGCAGGGATTCCATCTGCGCCGAGGTGGTGTTCTGTGATTTTTGCAGCAGGTCGATCTGGTCGTTGATCTGGGTCAGCTGCTGGCGCAGACCGGCCTGGGAAGCATCGCTGTAGACTTCCGCCACCGCAGTGCCCGCCGAGACGCGCTCGCCATCGGCCACAAGGTAGCCCAGCGTGCCGTCCCCGGCCACGTAGCTTTCGTTGAACAGCAGTACGCCCTCGGCATCCACCGTGTCTTCCACCGTAGCCAGAAGGGCCGTTTCGTAGGTGTTGGGCGGGAACAGCACCTGCATGGCCTGATAGAAGACATACACGGCCGCCAGCAGCAAAAAGACGATGGCAACGCCTGCCAGCGTCTTCAGTGCGCCGGGCAGCTCACGTTTTTCCTTCTCTTCCTGCATTCTGCTCATCCTTTCGTGATAAATTCCTGCGTCAGTGCGGCGGCGCGGGCCTGGAGGTCTGGTGCCGCTGCGTCCAGCCAGACCACACCGTCCATGTGGCGGAACCAGGTCAGCTGACGCTTGGCGTAGTTGCGGGAAGCCTGCTTGAGCTTCTCCACGCAGGGCGTCAGTTCCGACTCCCCCATAAAGTAGGGAAAGAATTCCTTATAGCCAATGGCCTGCGCTGCCGTTTTGAAGCGGGTCCGGTTTGCAAACACGGTTTCGGCTTCGGCCAGAAGGCCCGCGTCCATCATCCGGTCCACCCGCAGGTCGATGCGGCGGTAGAGCTGGGCGCGCTCCGGGAAGTCCAGCCCCAGCACCAGTGCGCGGTAGGGCCGCTCCGGCGGGAGCGAAGCCGCCTTCTGTTCACTGAGGCGTCGGCCGGTGGCGCGGTAGTGCTCCAGCGCCCGCAGCACCCGCACCTGATTGTTCGGGTGGATGGCGGCAGCGGCTTCGGGGTCCACCTGTTTCAGCTCTTCGTACAGGGCAGCCGGGCCTTTTTCGACCAGCTCTGCCGCCAGCTTCTCCCGCAGGCCGTCCGGGGCTTTTTCGGCCGTGAAGCGGACGCCGTAGAGGAAGCTCTGAACGTACAGCCCAGTGCCGCCCACCAGGATGGGCAGCTTTCCGCAGGCGGAGAGGTCGGCTTCCAGTGTTCCGGCCAGCGTAGTGAAATCCGCCACGCTGAAGGTCTGGTCCGGCTCCAGAAGATCGACAGCATGGTGTGGGATGCCGTGGGTCTCTTCCGGCGTCACCTTGGCGGTGCCGATATCGAGGCCTTTATAGATCTGCATCGAATCCGCACTGATGATCTCGCCGCCGAACTGCTCGGCCAGCGCAACGCCCAGCGCGGTCTTGCCGGTCGCGGTCGGGCCGACCACAGCGAGGACCGGGTGTTTTTTCTCAAACGATTCGGCCAAACTGCTTTTCCAGCTCCTTTCGGGTCAATTTGAGGACGCAGGGGCGGCCATGCGGGCAGAAGGGCGGCACTTCGCCGGACAGGATCTTCTCGGCCAGCGCCATAAGCTCCTGCGGGGAGGTGTGGTCCCCTGCTTGATGGCTGCACGGCAGGAGATGGAGTGGAGCACCCACTCGGTCTTTTCGCTCAAGGCGTCGCGGCTGCCGTGGGCCAGCTTCGCCGCCAGCTCCACGAGAAGGTCTTCGGCGCTGCTCTGCTCCACATCGGCAGGGACCGCGCGCAGAAAGACCGAATTGCCGCCAAAGTCGTCGATCTCCAGCCCGGCACGTTCCAGCAGGTCGATGTTGGCCAGCAGTGCCGTCTTCTCCTCGGCCGAAAGCTCCACCACCACCGGTTCCAGCAGCAGCTGGCTGGGCACATCGCCGTAGGACGCGGCCAGCTTTTCAAAGAGCTGGCGCTCGTGGGCCGCGTGTTTATCAATGATGCACACCTCGTCCCCCCGCTCCGCGAGGATGTAGGTGCGGAAAAGTTCGCCCACATAGCGGAGCGGCTCCGGCCCCTCCTGAAGATCAAGCCCATCTGTTCGGGCGTCCCGGCGGGGGCCGACGCTCCTTCCGTTTCGGCGGGTCCGGCCGCAGCGGGTTCCGGTCCTGTCGTTTTGGGCTGCGGGGCCGGGTCCCATGCCGCCATGCGGTCCTGTGCTCCGGGCAGGTCGTCTGCATCTGGCTCGATGTCGAGCTGGGCCTCGCTGGACGCTGCACGGAAACGCGGCGCAACCGGTTCGGCAAGGTCTGCCTCCTCTTCCGGCCGCTTCGGGCTGTGCAGGCTGACATCCGGATTCAGGGGAGCCGAAGGTGCAACCGTTGTCCAGCTGTGCTCATTGGGGGATGCCGTAGACGGCCCCGGCAGGATGTCCGCTTCCGCCGCTGCCGGGCGGACTGGCCGGGTGGGCATAGCCGGAGCCAGGACCGCCGGTGCAGCGGGTGCCACGGAAGGGGCAGTTGTGGGGTGCTGTTCCAACGTGCCCGGCTCTGCCTGCCCCGGAATAACGGCAGAAAGTGCTGTAAAGTTATTTTTCTTTACAGTATTTTGACTCGGAATTTCGTCTTTTTCTGAACTGTTGGATTTTTCGTTATTCTTCTCGTTTTTGGGTTCCTCGAAAGCGAACAGCCGCTCGCCGGTGCCCGGTTGAGCCAGCGCCAGCTTGGTGGCGTGGTACACGAGGTCGAAAATATCATTCTCGCGGGCGAAGCGGACTTCCGTTTTGGCCGGGTGCACGTTGACGTCCACCAGGTCTGACGGCATTTCCAGAAGCAAGATTCCTCCAGGGAACTTGCCCTGCATCGTGGTGCCCTTGAACGCCATTTCCATGCCCGCCATCATGGTGCGGTTGCGGACATAGCGCCCATTGATATAGAAATACTGCATACTCCGGCTGGCACGGCAGCTTCTGGGCTGGGTGATGAGGCCCCACACCCGGTAGACACCCTCGCGGTTGTCCAGCTCGATGAGGTCCCGGCTGAACTCCCGGCCCAGCACGGCATATGCTGCACTGCGCAGCTGACCGTCGCCGGGGGTGACGTACTGCAATTTTCCCTCACGGATGAACTTGAAGCTGACCTCCGGGTGGCTCAGGGCCACATGGGCGACGGTGTCCGCCACAAAGGTGCCCTCGCTGGAATCCTTTTTCAGGAACTTCATTCGGGCGGGCGTGTTGTAGAACAGGTCCTTCACCCGGATGGTGGTTCCCACGCTGCGGGCACCGGGTTCGATGGGATAGGCTTCCCCGCCCTCGATGCGGTAGACCGAGGCGCATTCGTCCGCTTCGGTCCGGGTCAGCACCTCCACCCGCGCCACACTGGCAATGGAGGCCAGTGCTTCGCCCCGGAAGCCGAGGGTGTGGATATGGTTCAGGTCCTCCTCGGTCTGGATCTTGCTGGTGGCATGGCGGATGAACGCCGTGGGGATGTAAGCGGCTTCGATGCCGGTGCCGTTATCGCTGATCTCGATCAACTTGACGCCGCCGGACTCGATGCTCACCGTGATCTGGGCGGCACCGGCATCGATGGCGTTTTCGAGCAGCTCTTTGACCACCGAAGCCGGTCGCTCGACGACCTCACCGGCGGCGATCAGCTCTGCGGTGTGTTTGTCCAAAACATGGATGACTGCCATAGGTTCCCTCCCCTTTTCGTTGGTATTGCGTCAGTTTCAGCCGTTCAGGCTGCCCTTCAGGGTCTTTTTGAGCTCGTACAGGAAGTTCAGCGCTTCAATGGGGGTCAGCGTCTCCACATCGAGGGCTTCCAGCTTTTCCAGCACTTCGCTGGGCACGGCCGGAGAATTGTACTCCTGCAGGGCGTCGAAATCCATCTGTTCGACGTTGTTCTTGGGGGCGCTGGCTTCCAGTGCCCGCAGCACCTCGTGGGCGCGGCGGGTCACGGTGCCGGCAGACCGGCCAGCTTTGCCACCTCGATGCCGTAGCTGTCATCGGCCGGGCCGCGGACGATCCGGCGAAGGAACGTGATATCTTCGCCGCGCTTTTTGACCGCGATGTTGTAGTTCTTCACGCCCTCCAGAATGCCTTCGAGGTCGGTCAGCTCGTGGTAGTGGGTGGCAAACAGCGTCTTGCAGCCAAGCCCCTTGGCCGGGTCGGAGATGTGTTCGACCACGGCGCGGGCAATGCTCATGCCGTCAAATGTAGAGGTTCCGCGGCCGATCTCGTCCAGAATGACCAAGCTCTTTGTGGTGGCATTCTTCAGGATCTCGGCCACCTCGGTCATCTCCACCATGAAGGTGGCTGCCCGGCCGACAGGTCGTCCGATGCACCGATGCGGGTAAAGATGGCGTCCACAACGCCCACATGGCATTCTTTGGCCGGGACGAAGGAGCCGATCTGCGCCATCAGAGCAATGAGGGCATTTTGACGCATGTAGGTCGATTTACCGGCCATGTTGGGGCCGGTGATGATGAGGCAGCGGTCGGTGGAGCAGTTGAGGGTGGTATCGTTGGGCACGAACAGGCTGCCCTTGAGCATCTGCTCGACCACCGGATGACGGCCCTCCACAATGGTCAGCTCGTCGCCGTCGTCCACAACGGGGCGGCAGTAGTTGTTCTCGGCCGCCACCTGCGCCAGCGCTGCCAGCACATCCAGCTCGGCGACGGCATTGGCCGTCCGCTGGATGCGGTCCAGCTGGGCGCTGATGGTCTCCAGCAGCTCAGCAAAAAGGCGGTGTTCCAGCGCGATGAGGCGCTCGTGGGCACCGAGGATCTTGCTTTCCAGCTCTTTGAGTTCCTGGGTGATGTAGCGCTCGCCGCTGGTGAGCGTCTGCTTGCGGATGTAGGTCTCCGGCACCAGATTTTTGTAGCTGTTGCTGACCTCGATGAAGTAACCAAAGACGTGGTTGTAGCCGATCTTCAGCTTGGGGATGCCGGTCTCCTGCCGCAGGCGGGTCTCCAGCTGGGCCAGGATGCCCTTGGTGTTATCGCGGATGGAACGCAGCTCGTCCACCTCGGTGTGGTAGCCCTTGGCGATGACACCGCCGTCCTTTAAGGTGGACGGTGCGTCCGGGCTGACCCGCCGCGTAGATCTTTTCCTTGATGTCGGTCAGCGGGTCGATCTGCGCCGCCAACTCGGCCAGCTCCGGGCAATTGCAGCTTTCGGCCTGCCGACGCAGCCCCGGCAGGCGGTCGCAGGTCTGGGCCATGGCGTAGATCTCCTTTGGCGTGGCCGAGCCGTAGACGGTGCGGGTCATCATCCGCTCCAGATCGGAGATGTAGTGCAGCTCTTCCATGAGGTCGCCGCGCTGGACAGTCTGGTTGACCAGACTTTCCACCTCATTCAGGCGGCGGTTGATGATGCCGCTGGAAACGAGCGGCTGTTCGATCCAGCTGCGGAGCATCCGCTTGCCCATGGCGGTACTGGTCTTGTCCAGCACCCAGAGCAGGGTGCCCCGCTTCTCGCGGCCGCGCAGCGTCTCGGTCAGTTCCAGATTGGCCCGCGTGACCGGCGACAGCCGCATGAACTGCGCCTTGTTGTAGCGGATGACAGTCTTCAGGCGTTCGACGCCCTTGATCTGGGTGTCGTGCAGATATTCCAGCAACGCCGCCATGGCAAAGCGGACGTTGCCCTTTTCGTCGATGCCGGTCTTCGCGGGCCAGTCGCGGCCGAACTGATTTTCCAGCGCGATGGCCACAAGGCCCGGCGCATAGCGCTCCTCTTCGACAAGTTCAACAGAGCACTGCATATTTTTCTTCAGGTAGGTGGTCAGCTCCCGGCAGTCGAGGGTGTTGGGGTTCATCAGCACCTCGCTGGGGTGGTAGCGGCACAGCTCGGTGATGACGGCCGGGACGACCTTTTCCTGCCGGAGTTCCGTGATGTGGGCCGTGCCGGTGGAAACATCGGCAAAGCAGAGGCCCGCCGTGTTCCCCTTGATGAAAATGCTCGCGATGTAATTGTTTTTATCGTCTTGGAGCATGCTGCTCTCGATGATGGTGCCGGGCGTGACCACACGGATGATATCCCGCTTGACGAGGCCCTTGGCCTTGGCGGGGTCTTCCACCTGCTCACAGATGGCGACCTTGTAGCCTTTGGCGATGAGTCGGGCCACATAGCCTTCGTAGCTGTGGAAGGGCACCCCGCACATGGGGGCGCGCTCCTCCTGACCGCACTGCTTTCCGGTCAGCGTCAGGTCCAGCTCCCGCGAGGCCGTCCGGGCATCGTCGAAGAACATTTCGTAAAAGTCGCCGATGCGGTAGAACAGAATCTCGTCCTTGTGTTGTTTTTTGATTTCCAGATATTGCTGCATCATGGGCGACAGCTCCGCCATGGTAGTCCACCTTTCTTGCATTGAATCCCTGTTTGATCGCAGTTTTGAAACATCATGCCGGGCAGACCGGCCTGTGTGCGAGAGGCCGTCTGCTCTGGTTTGCAGGGAGTAACCGCTTTTGCAAGGAAAACGCGGCCTGCAATGCGCAGCCGCGTTTTCCGTTTCACATGTGCTCAGTGGCAGCCGCCGCAGGTGGAGCAGCTGCCGGTGCAGGACGCGCTGGGTTCCTGCACGGTCATGGGGTCGCCGCCGTTCATCGCGGTGTTGATGATGGCGTCGATATAGTTGACGAGGTTCTCGCAGTCCTTCTTGGCCTCGTTGTAGGCCACCATGCCCTCATCGGCCATGATCTTGCCGTACAGATCGTTGACCTTCTCGTTCAGCTCGGAGATGCGCGCATCGCTGCGCTCACTCTTGCCGATCTCGTTGTTCAGGTCCATGCGGGCAAGGTTGAACTCGCCGATCATGTTCTGCAGCTCCTCATCGTTGTCGTTGAGCTTGCGGGCCTGGTCGAGGGCCAGATAGCGGGGGTCGGTCTGCAGTGCCATGGCGGCACGCTTAAAGAGGTCGATGCAATCCATAAGAATAATCTCCTTTAGTGTTCTTTTTGTTTGATGGAGCCGTTCCGCTCCGGGAAATCCTGGTCAATCTGCCAGCTCGCCCAGCAGGACGGTGGCGCGGGCACCGGTGAGGTGCACATTGGCATACCGGCCCATCCAGCCGGGTTCGGCGGCGAACTCGACGGTCAGGTTGTTGTCCAACCGGCCGGAGAGGGTGCCCTCGCTGCGGCCAAAACTCTCCACGAGGACGCGGACGGTCTGGCCCACCTGTGCTTTGACGAGGCCCATGGCGATCTCGTCCTGGATCTTCAGCAGGCGGCTCATCCGGTCGGTCTTTTCCTTGCGGGAGGTGGGGTCAGGCATTTCTGCCGCCTTGGTCCCGGTGCGCTTGGAGTAGATGAAGGTGAACAGCTGCATGTAACCGACCTTCCGGATCAGGTCGAGGGTGCCCTGGAAATCCTCCTCCGTCTCACCGGGGAAGCCGATGATGATGTCGCTGGAGAAGGTGATGCCGGGCACGGTCCTGCGGGCGTACTCGATGAGTTCGAGGTACTGCGCAACGGTGTAATGGCGATTCATCTGGGCCAGCATCCGATCCGAGCCGCACTGCACCGGCAGATGCAGGTGCTTGCACAGGTGCGGCTGCGCGGCGATGGTGTCAATGAGCTTATGGCTGGCGTCCTCGGATGGCTGGTCATGAAGCGGATCTGATAATCGCCGGGCACCGAGCAGAGCAGGTTGAGCAGGTCGGAAAAATCCACCTTCTCTTCCAGGCCCTTGCCGTAGCTGTTGACATTCTGGCCCAGCAGGGTGATCTCCTTGTAGCCCGCTTCCACAAGGCCCCGGAATTCAGCCAGGATATCGCCGGGCTTGCGGCTCTTTTCGCGGCCGCGGACATAGGGCACGATGCAGTAGGTGCAGAAGTTGTCGCAGCCGTACATGATGGGCAGCCAGGCGCGGAACTCGCTCTCGCGCCGGATGGGGATGTTCTCCACGATGACGGGGCGCTGAGCAGGCTCCAGAAGGACCCGCTTGTGCTTTTGCAGCTTCTGCGCAATGAGCTGCGGCAGGGTGTCGATGCCGTCCACGCCGAAGACGAGGTCCACATACGGGTAGCTCTGGCGCAGCTTTTCCACCACATGCTTCTGGTTGGCCATGCAGCCGCACAGGCCGATCATCAGGCCGGGCTTTTTCTCCTTCAGGCCCTTGAGCGCGCCCACATTGCCGAAAACGCGCTGCTCGGCGTGCTCGCGGACGGCGCAGGTGTTAAAGAGGATGAGGTCGGCGTCTTCAGGCTTGTCGCACAGGCCGTAGCCGATATCCACCAGCACACCCTTGATGCGCTCGCCGTCGTTGACGTTCTGCTGGCAGCCGTAGCTGTGGACGAAGGCCAGCGGCGGGGTGTCGTATGTCTTGCGCACCAGCTCTGCGGCGGTGGCGTTGTGTTCAAATGCAATGTACTCCAATGATGAAACCATCCTTCGGTTCGATATTTTCAGAAAGCTCCTTTTAGTATACCCTGTTTTGCGCCGCAGGGCAAGTAGGAAGTGTGAATTTTTCGGTTCAGACGGAGGCTTCGGCCTGCTTTTGGGCGCAGGCCTCGCACAGGCCGAACAGGACCACCGCGCAGTCCTGCACGACGCCCTTCTGGCTGCGGACCAGCTTCATCACCTGCTTTTCGTCCACATCGGCGTCCACGACGCTGCCGCAGGCGTTGCAGTAGAGATGGCTGTGCCAGCGCAGAGTGTGGTCGAACCGGTCGGCCTTGCCGGGGATGGAGACGCGGCGCACCCGGCCCGCCTCCACCAGACTGTTCAGGTTGCGGTAGACTGTGCCGAGGCTCAGGCCGGGGCACTCCGGTGCAGCTTTGTCAAAAATCTCTTCCGCGGTGGGGTGGTCGCAGAGTTCTTCCACCTTCCGCAAAACCAGCTCGCGCTGCTTGGAATAACGCATAAGTTCCTCCTGTTGTGGTTTTTATACTTTGTCTTCGCCCTTGATGCGGGCCCAGTAGGCGCGGGTCGCCTGTTCGTTTTTGTTTTCCCCAAAGGTATAGTACCGGACATCCCTGAGCACATCGGGCAGGTATTGCTGCTCGACCCAGTGGTTCGGGTAGTCGTGGGCGTATTTGTAGTTCTGCCCCTTGACGAGGGCATCCTCGCCGTCAAAGTGCTTGTTCTGCAGCTGGCGCGGGATCGGCCCGGTGCGCCCGGCCTGCACATCCGCGATGGCGGCATTGATCGCATCGTGAGCGCTGTGGACTTGGGGCTGTGGCGACC
>ENA-OQCO01001130-OQCO01001130.1-human-gut-metagenome-genome-assembly--contig:-NODE-1130-length-11090-cov-2.341786_pt1 | contig 11090 bp, 6 predicted proteins | sample MGYA00242500_ERZ504582 | MGnify/ENA primary metagenome ERZ504582 (study PRJEB26092, sample SAMD00036346) | human gut metagenome | host: Homo sapiens | study: EMG produced TPA metagenomics assembly of...
CTCTATGATGGAGCGATATACGGATCGGGCAGATGCTTTCGATGGACTATTTAACATGGTGTTGGGATATGGTATCCAGTTTTTACTGCCCTGCATTATCGGAGTGATTGCCGCTATTCTGTTTTTTATTTGTTCGGTCACGATCTGAATATCCGTGACCGGGCCGTGTACGCCGTTCCCAGCGATCAGCGGCTGGTGGATCATGTTTTCCGCATTCGGCAGTGCGATCCGCTTGCCCTTTGCGCCGCCTGCTAACAGGAAAGCGCCGAAGCTCGCGGCCAGACCGATGCAGATGGTGGACACGTCGCACTTGAGATACTGCATGGTGTCGTAAATCGCAAACCCGGCCGTGACCGAGCCTCCGGGGCTGTTGATGTAGAACTGAATATCCTTGTCTGGGTCTTGTGCTTCCAGAAACAGCATCTGCTCGACGATGGAACTGGCGGATGCGTCCGTTACTTCCTCACCGAGAAAAACAATTCGGTCGGAGAGGAGCCGGGAAAAAATGTCGTAGCTACGTTCGCCGCGACTGGTTTGTTCGATCACATAGGGAATGATGCTCATATATGTTTACTCCTTGATTTCTTTTGGTTTCATACAAAACAGGTGAATGCCAAGCGCCGCATTGAAGCCTGTTGCAGCAAACACGCTGAAACGCTCGACCACGCCGAAATACTCGGCAGGGACGATTTTCATACCCATTGCGCCCACAAGCATCATGGCCAATGCGACAGCGGCGCAGACACCATAAGAACGACAGTTTTTGCTCTTGGCTCCTGCGACGATGATCATGGTCAGTGATACGATGGACAGCAGCACCACCAAAGCGGTTGTGACCATGTGCATCACATCCTGAAAGGCCCCGGCATAGCCGCTGCTACTGAGCGGGAACATCCGATACCCGACCGCCGAGATCCACTCCATGATGGCGAACAGATAAATGCCCGAACGGAGCAGCTTGGTTTCTGTCCTTGGATGCCGATACAGACGACGGTCGCGCAAACGACCTCGCACGCATTGTAAAGGGCGCTCAGCTGATTCCAGAGTGCCAGCGATGGCGCATTGGCGGCACTCAGGTCGCTGACAGCCTGTGCCATCCAGTTATAGCCGGGATAGGTCAGCGGCGCAAACACGACCGCCGCCGTGTACGAAAGAAAGCTGACAACGCCCAGCAGCCCTAATTTTTGAGTCAAAGATCGCTTCATTTTATCGCTCCCTGTGCTTATCAAGTTTGGCTTTCCCAAAAGCACCGATAGGGCTGAAAGCCTGCTGCCGCATAGAATTTCTGCGCCGACTCATTGAATGTCCAGACATCCAGTGTCACCTGATCAAAATCTCGATGTTTTGCTTGCGCTTTGCAAATGTCAGCAAAAGGATTGAATCGACACGGTGAGATGTGCCGCATGGGCAGCGCAAGATCACACAAGCCCGATCCACAAAAGGATACCTTCAGATTCATAAGCAACACCGGCTTCACAGCAAATTCAGGCAGCTTTGCGGGCTTTCCATAAATGGCAATCAGCGCGCGGAACTCCCGGCGGAACGCCTCACGCAGCTCTGCCTCCGTCAGGTGCAGATGATCCGTATTGGCGAGAATCGCCAGTCCGTAGGTAAAGTAGATCATATCCTGATGAAAGCGGCGTGCGACGTCCTCCGCATATCCGAATTCATCGACGATCACGCCGATGACCTCCTGCATCAGAACATCGCTTTGATATGCCCCTGGCTGTTCGCCCTCCAGATAGAGCCAGCGGAACAGCTGCTTTTCCTCGGCAGCGAATTTGACGAAGCCCATGCCGTAGCTGCTGTAGCGGCTGTCGCTCCCCTCGTGGGCGCACAGAGAATCCCGCACGCGCTGTGTGTGCAGTTCGATCGCACGCTGCGTCAGCGCGGCCTTCAGTTCGTCCATGTTCTTGAATGAAAAGTAGATCGGCTGCGTGGAGCAGCCCAGTTTTTGGCGACGCTGCGGGCATTGATGGCAGAAAAACCGTCGTCACGCAATACCTCCACCGCAGCGTCGATGATCTGTTCCTTTGAAACTTTTCTGACTGCCGGCATAAGCACCATCCTTGTATAATAACACTGCGTTATATATAACGCAGTGTTATTATATCTTGTGGGACGTGATTTGTCAAGCAGCATGTTATTCTCCTGTTTCAATGGAGAAAACCCGGAAGTTCCACCCGGCATAGCTTGACACCGCCGCGGTAAAGTGCTATAGTAACAACGGTCATCCCATGATCATAGAACATTCATTGTCCTATAAAGAATGCAGCACATGGGAGTTCAACACAAGGGAGGAATGTATAACATGAAACGAGTGATCGCACTGCTGCTGACGCTGGTCATGCTGCTGGGCCTGGTGCCCACGGCTCTGGCCGCCGAAGCCGCCGCCCCCGACGGGCCGTGGTGAGGCGGAGGAGGTCAGCGGCACCCCCCGGCTGGACGCATGGCGGAGAACGGCTCTGCGGCGGAAACCACCCAGCCCACCGGGCATCAGCCCGATGATATGGTGACCATCCTCGTGGAGCTGGAGCGCGCTCCCGTGCTGGAGGGCTTTGCCGCGAAGAAAACGGCTTCCACCAGCTCTGCCGGTGCGGAGATCGCCGCCTATCTTGCCGGCGGCCGCGCGGAGAAACAGGATGCCGCCATTCGCCGGGATCAGAAAAAGGTCTTTGCCGAGATCCAGGCGGCCCAGCCCGCCGCTCTCCAGGCGGAGGGCACCTGCACTGCCTGTGCCCCTGAGCTGATGGAGCAGTGGACGGTGCTCTTTAACGGCATGGCCGTCCGCGCCCCCTATGGCATGCTGGATACCATCCGCAATCTGAAGGGTGTGAAGTCCGCCCATGTGCAGCATGTTTACAGTCAGCCCACCTCTCCGGCCACCAATGCCGGTGTGGCAGGCTACAGCTATGACATGGTCCACCTGCAGGAGGTCTGGAACAAGGGCTACACCGGCAAGGGAATGCTGGTGGCCGTGGTGGATTCCGGCCTGGACATGGAGTATTCCAGCTGGTGGAGCGATGAGGAGGGCGCCAACGTCACCGGTCTGCGCCGGGTCCACGAGGCCTTCCGGGACGACTCCTTCTACTCCCAGCTCAGCAACAGCGACCTGCGCTATACCAAGGAGTCCCTGCTGGCCTTCCTGAACGGCCGCCAGCTCAATGCCAATAGGCTGAGCCCCGCCTCCAACGAGGCCATGTACAAGACCCGCAAGGTCCCCTTCGCCTTTGACTACGCCGGAGACGCCGACCCCTATACCGGCGAGATCATCAGCGGCGACGTCAACGTCCGCAACAGCGGCAGCAACCACGGCACCCACGTCTCCGGCACCGTGGCGGGCTTTGTCCAGAGCCAGGAGGGCGAGGTCCTCTTTTCCGGCGTAGCCCCCGATGCCCAGCTGATGATGATGAAGGTCTTTGCCGACGGCGGCAACTCCGGCGCCACGGAAAGCGCCATTCTCAACGCCCTGGAGGACGCCATGACCCTGGGCGCCGACGCCGTGAACCTGTCTCTGGGCTCCGACAACGGCTTTGCCTATGACGACACCGCCATCCACGGCGTTTATGCCCGGCTGGAGCAGGCCGGCGTCATCCTGATGACCGCCGCCGGCAACAGCGAAAACTCCCCCGCCCAGGGCAATGAGCGGGGCGGCCTGAACCTGGCGGAGGACCCGGATATCTCCATGATGTCCTCTCCCGCCGTCTACCCCTCCAACCTGGCGGTGGCCTCCATCAACAGCACCATCAACATGCAGAGTGTGCTGAGCTGGACCGACGCCCAGGGCCAGAGCCATACCGTGCCCTTCTCCGACCCCAACGAAGTGGCCATGAAGGGGAAGTTCCCCGAGAGCCAGAGCTTCGTTGTGTATGACGCGGGCTACGGCACCTACATGGACTACTACAACGCCGGATTCAGCAACGGCTACAACGGCGGCAAGACGGGTATTGCCCTGGTCAAGCGCGGCAGCGCAGACGGCAGCACCCTCTCCTTCGCCGACAAGATCAACAATGCCAGCAGCTTCTCCGGCACCAACTACATGGGCGAGAGCTACGGCGTGCTGGCTGTGCTGGTTTATGACAGCGACCCCGCCGCCACCACGCTTATCAACATGAACACGGACAACACCTCGCTGACCTCCGCCTTTATTTCCGGCGTGGACGGCGCGGCCATGATCGATGCGCTGAACGCCGGGCAGGAGGTCCGCATCACCGTTCACCAGCAGGACCAGCTGTCCGACTGGGAGGAGGGCGGCCAGATGTCCTCCTTCACCTCCTGGGGCAGCGGCTCCGGACTGGAGCTGAAGCCCGAGATCACCGCCCCCGGCGGCAACATCTGGTCCACCGTGATGGACAGCAGCTATGTGGAGGGCGCCGGGAAGTACGATGACTATACCGGGTCCTACAGTCTGATGAGCGGCACCTCCATGGCGACGCCCCATATGGCGGGCCTGGCCGCGCTGGTGGAGCAGTATGTCAAGTCCCAGCATCCCCAGCAGGACGCCGCCGCCAGCGCCGACCTGACCAACCATCTGCTGGTGAGCACCGCCGTGCCCCAGCAGGAGAACGGCGTATACGTCTCTCCCCGCCGCCAGGGCGCCGGCCTTGTGAACGCAGCCGCGGCCATTTCCACCTCTGCCTACATCGATGTGGACGGCAAGCTGGTGGGCAAGCTGGAGCTGGGCGACGATCCCGGCTGGAGCGGCAGCTATGATCTGGACTTCCGGGTGGAGAACCTGGGCAGCGACACCCTGAGCTACAGCATGAAGGCCGTGCTTCTGCGGCCGGATACCGCAGAGCAGGACGGCAAGACCATGGTCCTTGCCAGCGATGTGCTGATCCGTGAGGTGGATCTGGGCAGCGTCAGCGTGCCCGCCGGCGGCACACAGGTCAGCCGGACCGTTTCCCTCACCGCTTCCGACATCGCCGCCATCCGCGACCTGTTCCCCAACGGCAGCTATGTGGAGGGCTTTGTGATCCTCACCGCCGCCGACGGCTCCGCGCCTCAGATCGGCATGCCCCTGCTGGCCTTCCTGGGCGACTGGACCTCTGCCCCCATCCTGGACCGCGCCAACTGGTTCGACGAGCCCCAGGACGGCGAAAACGTGATGAACAACGACTGTACCCTGGGCGTCAACGTGGTGGGCAGTACCATCCGCAGCGCCGGGGAAGTGGTGAACTTCCTGAACCTGGGCCAGAACATCTTTGATACCGACATTGCCGCCGAGAGCAAGCAGACAGTTTTCCACCAGGAGAACTTTGCCATCTCCCCGGACGGCAGCGGCTATTTCGACGCCATTGACGACCTTGAGCTCTATCAGCTGCGGGATGCCAAGCTCTTTGTCACCGAGGTCCGGAACAAGAACACCAACGAGCTCTATTTCCGCACCTTCAACACCTATGTGCCCCGCAGCGTCTATCAGGCCGGCTACGGCGTGGTCCTGCCCATGTCCCTTTACTACTTCACGGATGCCTGGGACGGAACGGACCTGAACGGCGACGTCCTGCCCAACGGCACCCAGTGCGTTTACACCATTACCGCCTATGGCGAGGGTGACTACGGCGACACCGTGGACAATGAGGAGCTGGGCCGCCCGGTGACGGACTTCGAGTCCTTCGTGGACGGCAAGGAGCCCACCTTCAACGGCCACAAAATGGACAAGACCGGCGACGTGCTCTCCTTCGACGTGCTGGTGGACACCCAGGCCCCCAAGCTGGAGAACAACGCCGTGACCTTCTATCAGAAGGATGGCCGCACCTATATGCAGGGCACCGTCTATGACGAGGACGGCTCCCTGGCCTCCGTGGCGGTCCACGCCCAGGTGAGCCGGACCTATACCGACTCCACCGGCCGGGAAATCACCGAGTACAACATCGATCTGCTGAATCCCCTGTATTCCCAGAGCATTTATGACGCCGATACCCACACCTTCACCTTCACCGCAGATGTGACGGAGTATCGCGGCAGCTACAACTGGACCGGCAACGTGTATCTCTCCTGCGGCGACTATGCGGCCAATGACCGCACCTATGCCATCAAGGTGGACGCCTCCCAGGGCCTGACCCTGTCCCAGACATCCGCCCGCCTGCACCCCGGCCAGAGCTTTGACCTCAGCGTGAACAACAACACCGGCTCCACGGCGCCCATCACCCGCACCTCCAGCAACCCCGAGGTGGCCACGGTGGATGAGTTCGGTCATGTGGTGGCTGTGGCTCCCGGCCAGGCCATCATCACCGTGTCCAACGGCACCTACTCCGCCCTGTGCGTCATAGCGGTGGAGGCATCCTCCACGGAGGTGAAGGACTTCAAGCTGTCCATGGACCACTTCTCCGGCCTGAAGCCCAACGGCGCCATCACCGTCCGGGTGGTGGACCTGCAGCCCGCCGATGTGGAGATCTATCAGAATCAGTGGCTGGTATATGAGGACGACGAGGACTGGGCGGGCCTGGTCAGCGTCTCCCAGAACAGCAGCGACGCGCTGGAGGGCCTTATCGACCTGAACTATCAGGCCTCCGCGGACAAGATCCCCTCCGGAACCGGCCATCTGGACGTCACCATCAACGGTGTTACCCGGACCATGACCTTTGACTGGGAGGACGTCTATCAGACCTCCGACCAGGAGGACCTGCAGTCCGACGCCTACTACAACGAGCAGACCTATTACGTCACCGCCGGTGAGACCGCCAGCCTCATCGCCCGGTACCGCCAGACCCACTCCTTCTCCGATGTGAAGCTGTACACGGCCCAGGGGTATGTTTCCGGCGGCAGCGACAATCCCACCACCGCCGCCACCGGCCTGGTGCTGGACGGCCCGGACTTTGTCCTCTCCGGCAGCGAGCCTGGCGCGGCAGATTGGTGAACACCGAGGGCTATGCCCTGCCGGAGTCCATCCATGTGGTTTACCGCTATGATTACGGCTATGAGTATGAGCTGACGGAAAACGCCATGTACAATGGCTATACCTATGACCGTACCACCGGCGATATCGTCGTGTCCGCCCCCTACGGCTCCTCCACCACGGTGGTGATCCGGGCAGACGGCACGGAGAAGGCCGGTAATCCGGCGGGTGCCCTCTCCGGCGTCACCTATGACCGTCCCGACAGCACCTACGGTCCCTTCAACTGGACGGTGACGGAGGGCGGCGGCAAGCTGGAGACCGCCGAGGACGTCAACGTTAACGGCACCCGCAAGAACGTTGCCTATTACACCCCCTCGGAGCCCGGCGTCAGCTATCTGACCGCCACCACCAAGGACGGGCAGTATCATGTGAACTTCGCCGTGGTCTGCCTGCCGGTGCAGGCCAATACCCTGCGCCTGGATGATACCCGGGCCACCCTGCATCCCCTGGAGACTCTGGCGCTGAACGCGACGCTGACTCCTACCCCCACCCGGGCGGAGGACGCCGCGCTGACCTGGACCTCCTTCAACCCCGAGGTAGCCACCGTGGATGAAAACGGCGTTGTCACCGCCCACAAGCCCGGCTACGCTTACATCAAGGTGTCCACCGATATCAACACCAGCGTCACCGCCTACTGCGTGGTGGAGGTATTGCTTGGTCAGGGCTATACCGTGACTCTGGACGCCAACGGCGGCATGGTGAAGCCCGACTCCGTCAGCGTCCAGTACGGCATAGCTGTGGGCCAGCTGCCTGTGCCCGTCCGTGAGGGCTATACCTTCGACGGCTGGTATGACGAAAACGGTGCGCAGTACACCGAGGACACCATATATGCCATCGCCGGAGACGCCACCCTCACTGCCCGCTGGACCGCCAATATCTACGAGATCACCCTGGACGCCAACGGCGGCGTCACCGACGTGGCCCTGGTCCAGGTGACCTTCGGCCAGGCCGTGGGCGCCCTGCCCACACCTACCCGGGAGGGCTATGTGTTCCTGGGCTGGTTCGACGAGGTGGGCAGCCGCTATGATGCTTCCACCGTCTACAGCACAGCCGATGGTGTGACCCTCACCGCCCGCTGGGGTCAGGAGGACAGCACCTTCACCATTACCCTGAACGCCAATGGCGGCAAGGTGGAGCCCTCTGCTCTGGCGGTGGTATACGGTCAGGCTGTGGGCACCCTGCCCGTACCCACCCGGGAGGCTATACCTTCGGCGGCTGGTACGACAAGGACGGCAACCGCTACGACGCCTCCAGCGTGTACAGCGTCAAGGGTGACACGACCCTGACGGCCCGCTGGATCGAAAACAGTGTCCAGACCGGCGACGGGTTCCCCATCTTCCTGCTGAGCGGCGCGATGATGGCGGCTGCCGCAGGCGCTGTGATGCTCCTGCTGAAGCGGCGGAAGCTCATGGGCGAATAAACAGACCGGAAGTGCTTCTGCACAGGCTGTTATAAAAGGCTCTCCGGCACATGTGCGCCGGAGAGCCGGGAAACGAAACAAGCCAAGGCCGGCAGGTCAATGACCTGCCGGCCTTGGCTTGTCAAAAATCCTTAATGGGACATTCTCCGCTGGGGAGCGGCTCCATCAAAGCGCTGCGGACACGGGCGGAGTGAATCCGCCCTTCGGCAAGGTTTTGCTGGGCAAAACGCTTGGGACGCGGCTGCGCCGCGGGGGAAAAGCAGCAGGGGAGCCGACTCAGGAACCGGCAGCTTACCGTTCCTCGCGGAAGTAGCTCAGACCCAGGCTTGCAGGCGGCTGCTTTGATCCCCCGTCCGGCCAGGCCGGACGGGGGACCCGAATTTCATGCTCCTTCGGGCGGAATGAATCCGCCCTGCGGCAAGGTTTTGCTGCGCAAAACGCTTGGGACGCAGCTGTGCTGTGGGGGAAAAGCAGCAGATAGACGCCGGATGACGAAAGTCTTACCGCTCCTCGCGGAAGTAGCTCAGACCCAGGCTTGCAGGCGGCTGCTTTTCCTTGTTGTTCCGCAGGCTGGAGATCACCAGCACCACCACGGTGACCACATAGGGCAGCATCTTGTACAGCTCCTTCACGGCCATCTGGGTGCCGGTGGGGATGTACAGATACAGAATGTACAGGCCGCCGAACAGAATGGAGGCCAGGACGCTGACATTGGGACGCCAGATGGTGAAGATGACCAGGGCGATGGCCAGCCAGCCCCGGTCGCCGAAGGCGTTGTTGGACCACACGCCGCTGGCGTAGTCCATCACATAGTACAGGCCGCCCAGGCCCGCGATCATGCTGCCGATGCAGGTGGCCAGGTACTTATACCGGGTGACGTTGATGCCGGCGGCGTCGGCGGTAGAGGCGCTTTCACCCACGGACCGCAGGTGCAGGCCGGGGCGGGTGTGCTTCAGGAAATAGGAGGACAGCAGGGCCAGGATAATGGCCAGATACGCCAGGAAGCCATAGGACAGGAAGATCTGGCCGAACCAGCCCAGACTCTTGGCAAAGGGCAGGGACTTGGCAAAATAGCCGCTGGTAGCGGACAGGGCGATGGAGGGAACCTCGCTGCCGGTGAGCTTGATCAGGGAGCCGCCGAAGAAGTTGCCGATGCCCACGCCGAAGGTGGTCATGGTCAGGCCGGTAACGTTCTGGTTGGCCCGCAGGGTCACCGTCAGGAAGCAGTACAGCAGGCCCATCAGCAGAGAGCCCAGCAGGGAGCACAGCATGGGGATCAGAATGGCCAGAAAGCCGCTCATCTGGTCGGCGGGCACGGCCTGCTCATAGAAGAACGCGCCGATGACGCCGCAGATACCGCCCACATACATGATGCCGGGGATACCCAGGTTCAGATTGCCGGACTTCTCGGTGAGGATCTCGCCGGTGCTGCCGTACAGCAGGGGGATACCCTGCATGACCGCGCGGGGGATGAAGGATACAATATCAAAATTCATTTTCTCACGCCTCCTTCTTTCCGGAAGAACGGAACTGGACCTTGTAGTTGATGAAGAACTCGCAGCCGATGATGAAGAACAGGATGATGCCCGTCAGGATATCGGAGAAGGAGCGGTTCAGGCCGAAGGCCGTGGAGATCTCGCTGGCGCCGCGGCTGAGGACCACCAGCAGCAGGGACACGAAGATCATGATAACGGGGTTGAACTTGGCCATCCAGGACACCATGACGGCGGTGAAGCCCCGGCCGTCCACGATGGTGGTGGTCATGGTGTGGTCGGTGCTGGAGGTCAGCAGCAGGCCGATGAGGCCGCACAGGGCGCCGGACAGGGCCATGGTCCGGATGATGACCCGGTCCACCTTGATGCCGGCATAGCTGGCGGTGCGGCGGCTTTCGCCCACCACGGCGATCTCATAGCCGTGCTTGCTGTAGTTCAGATAGATGTACATCAGGCCCGTCATCACGGCTACCACCAGAATGGCCAGCAGATACTTCTGGTTGCCGATGGTGGGCAGCCAGCCGGCCTGGGAGTCCTGGTTGATGATGCCGATCATACTGAATCATGGTGCTCATGCCTGATCATCTCCCTTCATTAAAATATAGACATACCACAGCAGCATTGCTGCCGCACATACACCTATGAGTGCAATTAGCATTTGCATAAGATTCATCCTCCTTTTTTGCTGTCCCCAATATCATAAAACCTTTCCTCTAAAAATGGCATTAGTCATCTTTTGTGCGTTTAAAGATGAAATAAAGATTACAACCAACCCAAAAGCCATGCCATAGGAAAGGCGATAACGATCGTACTGATACAGACACACGCCAAAACCAGTAAGGGCATTCCAACAAAGATGGAGATGAAGCCAAGTAGCGGATGATGCCAAATAAAGCGCTCCGCTTTTGCGTCAAATCTCTGTTCGAATCTTCTCGCCGCATTTGTAATGCTCATAATTGTTCACCTCATTTCTTTCTTGCAAGGCCATAATACCGCTTAAAGTATTAAGTGGGGAAAAGGGTCCTGCAATCGAAACTAAGACTGTATAAGTCTTTAAGAAAAAAGAGTCAGACCCGGAAGAGGACTGACTCATTCATATAATGATTTTGAAATTGTATTTTCGAGAAGAGAATACCCTTGACAAATCTCGTCTCAGAAGCGTATCCTTGAAACCTATGCAAAGCAGAACGGCTTTTCCAATCTGCGCTGGTACACGGACGACGGTTATTCTGGTGCGAACTTTCAAAGACCCGGTTTTCAAGCCATGCTTGCGGACATT
>ENA-OQCO01001132-OQCO01001132.1-human-gut-metagenome-genome-assembly--contig:-NODE-1132-length-11090-cov-0.960504_pt1 | contig 11090 bp, 12 predicted proteins | sample MGYA00242500_ERZ504582 | MGnify/ENA primary metagenome ERZ504582 (study PRJEB26092, sample SAMD00036346) | human gut metagenome | host: Homo sapiens | study: EMG produced TPA metagenomics assembly of...
ACTCGGTTGCGGCGCAACGAATGGTCAAAGAGATTGAGAAGGCAGGATTCCCCGATCGTGCAGATGTGCAACCTGATTCCGGTGGCTAAGACGGGTAGGAGCAAACCGGATCGTTCCAACAATATCCATCCCGTATCCGCTGGGAGACCCCGGGACACCTAAGGAAGAGCAGTGGAAGCTGCGTTATCACAGGACAAAGGTGGCACTTGAAAGCCTGGCATCAGATATCAGCGAACAGACCGTATTCCCTGTCTGATCCTATTATGGATGAAAGGGGAATACTATGAAGAAAGAAAAGAATCAAGTGTTTTATGTTTCTCTGCTGCTGACAGGCGGCATTGCTATATGGGCTGTGGCATTTAATGGCAGTTTTACTTGCGTATCCAAGGCGATCTACTCCTTCCTTACGACAGAATTCGGATGGCTGTACTTGCTTGCCATGCTGGCATTTGTCATCTTCATCATTGGCATTGCCTGCAGTAAATATGGGAAACTTCGATTGGGGCCGGATGATTCAAAGCCGGAATATAAGACAGCCTCCTGGTTTGCCATGCTATTCGGGGCAGGCATGGGGGTAGGCCTGGTGTTCTGGGGAATCTCAGAGCCGGTATCCCATTATATGAATCCGCCAGGATGGAAGGAGGCACTGCCGAGGCGGCGGATTTTGCCATAAAGTCTTCATTCATGCACTGGGGAATCCATCCTTGGGCCAACTATGCCATCATTGGGCTGGCGCTTGCGTACTTCCAGTTCCGCAAGAAGAAGCCTGCGCTGGTAAGCTCTATTTTCGAGCCGCTGATCGGGGAGAAGAAAACAAACGGCGCTTTGGGCAAGACCATAGACATATTGGCAGTATTTGCGACGGTGGCGGGTGTTACCACTTCGCTGGGACTGGGCGTATTACAGATTAACAGCGGCCTGGGCTATCTGTTTGGAATCCCGTCTACACTTCTGGTGCAGATTGCGATTATTGCAGTGATTACCGTAGTATACATATGGTCGGCGGTATCCGGGATCGAGAAGGGAATCAAACTGATATCCGATGCCAACCTCTATATCGCATTTGGCCTTATGATACTGGCAGTCCTGGTTGGGCCGAAGGTAGAAATCATGAATAATTTTGCCAACGGCCTGGGGCAGTATCTGGGCAATCTGATTCCTGACAGCCTTGCCATCAAAACCTATGGGGATAACAGCTGGATAATGAGCTGGAGGATCTTCTACTGGGCATGGTGGATTGCATGGGCGCCTTTCGTAGGCGTGTTCATCGCAAGAATATCAAAAGGCAGGACGATACGCGAATTCATTGTAGGCGTAGTACTGGCGCCTTCGTTAGGCTCTCTTGTATGGTTCGCGATATTTGGCACTTTGGGCATTCATCTGGGAGAAAATAAGATACTGTCTACGGAGACGCTTCAAAAAGTAGCGGCGACTCCGGAGATAGGACTCTTTACCGTCCTGGAAAAGTACCCGATCGGTATAGTGCTGTCCGTGATTGCTTTGATATTGCTATGTACGTTCTTCATAACTTCGGCGAATTCGGGAACATTTGTCTTATCTATGCTTACCTCCAAAGGAGATCTGAATCCTCCTAATAGTAAGAAGGTGCTGTGGGGAATCGTGCAGTCCCTGATGGCAGTGGGGCTTTTGATTGCAGGAGGCCTCAAGCCGCTGCAGATTATCTCCATAGCGGCCGCGTTCCCATTTATATTCATTATGCTCTTTGCCTGCGTATCGCTGGTGAAGGCTCTGAAGACCGAGAATGTATCATAAGAAATAGTCTGGAAAGTGGCGTCTTGACGTGTCAAGACGCCACTTTCATTTATGCTCTGTTCGCCTTATAATTTAAGCAGCGAGGTGTGAGCATGGAAGGAATCTTGAATTGTACGATACCCGGAATCAAAATATGCATATTGTGGAGGCAGATTGCAGGAAGCGCTCTGCTTGCAGCGGTATTGGCATGCCTGTATATCTTTGCATGGTTCCAGAGCACGGCATATGACAGCCTGCCGCAAGGACGGTCTGCCAGTCCCGTGATGAACGCACAGACGGTAGAGTCGTAAGCGGGATGTTTCCGGAAATTGCATTGGGAATTACAAAACCAACGGTAGTGCTGTCTCTTGATGAGAGGAAAGAAGAGGCGGGAATATTCCCGGAAGTGAATCAGAAAAAGAAAGAGGACCTGAATGTTCAGGTTATGACATCTTCGGACTCCCATCCGGCGGAGACGCCGTTGATAGTTGTCTGCCTATATGGAAACGGAGGAATGCCAGAGAAGACCATATATTCCTGCGAAAGCCCCAATATAGAAGTAGATGCTTTTCAAAGACCCAGAAGGCTTGGCAAAGAATTTACCGGCTGGTATCTGGACCCTGCATGTACCATGCCCTTTACAGGTGTGGAAGGAACCCCGGTGAATTTGGCGTTATACGCAGGATGGAAGGAATTCGACGGCTTTGTGTCCGATGAGAACGGACGGATCATTGGATGTACAAGCCCATCGGTTGCCACTGACGGCATCCTGACATTTCCAAGAAGCATGGATTGTACAGGAATTGAAAGGAATTCCCTGGGAGGGCTGGAAGAAGAAGTGATTGAGGTCTACATTCCTTCCAACATCACCTATATTGCGCCGGGAGCCTTTGATCACCTCCATCTCCTGATGTTCATCGAGGTGGCTGAGAATAATCCGGCTTATTACAGCGAGGATGGAATTCTGTATGCGGCAGATGGAGAGATCATTGCATATCCTGGCGGAAGGTAGGCTTTTGCCTGTTGCAAAGAATCCTGGGGAAATATTATAATCTAGGAAAATGGCATTTTTGTATGATGATGCATAAGTATAAATGGAGTGTGGACATGGGGAAGATATTACTGCTGGAAGATGATGAAAGCTGAATCGGGGAATAAGCCTGAAACTTAAAAAGAAGGGTACGAAGTTTTAAGCGCCACCGGAGTGCCGGAGGCGAAGGAGATGTTCCGGGAAAATGAGGTAGACCTGATCATCAGCGATATTTCCATGGAAGATGGGAATGGGCTGGAATTTGGACAAAGCGTGCGCAAGGTCAGCGATGTATACCTGATCTTCCTTACGGCGCTGGATCAGGAAGTCGATATTGTAAATGGATATGATGCGGGGGCAGATGACTACATTACCAAGCCTTTCAGCCTGATGGTGCTGATATCCAAGGTCAATGCGCTGATGCGCAGGATTGAAAGTACGCACGAAGAGGGAAATGTGCTGACATCTGGAAACATCCAGGTCTGGTGCAAGGAGATGAAAGTATTTCAGGAGGAGCAGGAGGTATCTCTTAGCAAGAAGGAGATCCAGCTGCTGCTTTATTTTCTGGAGCATCCGAAGCAGATTATCTCGAAGGAGCAGATATTAGAATCAGTATGGGATATGGACGGGCAGTTTGTAGATGACAATACGGTGCCGGTAACCATCAGCAGGCTGAAAAAGAAACTTGCGACAGAAGAAGATTATGAATACATCAAGAATGTAAGGGGGATTGGCTACCTGTGGACGACAGAAGTATTGAAAAAATGATAAAGAGCCGGGAACAGGGATATATCTGGCTGGAGCGGGAGTTAAAGATGAAACTTGGCGTAAGTACTGCATTCATTGCAGTATTTTTCTTTGTAATGCGCTGCCTTGAACCGAATTTCCGTTATTGGCTGCCCTTTCTTATAGCCGCGCTTGTAATGAACGGCATATGGAATTATTTTTCGTATAAGCGGGAATACGGCAATTACCTGTCCATTAGCCGATATCTGAATGCGTTTGAAGAAGGGGACTATGATTTTCATACAGAAGAAGATTATATGAAAAGTGGAATCCATTCCCAGATCACAGAGCATCTGGAACGGCTCGGAAGTGCATTTGGAACACTTCGGAACCGTCTGGTGGAGGAGAAGGAAAATACAAAGGCGCTGATCACAGATATTTCGCATCAGTTAAAGACGCCGATTGCCGCCCTTGGCTTGAGTTTTGAACTGGTAAAGGATGAAGATATCACAGCGGCGGAAAAGATGGAATTCCTGGAGCGTGCAGAGCAGGAAGTGGGGAAATTAAACTATCTTCTGGGGACGCTTTTGAACCTGTCAAGGCTGGAGGCAGACATGATAAGACTTGAGCCTAAAGAGGCCAGCCTTAAGGAAACGCTGGTCCGGGCAGTCAATGGCATCTTTATCAAAGCAAATGAAAAAAATATAGAGATAGAAATGGAATATTTTAAGGATGTGAGCCTACAGCATGATCCAAGATGGACAGCGGAAGCATTTGCCAATGTCCTGGATAACGCTGTCAAGTATTCGCCGGAAAAGTCTAGAATTCAGATACGTGTTGAACGTGAGGTATCCTACGTACTGATTGAGATTGAAGATGAAGGGATCGGAATACCGAAGGAAGAATATTCCAATATATTCAAGCGATTCTACCGTGGCAAGACTCCGGAAGTGGAGGCCATGGAGGGGGCAGGCGTCGGCCTGTATCTGGTACGCGAGATCCTGGAAGCGCAGGGAGGCAGCGTGCGCGCCCTCCCTTCCCACAGGGGAGGAACCATATTCCAGATGATGCTGCCAAAAAAGAAGTATTCTCTAGAATAACAAAACTGTTATTTTATCTGATATGTTCCTGTAAGACTCCTTTGGTAGGATAGATACAGACAAAGAAAGAATGCCCGGTCGGGTGTTAAGAAAGGGGTTCAATTATGAGAGCAATATTAGAGACTGGAGATCTGGTAAAATATTATGGAGATGGAGACAACATGGTTAAGGCCATCGACCATACAGATATATCCGTGGAGCGTGGAGAATTCGTCGCGGTGGTGGGCCGCTCGGGCTCAGGCAAGAGCACGCTGCTTCATATGCTGGGAGGACTTGACCGTCCCGACAGCGGCAAGGTATTCATTGAAGGAAGGGATATATTCGGGCTGAAGGATGAGCAGCTGGCCATATTCAGGAGAAGAAAGATCGGATTCATCTTTCAGGATTATAATCTGATGCCAGCATTGAATGTATGGGAAACATTGTGCTTCCGATCGGATTGGACGGAAAAAGAGTGAATAAGGATTATGTGATGAGCATTGTAAAGAGCATTGGCATGGAAGACCGCCTGACTGCCACTCCAAGCATGCTGTCAGGCGGGCAGAAGCAGCGCGTAGCGATGCGCAAGGGCAATCGCCTCAAGGCCGGCGATTATTCTCGCGGATGAGCCACTGGCAATCTGGACTCCAAGACAGAGATGGAAGTCATCTCAATCCTCAAGAACTGCGTTTCCAAGTATGGGCAGACCCTGGTCATGATTACCCACGACGAGACCATCGCCCAGATGGCAGACCGCATTATCATTATTGAAGATGGTAAGGTGGTGAAATAAAATGAATATTATTACGAAGACCGCAACATCGAACCTGAAAAGAAATAAAAGCAGGAATATTCTGATTGGAATCGCGATCCTTCTGACTACGCTGCTTCTTACCATCGTGCCGACGGTTCTTTTAGATACCATCGACATTGAATTTGTAGCGGTAAATAAGGCTTATCCTACCTTTCACGCGATGTTTCGGAATGTAGACGAAAAGTCTGCCGAAGAAATGCAAAAGGATGAAAGAATTACGAAAGTAGGCCTAAGGGAGGATCCTGCCTACATGGTGTGTAGCAATCCGGATGTAAATATCAGCATGGTATATTGTGATGCCAAAGCCGCCAAGTTAAACCGGCTGAAGCTTAAGGAAGGAGAGTTACCGGAAAAGGCAGATGAAATCGTCGTGTCTAAGCACCTCCTCAAGGCTATGGGGCTGGAAGGAGAGATTGGCGATAGAATTACGGTGCCGTTTCAGGCAGTAGAAGACGGCGGGCTTGGGATGGAACAGGTCAAGGAATTTACCATTACCGGCTTTAGCAGGGATTCTAAAGCGGCGATTAAAAAGGGGTATATTCCGCCATGGTTTCTAATGGCATTTACAGTAAGAAATCATTCCCGAGGAGCCCACAAGTACCGAGTATATTTCCGGATCGCCGGGCCAGAGCGCATGACAACGGATGCGATAGAAGAGCAGATTAAAGAGATTGGAGCGGAATATAACTGAATGCCACTGACATCGTAGATAATGGAGAGTATCTCAACGCCAATTATGTGGATCCCGCTTTATACAGCGGTATGGCAGGCTGATGGTCATAATCGTCCTGGCGGGCATCATTACGATCTACAGCATCTATTACGTGTCCATGATGAACAAGGTACAGGAATATGGAAAGCTAAGAGCGATCGGCGCGACAAAACGTCAGATACGGAAACTGGTTTTCCGGGAAGGCTTCGCCGTGGCTCTGATTGCAATCCCTATCGGCCTGGCGCTTGGATCGCTGGCCAGCACATTTATCGTCCATGGAATGCTTGATACCAGCACGGGCGTGAGCAATTCCCTGGCGAAGTATATGAGGGAAGCCGTGGAGTCATCAGAAGTAACGCTGGTCAAGCCGTGGATACTTCTTCTGGCAGCCGTGGTATCTCTGGCAGCCGTATATCTGTCTCTGGTGCGTCCGATGCAGGTGGCGAGCAAGATATCAGCAATTGAGGCAATCCGCTATCAGGGCCAGGGAAGCAAGAAGAAAAAGGCCAAAGAAAGAAAAGGCTATCAGGAACTGAATACCAGGAAGTTAACGATGTCTAATCTGGGCAGGAACAAGAAACGTACCGTGGTTACCATAGTGACCCTTGGCATTACCGGCATCTTCTTTATGGTGGTCGCGACCGTGCTAAGCTGTATGACTCCCGAATCCATGACGACCCAGGACATCCGTGGTGATGTGTCCATTTCTCTGGACTTCGAGAGTGGAAACCAGATGCATCCGGAAAAAGAATTATATAAGATACAGCAGAATAATCCGCTGTCAGAGGAGTTAAAAGAACAGATTCTGGCAATCGACGGAGTAAAAGAGATCGAAGTGCAGACAATGGTCCAGGCGGTAATCCAGGAAGTGCTGGAAGAAGGAAAGCCAATGGAGACATTCCCGAGAGGCATCGAGGATGGCGCGCTAAAGGAACTGAAGAAGTATGTGGCAGAGGGAAGCCTTGACGATGCGAAATTAAAGGATGGAAAAGGAATTATCCTTAATTCAGAAGGCTTTCTGTTATCCCAGAGCGGAAAAGGCTTTCATATCGGAGACAAGGTACACCTGGATATCAAGGATGGAGAAGACTCCGTCAGCAGAGAATTCGAGATTGTCGCGATTACCAAGCACGCGCCATATCCATTGGCGGGCTACGATATATGCATGCCAAGTTCGGTACTTCAGGAGTTCAGTAAGAACAATCTGACAGACAGATATAATATCACGGCAGAAAAAGGAAAAGCAGCCGAGGTCACCAAGCAGTAAAAGCGCTGGCAGAAAATCAGGAATTTTTGGATATTGAAACTTGATCAGGAGTTATATAGCAGGCAGAGACGCAGATTGGCTTCATGATGTATGGATGTTACGGACTTCTGCTCGTATTCGGCTTAATTGGAATCCTGAACCTTGTAAATACCATGATCAACAGCGTCTATGTCAGGCGGAGAGAACTTGGCATGCTGCAGGCCATCGGCCTGTCAGGGAAACAGACTGTGAACATGCTGCAGCTGGAGGGCCTGTTCTATACGGCGGGCACGCTGGTACTGTCCCTTGGCCTGGGCAGCCTTCTGGGATATCTGGCCTTCCTTTGGGCAAGGGAAGAAGGACTGATGTCAATCCGCATTTATCATTATCCGGCAGGGCCGGCACTGATGCTGGTAGCGGTGGTACTGCTTGTACAGCTGCTGATCACCTATCTGGTAAATCTGAACTTTAAGAAATCAAGCTTGATTGAGAGAATCAGGTTTTGCGGAATAAGGGATGGAAAGGGATGAATCCTCTTTGGGGCTTCATCCCTTTCGCCATTTATCATTTAGGATAACTGTAAAAGATTAAGAATGGTATCACGTACCTGCCGCACCTGGGGCGAGAGGCTATGATCCTTTGCGGATATCAGCGCCAGTTCCCAGTGCACCTCTTCTGCTGGAAGCGGGACGATTCTGTAATTGTCTGGCTGACGGTCCTCAATAAAAGAATCAATGGCGATGCCGATCACTTCCTGGGTCCGGACAGACTCGTATCATATTTTCTACCATAACCGCCGTATCCTAGATCATCGGCTCGAAACGCCGTGGAGGCGGCAGCGTTCGCAGAAATAATGGAAGATTCGGAACTGGCGGCTTATCAGCATCAGGGGATAGGGGCGCAGGTCATCAAGCCTTATGAGCGGCTTGCCGTATAATGGATGGCCCGTCAGGAACCAGCGCGCACAGCTGCGGAAGGATATGCAGAATATCCGAGTTGAATTTGACGGCATCCACAGGCCCTGAAGTCAAGGCAAGATCATAGATATGATCGCTTACGTTTTCCTCGCACTGTAAGTCCCAGGATTCGATATAACTGATGGAGAAGTCCGGATATTTTTCCTGGAGAATTTTAAGCAAAGGGAGATTGAGTACCTGGTAGACGCCCAGTGTAGTGCCTAGGATAACTTCCTTTTTGTTAAGTTCGGAGAGGTCTTTTCTTAGCAAGGCATACTCTTCAGTGATTATCTGCGCATGCTTTTTCAGGATTTCTCCGGACGCAGTCAGGATCAGCCCTTCGGGAGTACGGACAAAAAGCGCGCACTGAAGTTCATCCTCCAGTTTTTTGATGGCTTTGCTGACTCCCTGGGGAGAGATGTATAAAAGTTCCGCGGCTTTTGAAAAACTGCAAGTTTTGCAGACAGTCAGAAAATATAAAAATGATGTAGGATTCATAGACGTCCCCCCATGCGCATGAACTAATAGTTGAAGGGTTGAAACTTTTGGATGTTTTACATTCTGTTAAATCCAGTATACCATGAAATCAAGGAGAAATCCAAAAGGAAGGGGATGATAGGATGAAGAATTTATTCGATCTGACAGAGAAGGTGGCGCTGATCACCGGCGCTTCTTCTGGACTTGGAGTACAGATGGCCCAAGGACTCGCAGGGCAGGGCGCCAAACTGGCGATTGTGGCCAGGAGGATGGATCGCCTGGAAAAGTTGGCGAAAGAATTCGAGGATAGCGGTACTGAGTGTCTGCCTGTGAAGTGTGATATTACGAAGGAAGAAGAGATTATTGAAATGGTAGATAAGGTGATATCCCACTATGGGCAGATAGACATTCTGGTGAATAATGCAGGAATGGCATCTGGAACCGCATCGGAGGATATGACGCTGGAGGAATGGGATAAGATTATACGGCTGAATCTGACCGGATCGTTCCTTGTGTCCCGGGAAGTAGGCAAACATATGATTTCCAGGCGATATGGCAAGATCATCAATACCTGTTCCATGCAGGGAATCCGATGCACCATGGGCATGCCAGGAACGCCCTACAATACGTCAAAAGGCGGAGATATCATGATGGTGCGCTCGTTGGCAGCGGAATGGGCGCAGTATGGGATTACAGTTAACGGGATTGGACCAGGATATTTCCCAACGGATATCGACAAAGAATATCTGGCGACGGATTATTTTAAAGGACAGCTGGCCATGCATTGCCCGATGGGCAGGATTGGACGGGACGGCGAATTGAATGGAGTCTTAATCTATTTTGCATCGGATGCATCCAGTTATACGACCGGACAGATCATGTATGTAGATGGCGGCTGGACGCTTGTTTAGACAATTCCCCCATAAAGCGATATAGGTATAGAAGGACGGGCACGCGATTGCATGCCCGTCCTTCTATGTGATACTTAAAAGTCAATCCGCTTTCTATCAGCCTATTCCGAGAGAGCAGAGTCATCCATTGCTGTGGAATCGCCGCTTTCAATCACTTCTCCGGTATCCTTGTTTTTGAAGTTTACAATCGTTTTTAACTGGTCTTCTGGCACCGCGTTCAAAGACTGGTACATATTGCCCTCGACATACAGCGCGATTACGACAAAACTTTCCAGCCCGCCGTATACGGAAGCATCTACATTAACATCGAACTCGGTTACTTCATCATTGTAGGTAATAGAGTCAAAAGAAGGATAGTTTTCTTTGTCCTGCAGAATCTCCTGGATGCTCTCGTCAATTCCAGTCTTAATCTCATTTAATAGATTCTGATGTGCCTCTTCTGTCATTTTGAGAGTTACGGACCCATCTTCATTCTTGGTTACCTCTGTTACGCCGGCGGCTTTTGCCTCCTCATCCAAAGTGGCTTCGGAATCTCCGACCAATGATGCCGGCAGGGTGATTTCTACCGTCTTCTGTTCCTTTTTAGGCGCTGCCTTTTTCTCAGAAGAATCTTCAGTCTTTTCTTTCTTTGAAGTATCTTTGGAATCGTCCTTGCCCTGGCAGGCAGCCAAAGACAGCGTCAGTACCGCAATCATCAGTACTGCGATCAATTTCTTTTTCATAGATATTTTTCCTCTCTTTCCTTATGTGTCGGTCTTACAGTTTGTTCCGGTAATGCAAAAATAGTTTACATTTTCTATGTCGGCTGCTTTTTTATAGAGAGCAGGTAATGACCGGTATAAACCTTGCTATTAACCGCTGGCATTTTCCAAGACCATATTAATTATATATGGTAAATTGATGAAAGTAAACGGGGGCATTTGTAATGCCATATAATTCCATAAAATTACAGTTTGAAATTCGGTATTTCGAATTTGATGGTTGACATAATACTTTTTTAAAGAATATAATTCCGATATGAAGTTCGAACTTCAGAATCAATAGCGGCACCTTGAAAATAGAATAATAAGACAAAGCGGAGCATCTACCAGTACATAAAAAGCATTTATTCTGGCATACTAATTCCGGGGTGATAGTATGGATAAAAAGCAGCAGGAGAAACAGAACCGGCAGAAGAATCTGGATCAATACAACAGTGTGACCGAGAAGGTAAAGCCGGAGAATCAAAACCAGGAGCATAACGCAAGAAAAGAAGCAGTAGACGTGAAAATGAGACAGGTATAAGACTGGAACAAAGCAAAAGAAAGGCATCCGCAATGGGTGCCTTTTTTGCGGGCAAAAAGGAGGAGGGGAATGGAAAATGAAATAGCAGTGGCCATCTGCTCTT
>ENA-OQCO01001134-OQCO01001134.1-human-gut-metagenome-genome-assembly--contig:-NODE-1134-length-11079-cov-1.319668_pt1 | contig 11079 bp, 11 predicted proteins | sample MGYA00242500_ERZ504582 | MGnify/ENA primary metagenome ERZ504582 (study PRJEB26092, sample SAMD00036346) | human gut metagenome | host: Homo sapiens | study: EMG produced TPA metagenomics assembly of...
TCTGGGCGGCCACGGGGGCCGACACCACATTGTACTTTGCAATGACATCCGGTTCCACGCCCACCAGCCTGGCCTTGGCAGCCTCCCAATAGGTCACAAAGCCGTAGCCGAACACCTCGCTGGAGCCTGACACTGCGGTGATGCGCTCTGCGATCATGCCGCCGGTGCAGCTCTCGGCAGTGGAGACGGTGAGCCCCTTTTCCTTCAGGGTGCGCACCACCGTCTCTTCCAGCCCGGCCACATCCTCATCATACACCGCATCGCCCAGCAGATCGTAGAACTTCCTGGCGTATGCGCGGCACATTTTTTCGCCGTCCTCGTCGGAGGCGGCACGGGCCGTGATGCGGACCTCGCATTCGCCGGTCTTGCAGTAGATGGCGGCGGTGGGGTTGGCATGATCCAACAGGTCCCGCACCTGATATTCCAGATTGCTCTCGCCGCCCAGCACCCGCAGGGTGATGGAGTGCAGGGTGCAGTTCTGGCGTTCCAGCAGCAGCGGGCGGATGCTCTCCGTCCACATGGCTTTCATCTCGCTGGGGACGCCCGGCATCAGAACGGCGCAGCGGCCGTCCTGCTCGAACCAGGCGCCGGGGGCGGTGCCGTGGTGGTTGACGATCTTCCGCCCGTGCACGGGCACCATGGCCTGCTTGCGGTTGTTGGGAGTCGTCTCGCGGCCGGAGCGGGCAAAGTAGCTGGTGATCTTCGCCCACTCTTCTTTGTCAAAGGCCAGCGTATCGCCGTAGCAGGCCGCCACCGTCTCCTTGGTCAGGTCGTCTGCCGTGGGGCCTAAGCCTCCGGTGAAGACCAGCAGGTCACACCGGGCCTTGGCCTCGTTGACGAAGTCCGCCAGACGGCCCTGGTTGTCGCCGATGGTGCTCTCCCGCTGCACGGTGATGCCCAGGTCGGCCAGTTCCCGGCTCAGATACTGGGCGTTGGTATTCAGGATGTTGCCGAGCAGCAGCTCGGTGCCCACACTGATGATCTCTGCGGTCATGCGGCATCACCCCTCAAACTCGATCTCGTCGGTGATCCGGATGCGGATACGCTCGGTGTTCTCTGCCGCTTCGGCTTCCAGTGCAGCCAGACCCGGCATGGCGGCTTCGGCGGTCAGGATCTCGTCCAGCTCCGGGCGGATCTTCGGGTGCGGCGGAGTGAAGATGGTGCAGCAGTCCTCGTAGGGCAGGATGCTGGTTTCAAACGTGCCGATGTGGCGGGAGGTCTCGATGATCTCGGTCTTGTCCATGCCGATGAGGGGGCGGAGGATGGGCAGGTCCTGGGCCGCATCGGTGCACTGCAGCGCCTTGACGGTCTGGCTGGCCACCTGCGCCAGGCTCTCGCCGGTAATGAGGGCCTCGCTGCCCTGCTTTTGGGCGATGCTGTTGGCGATGCGCATCATGCTGCGGCGCATCAGCACCGTGAACAGCACATCGGGGGCGTTGTCCCGGATGTACTCCTGCGGCCGGGTGTAGGGCACCACGAAGAGGTTGGTGCTGCCGGTGTAGGGCGTGATCTTCTGGGCCAGCGCCTTAACTTTGAGTTTTGCGCGTTCCGAAGTATACGGAGGGGACGCAAAATGGATGTGGTCCAGCGCCAGACCGCGCTTTGCCATCCGGTACGCAGCCACCGGGCTGTCGATGCCGCCGGAGAGCATGTTCAGAGCGCGGCCGGAAGTCCCCACGGGCAGACCGCCCTCGCCGGGGATCTTCGGGCCGTGGATGTAGGCACCGTAATCGCGGATCTCCACGATGACCTTGAACTGCGGGTTGTGGACATCCACCTTGAGGTAGTTGTGTTTGCCCAGCAGATACGCGCCCAGTTCCCGCATCAGTTCGGGGCTGGTCATGGGGTAGGTCTTATCCGAGCGGCGGGCCTCCACCTTGAAGGTTCTGATGCCGTGCAGGCTGCCGCCGAGGTAGTCCTCAGCGGTCTGGCAGATGGTGTCAAAGTCCTTCTCGCAGACCACCGCGCGGCTCAGTGCGGCCAGACCAAAGACGGTGCGCACCCGGTCGAAGGCGAGGTCCATGTCGATGTCCTCTTCCTCCGGCTCCATATAAAAGGTAGACTGGGTGCAGTAGACCTTGAATCTGCCCACGGTCTTGAGCCGGTACCGCAAAATCTTCATCATGGCCGACTCGAACTGGTTGCGGTTGAGGCCCTTCAGGGACATCTCGCCCTGATAGCCCATAATGATCTCTCTCATATATTATCTCCTTATTCTCTGCAAATGCTTCATGCCGTCCTCAAAGCGGTTCAGGAAGGCATCCACATCTTCGGGGGTGTTGTCTGCACAGAAGGACACCCGGATGGCCGTGTCGATGGCCAGCGGGCTGCGGCCCATGGCCGCCAGCGTGTGGCTGGGCTGGCCCCGCCCGCAGGCACTCGGCCGACGAAACATAGATCTGCTCCTCCGCCAGAAACGCCAGCATCGTCTCGCTCTTGATGCAGTTCTCGCTGAAGTTCAGCACCTCCGGCACGGCGCTGTCCGGGCTGTTGATCTCCACTTCGGGGAAGGCTTTCAGCCCCTCGCGCAGCTGCTGGTTCAAGGCGCGGACGGCGGCGTCCCGGCTCTTCATGTTCTTCGAAAGGCGGCTGACCGCAGCGGCCAGCCCCACCGCGTAGGGCAGGTTCTCGGTGCCGGGGCGCTTCTCACGCTCCTGCTCGCCGCCAAGGTAGGGCGGCTGGAACGCCTGTGCCAGACTGTCGCTGAGGTAGAGCGCCCCCACGCCCTTGGGCGCGTGGATCTTGTGACCGCTCACCGCCAGTGTGTCGATGTTGGCCAGCTTGATGGGGACCCGCATCCACGCCTGCACCGCGTCCACATGGACGAGGGTGCGGCTGTTCTTCCGCTTGACCTCGGCGGCCAGGCGCTCGACCTCGTTCCGGGTGCCGATCTCGTTGTTGACCATCATGCAGGCCACGAGGATGGTGTTCCTGTCCACATGCGACAGCATCTCATCAATGTCCAGCGTACCGTCCGGGCGGGGGGCCACGACCGTGACGTCATAGCCCATCGCGGCCAGACGTTCCAGCGGCTTTTGCACACTGGGGTGTTCAAAACCGGACACCACGATGCCCTTGCCGAACTTCCGGGTCAGTGCCGCGCCCAGCAGGGCCATGTTGTTGCCCTCGCTGCCGCAGGAAGTGAAGTACAGCTCCCGCGATTTGCAGCCCAGGCTCCGGGCCACCACGGCGCGGGCCGCGTTCAGGGCTTCTTCGCTCCGGGCACCGGGGGCGTACAGGGACGACGGATTCGCCCAGTGCTCCCGCATGGCCCTGTCGATGACATCCGCCACGTCCGGGGCCACGATGGTGGTGGCGGCGTTGTCCAGATAATGCAATTCAGGATTTTGCAGCATAAGATTCGATTCCTGCTTTCTTTGCTTGCCGTCGGCAGAGCGTTCTGCCCTGAACCGACGTTTTCTCATAATAAACCAGAATAATTATAGCACAAACCCTGCCCTAACGCAAAGGATTTGCGGCATGGCTTGCGCCGGGGCCTGCCATGCTGTATAATGAAGAAAATGAGCTACAGAAAGCAGGGTGTTTTATGGCCGATTATCAGGAATACCGCCGCCGGATCCTCCGCAAGCGCTGGTTCCGGACCTTCTCCGTTGCAGGGCTGCTCTTCCTGCTGGTGCTGGTGGGCGTCGTGGGTACACTGTGGAAACGGCTCCACCGGGAGCAATCCCCCGCCGCCGTGCAGGGGCCGACCATCTTCCAGCAGGAGCTGCAGGGCAGCGAGTGGAACACCGTCAACTACACGCCCGCCCGGCGGTTGGCGGTACAGCTCAGCGCCGACGGCACCACCGCTATGGATTTCCGTCTGGCCGCGCTGGCCGAAAGCCCGGCCGTGGACCGCAGCTATTTCAACGACGCCTGTTTTCTGGGCGACAGCCTGACGCAGGGGATGCAGATCTACAGCACCGGCCTGCCGGAAGCCTCTTTCTGCGCCTATAAAGGCATCGGCCCCAACGCCGTGGTCAACAGCACCACCTGCACCCGCCGGGACGGCGTCAAGGAGATCCCGATGGAGGTGCTGACGGCCCAGCAGCCGAAGGTGCTCTACATTCTGCTTGGCACCAACGTGCTCAACCGGGACGGCGATTATTCCAGCTTCCTCACCTACTACCGCCTCATGCTGGACATGATCGCACAGGCTCTGCCCAACACGCAGATCTACGTCCAGTCCATCACGCCGGTGCGGCCGGAAGTCCGGGCCTCTCACCCCGGCCTCTACAAAGAGCGCCTGTGCGAGATCAACGATGAACTTTCCGCCATCGCGCTCGAAAAAGGCTGCGTCTTCCTCAACCTGTGGGAGGCCCTGGCCGACGAGAACGGTGACCTGAAGGCCGAATACGCCCAGAACGACGGCTACCACGTCAAACCCGAAGGCTACACCGCCTGGGTCGATTACCTCCGCACCCACACCATCAACCCCGGCGTGACCTCCGCTGCGGCATGATCAACGAAAAAAGCTGCTGTGTCATTGTTCAGAGCAATGACACAGCAGCTTTCATTTTGTCTGAAAACAGGAACGGGGAACGGCATCAGAACCGTTCCCCATCGATTGGCATTTGGCAGGCGTGGCGTTCTCCTGCATCTCTCAGAGCCTAAGCCCTTGTCGTTACCGTCGGCGTGTGGCTGCCACGAAATTGACCACCTCAAATACCACTCTTATCCTATGTATAGGATACCACATTTACTCTTTTTTGTAAAGTATTTCGCTCTGACGCAAAAGTCGTCGAAAGCGTTTCGGACTGATGTTCCACATCGTAATAATGGAATTCTTATATTCCTCCGGGTCTCCGGAAACCTTCAATCGCAAAATGATCTCCGCTGTCAGTTCCGGTGTCAGGATCTCCTTGAGCACCAATGCCGTGTGCGGACGATTTCCCCGCAGAATATAATCCGGTTCCTGCAAGACCTGCGGAAGATACTGGAACAGCCGGTCATAATCGCCCGGATGACCTTCTTCAATATGGAGGATCTGCTGTTCTGTAATGACAACATCTTCCGTTAAAATCTCTTCGTCTACAACACTGTATAACTGTCGACTAATTTTGCAGATGAAATCCACGTCCTGCTTCACACCAATCCTGTTTGATGGTTTCAGTATAACATGCAGTGACGGTTTTGTATACAGCATATCACAACAAACGGGGAACGGCATCTGAACCGTTCCCCGTTTGCTGTGATTTTTATTCGATCAGAACAGCCCCGTGATCTTGCCATCGGCATCGACGTCGATGTTGACGGCGGCAGGCTTCTTGGGCAGGCCGGGCATGGTCATGATGTTGCCGCAGATGACCACCACGAATCCGGCACCGGCAGCAAGGCGGACCTCGCGCACCTCCATCGTGAAGCCGGTGGGCGCAGCCAGGAGCTTGGCGTTATCGCTGAAGCTGTACTGGGTCTTGGCGATGCAGACGGGCAGGTTGCCATAGCCCAGCTCGGTGAGCTCGGCCAGCGTCTTGCTGGCGGCGGCGCTGAAGTTCACGTCGTCCGCACGGTAGATCTTCCTGGCGATGGCCTTCACCTTGTCCTTGAGGGGCATGTCCAGCGGGTAGACATACTGGATGGAGCGGTCTTCCAGGATCTCCAGCACCTTCTCGGCCAGTGCCTTGCCGCCCTCGCCGCCCTTGGCGAAGACCTCGCTCAGCACACAGGGTACGCCCTGCTCGGCGCAGACCCGCTCCACATACGCCTGCTCTTCGGGGGTGTCGGTCGGGAACGCATTGATGGCGACCACCACCGGCAGGCCGAAGCCGTTCTTCAGATTGTCGATGTGGCGGACGAGGTTGGCCGCACCGGCCTTGACGGCTTCGAGGTTGGGCTGGTTCAGGTCAGCCTTGGCAACGCCGCCGTGGCTCTTGAGGGCGCGGACGGTCGCCACCAGCACACAGGCACTGGGTGCGATGCCCGCATAGCGGCACTTGATGTCCAGGAACTTTTCTGCGCCCAGGTCGGCACCGAAACCGGCCTCGGTGATGACATAATCGGCCAGCGAGAGGCTGAGCTTGGTGGCCATGACGCTGTTGCAGCCGTGGGCGATGTTGGCAAAGGGGCCGCCGTGGATGATGGCGGGGTTGTTTTCCAGCGTCTGAACGAGGTTCGGGTCAAGGGCATCCTTGAGCAGCGCGGTCATGGCACCGGCGGCACCGATGTCGCCAGCCGTGACGGGCTTGCCCTCGTAGGTGTAGGCGCAGACGATTTTCGACAGCCGCTCCTTCAGGTCGGAGATGCTGGTGGCCAGGCAGAAGATGGCCATGACCTCGCTGGCGACGGTGATATCAAAGCCGTCCTCACGCGGGGTGCCGTTGACCTTGCCGCCCAGGCCGTCCACGATGAAGCGGAGCTGGCGGTCGTTCATGTCCATGCAGCGCTTCCAGGTGATGCGGCGGGGGTCGATGTTCAGCGGGTTGCCCTGCTGGATGCTGTTGTCGATCATGGCGGCCAGCAGGTTGTTGGCCGCGCCGATGGCGTGGAGGTCGCCGGTGAAGTGGAGGTTGATGTCCTCCATCGGGACCACCTGTGCATAGCCGCCGCCGGCTGCGCCGCCCTTGACGCCGAACACGGGGCCGAGCGAGGCTCACGCAGGCAGAGCATGGTCTTTTTGCCCAGCGCATTCATGGCGTCGGCCAGGCCCACGCTGGTGGTGGTCTTGCCCTCGCCCGCCGGGGTGGGGCTGATGGCCGTGACCAGGACCAGCTTGCCCTGCTTGCCTGCCTTGTGGATGAGGCGGTGGTTGATCTTGGCCTTGTAGCGGCCGTAGGGGATCACATCCTCGTCGGCAAGGCCGAGCGAGGCAGCGATCTCGGCGATGGGCTTCATGCGGGCTTCCTGTGCGATCTCGATATCAGACTTCATGGAACATCCTCCTTCAAAACAAAAGGACGAGCTTTGCACAGCAATTGCGCAAGGCTGCCCAGACGGTCGGCATTGACATCAAACCCGGTCTCTGCTGCACTGTGGTGCTCCACAACGTTCCGTCAGCAGCAAAAACCTCTTCTGACCGAATGATAACACACCCGAACGCCCTTTGTCAAGGAAAAACTTCCCGCGCCAAAAAAGTGCGGGCGAAGTGCCTCTCCGGCTTGCATCCACCCCCGGATGTGTGATATACTAAAGTGAATCTAAACGATAGGGAGGCTTTCACGATGCCATTTACACCCAAACTGACTTATAAAGGCAAGCCCCTCGTCCGCAAGGACAACGAGCTGTATTACGGCCGTATGACCGACCCTTATGTACTGCGTATGCAGATCTTGAGCACCAAGCCCGTGGGCGGGATGGAGGTGGCCGATAAGGTCCACATCCAGGTGTTCTCCACCAACGACAGCCTCGCTCCCGAAGCCCGCGTATTCCGCCAGACCACCAAGAACGGCCTGTACAACGCGCTGGACATCGGCAGCATCTGGCTCCAGAAAGCAAACGAGAGCCGCTGATCGTTCGGCGGCCGTCAAAAAAGGGCCTGTCTCCCATGGGAGGCAGGCCCTTTTTGCATCGGATTTACTCTTCGGTCACTTCAAAGTCCAGCGGTTTGCCGCAGTTGGGGCAGGTGGGCTCGCCGTCCAGCAGGTCGGCTTCCTCAAACACTGCGGTGGCACCGCAGGCCGGGCAGGTCACCTCGTACTGCACGGGGCCGTCGTCCTCTTCGGGCTCCTCGTCGTCGGCCAGAGCCACCTCAAAGGCGACCTTGCAGCTGGGGCAGATCGCCTCGCCTGCATCCAGGTCGTCCTCGCTGACGTACACGGTCTCGCCGCAGGCCGGGCAGGCCACTTCATAATAGGGCTCGCTGGCCACATCGGCGTTGTCGTCGGCGTCGTCCTCTGCTTCAGGCTCGTCGTCTTCCTCGTCGGCATCGTCGTCTTCGTAGAGATCGGCTTCGAGGTCTTCCAGCTCCTCGCTCAGGTCGTTGATCTGATCGTAAGCCTGGGTCACATCCTCGTCAATGCCGTCCACGGCCTGTGCCATCTCGCACAGCAGCTCGCTCATGGCCTTGATGACTTTGCCTTCCTTGGTGGTCTCGTCGATGCCGAGGCCCTCCACCAAGCCTTTCAGGTATGCAGCCTTTTCCTTCAGTTCCATACGAATGCCTCCTAGTCTATAAAATTTCTAAGCCGGTCAACGGGCTCACCCTCTCCGTCATCGCTGCGCGATGCCACCTCCCCCGAAGTGGGAGGTTTTGGCGGTCCATGCAACGGACGCGAAGCGGCCTGAGCGGGCAAAGCCGTTTTCCTGAACAAAAAACCGGGCAAACGGTCGCCCGCTGCCCGGTCCTGTCGATAAAATCAGACGCGCTCCATATACTCGCCGGTGCGGGTATCGATGCGGATGTGGTCACCCTCGTTGATGAACAGGGGGACGCGGATCTCAGCACCGGTCTCGACGGTAGCGGGCTTCAGGGTGTTGGTGGCAGTGTTGCCCTTGACACCCGGCTCGGTCTGGGTCACTTCCAGCTCGATGAAGTTGGGGATCTCAACGCTGAAGACCTTGCCCTTGTAGCTCAGCAGCTTGCACAGCTCGTTCTCCTTGCAGAACTTGAAGTTATCAGGGACATCGGAAGCGTTGACGGGGATATCGTCATAGGTCTCGTTGTCCATGAAGTGGTACAGATCGCCATCCTCGTAGCTGTAGGTGACATCCTTGCGCTCGATGAAAGCCTGCGGGAACTTTGCGGTCGGGTTGTAGCTGGTCTCGACCACAGAGCCGGTGATGACGTTCTTGGTCTTGGTGCGGACAAAGGCAGCGCCCTTGCCGGGCTTGACGTGCTGGAACTCAACGACCTGAAGAACCTGGCCGTCCTGCTCAAAGGTCACGCCGTTGCGAAACTCGCCTGCAGAAATCATAGGAATTCCTCCATTAGTAAAATCTCATTGATGCTTGACGCATATCTCTATTTATTTTACTCAATCCCGCACGATTTGGCAAGGGGTTTGAGCAAAAAAGACGGTAGAAACAAGAAAAAAACCTCTCAGTCACCTGCGGTGACAGCCTCCCCAGTGGTGGACCTTTGGCAGACCGGGAAAGTCCGTGCATTGTCGCCTTGCGGCTCTCCTGCTGCCGGGCCCTGTTCTCCTTGCCAGCAGCAGCTTGCCGTTGCTGCAAGGCCCGCAGGTTTCCCATCGCATTGACCCAGGCAGCCAGCAGGGCCAACACCGGCCTGCCAATGCCTCTCCCCTTGGGAGAGGTGGCAGCGCGTCAGCGCTGACGGAGAGGGTTTGCCCTTCTATACATCTCCGCCATCGTCCGCGCATCCTCCGCCTGTGTCCCGGCGCTTTCGCAGATGATGACGGGTTCGAGCCTGCGCTCCGCCAGCAGCTCCATCAGCGGCTGCGGCTCCGGGCCGAACTGGGTCTCGGCAAAGGTCCAGTGGCGCTTTTCGCCGCCCGCCGTATACTCGATGCGGGAGAAATGGACCTGGAACTGCCTGGCCCGCGCGTCGCCGAGGGCCTCCTCCATCCGGTCGAGGATCGCGGCATAATCGGCCTTGGAAGCGATGCCGCCCAGCGTCCGGGCGTTGAGGTGGCCAAAGTCGATGCAGGGGGTGATGCGCCTGTCCACACGGCACAGGGCCAGCACTTCGTCCAGTGTGCCCAGCTGGCCGATCTTGCCCATCGTCTCCGGGCAGAGGGTGATGTCCGAAAAGCCTGCTTCGTCCAGCGCGGCCTGTGCCCGGCGCAGGGTGTCCAGCGCCTTTTCCAATGCAGCCTCCCGGCTCTGCCTGCCGCAGCTGCCGGAGTGGAAGATGACCCGCTGCCCGCCCAGCGCCTTGCAGACCGCCGCGCTTTGCAGCAGATAGTTCACGCTGTTCAGCCGCTTGTCCTCTTCCAGGCTGGACATGCTGATATAATACGGCGCGTGGACGCTGAACAAGATGTCCCGCGCCGCCGCATCGGCGGCCATCTGCCGGGCCTTGTCCAGCCCCAGTCGGACACCGCGCCCGCACTGGTACTCAAAGGCGTTCAGCCCCATCCGGGCCGTGTAGGCCGGGATATCCAGGCTGGTTTTGTAGCCCTGCGCTGCAAAGCTGTCGCTCGTGCCCGCCGTGCCGAACCGGATCTTCCACTCCCTCACAGGGTCTTCCCTCCCCGGTCGTAGTACGCCTGCCAGTGTTTTTTCTCCCACTTGCGCTTCAGGATGACCTGTGCGCCGAGGTCCGGCCCGCGCGGGATGACCATCAGGCCGGGGATGCCGTAGAAGGCTGCGGCCATCCGGTCGGCATAGAGCTGGTCGCCCACCATAGCCATTTCCCTGCGCTTCACCTGCATCCGGCGGCGGGCCACTCCCAGCGCAAGGCAGGGGCTTGGCGCTGCGATAGAGGTAGGCAAGGCCCAGCTTTCCGCAAAGGGGCGCACCCGCTTTTCGGCACCGTTGGATACGATGGTCAGCCCGATGCCCGCCGTGCGCAGGTCGGCCAGCCACTGGGCCACCTCGTCCGGCAGTTCCTGGCTGCGGTCAGCCGTCAGGGTGTTGTCGATGTCCAGCACCAGCGCCCGGATGCCCTTTTCCGCCAGCCATTCCGGCGTGATGTGGGTCACATCCTGAAAACATATTCGGGGGTTATCAGCATAGCTTTGACCTCATTCCGATAGCTGTCCTTCGTACAACCTCTCCGTCATTGCTTCGCATTGCCGCTTCTCCTGGTAGGAGAGGCTTTGGCAGTCCTTGCAACGTTTCTGGTCTCGCCAGCGAGACGGAGAGGTCGTACGAAGGGAATCACAAAATGAAAATAGGAGAGCCTGAAACTCTCAGGCTCTCCTACATCAGCGTTAGCAACACGTTTGAAATCTGAACAACCAGCGATTTCAAGCAGTTAATTACTTGAACTTACGCTTGCGGGCTGCTTCAGACTTCTTCTTGCGCTTAACAGACGGCTTCTCGTAAGCCTCGCGCTTACGGACCTCTGCGAGCACACCGCTGCGAGCAGTGCTCCGCTTGAAGCGACGCAGTGCGCTTTCCAGCGACTCGCCCTCTTTAACACGAATTTCCGACATCTTATTCCCTCCCTTGGACCGTGAGGCAGGAATTTCGTTGTTACATGGTAACTAACAGTAGACAGTATAGCGCATTTTTCAT
>ENA-OQCO01001135-OQCO01001135.1-human-gut-metagenome-genome-assembly--contig:-NODE-1135-length-11072-cov-3.732663_pt1 | contig 11072 bp, 11 predicted proteins | sample MGYA00242500_ERZ504582 | MGnify/ENA primary metagenome ERZ504582 (study PRJEB26092, sample SAMD00036346) | human gut metagenome | host: Homo sapiens | study: EMG produced TPA metagenomics assembly of...
TGTTCATTGCAATTGAAAGCCCAAGCTCCTGCATACCCCATGATTATGTCCTGCATCGCCGCCTTTTCAAGGTAGGATTCATGGATCATTTTCGCTTTTTTCGACCCGATACCGCTGATTTTTGTGAGCTTCATCGGTTCGGTCTTAATAATTTCGAGAGTTTCCGCGCCGAACTTATCCACAAGCAGCCTTGCGGTCGCCTCGCCGATACCTTTAATAAAGCCGCTCGCAAGATAAGCGCGAACAGCTTCGGCCGAAGTCGGTATATCGTTTTTATATGAAGTCACGCGGATCTGCTCGCCGTACATCGGATGCGCCGTCATGTTGCCCGTCACGGTCACATGTTCGCCGTCGTTCACGGACGGCATCACGCCGACAGCAGTCAACTCTTCTCCGTCATCGCCCTTTATCCTGAGAACGGTCCACCCGTTCTCCTCGTTTCGAAACTTTATGCCGGTTACTGTGCCCGTGAATTCCATGCCGCCTCGCAGTTTTAACGTCCGAACACTGATGCGCCCAAACGATTTATAAATTGATTGTATCATATTTTGCGACGATTCGCAACGGGAAAGTTGACGGCGGACCGCAACATGATTGTTGGCGTTTTTCAGATTTTCAAATCCACGTTTTTAACGGGGCTTTCGACTTGCAGACAGTATGTATTTTCACCTCTTCATTTCCGCATTTCAAACGCAATCAGCAGCTCTGCGACATCGTTATAGCTGTTGACGCCGGCGGTTTGGCCGTTATGTTTTAGGTAGGCGTCATTAATTTTGTTATTTGCGCTGCCGAGGGGATCGTTTTTGTACTGCTCGGTCCAACGGGAATAATCGGCGAGATCGCGAATCATTGCGGGTGTGAAGAAGCGTTCACGGACGCTGTAAAAACGTTTTCGTCAACGGAGGCAAGCCGATTCATGCACTGCATCAGGGCAAGCATTTCGCAGGAATAGCGCAGGGCGGGGTCATTCGAAAAGCCGGAGACATAATAAGCAATAAAATTTGCCTCGTCCTCCCTTGCAAAGCCGAAATAGTGTGCGGTCTCATGCGCAGCGGAAGCAAACAGCAGAAGCGCGGGCTGCTCGGTGTTCACATTCGCTTCGGCAGTGTACGGAATATAGATTCCGGAAATATCAAGGCGCGATAGCATGTTTGAAAAATGCACCGATTTTGCGGAAAAGACGGGATTGCCGAACAATTCGTTTTGACTGCCGAGCGCGGAATATGCCGTTTGAACGCTTTTGAATACTGCGGATAAAGCCGAATTCTCTGAGTTTTTGTCGTCCGCGATAAACACACCGTTTTCGTCCTCCCGAAGTCGGCTTCTGTTCTCCGCAGCCGCAGCCGCAATTTTTTCGCAGGTTGATGCAAGCATTTCGGTGTAAATATCGGATGAAGCCCGATTGTCACCCGTTTCGGCAGCGGCAATGAATTCGGATTTTGCCGAGTTGACGCGCTCAAGTTCATCCGAAAGTCCCAAAAGCGAAGCAGCGGGCATTCTGTAATGATTTATTCCCCATAATGCATAGAAAAGATTCAGCATCGCGCCCGCAAACATTCCGAGCGAAATCAGGCAGCTGTAAAAGCGCATTCGATTGTGTTTCCGTTTCAGGAGTTTTGAAAACACGAGTTTGAACAGCCGCACAATGAGTGTGACCGCAAGAAGTGTGCCGACTGAAATTATCAGCACCTCGGCCACAGAAAACGGGAATATGCTGCTTGCTGCACCCAAAACCCGCGAAATCACGGGATAGATCGCGCGGCTGTATATGCGCTCCGTTTGCTGCGGACAGGAGGACAGGAGTTTCGGCGCAAACATACCCGCTGCTGCAAGCAGAACAAGAATCGGCAGGCGCAAAAGCTGATGTCGTGCCGTATACTTATTTTCATGTTTTTTGCGGCGGCGATCGCGGCGCATTTTTTGCCGTTCATGCCGCTCAACGGACTTTTCGTATGTTTCGTCGCTGTTCCGATGTTTTTTATCCATGCTGCACCCTGCTGCCTGTTGCTGCCTTTTATTTTTGCGGACGCTTCGCTTCATGCCGCACGAAATCATTATAGCACAGGCGATGCAAAAAGTATACGCATTGCGCGGCATCTTACGCACACAGTCCTTCCGAATGTATCGCTTTGAGCCAAACTGCAAATACTTTTTTCGATGAAAGGTTGGTAAAGAAATATGTTAACACTTTTTATACGAACGCTGCTCGTGTACATTTTTATGTTCGTTGTTCTCAGGCTCATGGGCAAGCGTCAGCTGAGCGATATGCAGCCGTTTGACCTTGCAATAACGCTGCTTATTGCAAACCTTGCGGCGCTTCCGATGTCCGATCCCGCGATTCCGCTGCTGTACGGAGTTGTTCCGATCATTGCAATGTTTGCGCTGCACCGCCTGATTTCGTTCATGTCGCTGAAAAGCGAAAAGCTGCGCAAGCTCGTCTGCGGAAGTCCGCTTGTTATGATTTCCGGAGGGGTTGTGCGCGAGGATGCCATGCGTGCAGCTAATTATAGTTTATTTGACCTTGCCGAACAGCTGCGGATGAAGGATGTGTTTTCAATCTCGCAGGTCGAGTATGCCATCCTTGAAACGGACGGCGGACTCAGCGTGCTTTTGAAAGGACCGTTTCAAACCCCGACCAACGAAGGACTGAAGCTTGAATCCGAAAAAGCCATGCCCGCATTGCTGCTTATCTGCGACGGACAGGTTCATCCGGAGGCGGTTCGGGCGGCGGGGTTGGACGAAAAAGGATTTTATGCATTGCTGAAAAGGTTCGGGATCGACCGGGCCGAGGACTGCCTTTTTATGTCCGTTGATTCAGGCGGAATTGTTCATGTTCAGCAAAAGCAAAAAAACTGCGCAAAGGTTCGCGCACGCTTTACGAATCTGCATGAAAAAAAAATGATGCCGTCTTTTATCCGCACAAAATGCACGGCAAAACAAAATGCATTGCCCGTCACGGAGGAACCGTATGATGAATCAGGAAAAAAAGAACAGAGAAGCGCTTAAAAATCTTGAGCCGAACGCAATGAAAAAAGAAGCAAACGCAAATATACGCAATCAGTCCGCGGTTTCTGTTGCGGCACTGGCTTTCGGAATGCTTCTGCTCGTTTTTGTCTTTATTTTTTCTAACATTTATATAAAAAAACTTGAGCGGAAAATCCTTCCGATGATTGACGCCGGCTGTCACGCTGCCGAAACGGAGGACTTTTCCGCCGCTCATTCTGCCGGAGAGAGCATTTATCAGCTTCTTATGGATTCGGAACCGACGCTGAAGCTGCTGTTCAGTCACCGTGATATTCTTGAAGTTCAGCTTTATGCCGCCGCAATTGCCGACCTCGGTGCGGACGGCGAACGGGATGAATACATTGAAAACTTTTCCGCAATCAAGAGATGGTTCTCGTTTTTTACGGAAACAAACGACCTTTCCCTGGAAGGCATTTTTTAAGCCGAATCGGCGCCTGTTCCGTACATTGAAATGCGCTCGCAGGATGCAATTATGCCGCAGTACTGTTCGTGTTTTGCCTTATTTCATGCTCAACAGGTATCTGTCTGAAAATATATTTTTAATTTCGGGGCTTGTTTCAAATTTTTTTGCAGGAATTTTCCGTTTCATGTCGTAATGTATAAATGTAAAGGGGAGAAGAGGGTTCGATTTCGGCCGCCTTTCCGCTTTTGAAACTGTATCGGCGAGGACATAATGGCATTTCCGGAGACGTGGCTCAATGAATTGATGAACAGAAACGACATCGTTTCCGTCGTTTCCGAATACACGCGCCTTTCCCCGAAAGGCGGGCGTCTTTGGGGACTCTGTCCTTTTCATCCCGAGCGCGATGCATCGTTCACCGTCAGCCCCGACAAGCAGGTTTTTCATTGCTTCAGCTGTAAAGCCGGCGGGAGCGTGATTCAGTTTATCATGCAGGCCGAAAGCCTCGGTTACGCTGATGCAGTGCGTTTTCTTGCACAGCGGGCGGGCATGGACATGCCGAACGAAATCAACGATGCCAAACTGCGCGAAGAGAAGGCCCTGCGCGACAGGCTGTATGCAGCAAATCGTGAGGCGGCAATGTTCTATCACCAAGTGCTGCTTTCCGATGCGGGACTTCCGGCGCGGCAGTATCTGCTTAACCGCGGTATAGACGGCAGCACGGCTGTCCGTTTCGGACTCGGTTACTCACCCAATGATTGGGATGAACTTTTTAAACATATGACCTCCGCGGGTTACACGCGCGATGAGCTTATTTCTGCCGGACTTTGCGTCAAAGGACGCAAGGATGAAACAAAAACCTTTGACTTTTTTCACGACAGGCTGATGTTTCCCGTCATTTCCGCAAGCGGACGCGTTCTTGCGTTCGGCGGACGCATCATCGGCAAGGGCGAAGGTGCAAAGTATATGAACACCGGAGACACGCTCATCTATAACAAGCGTCACAATATCTATGCCATCAACCTTGTGAAAGGGCGAAAGCTTGATGAGCTTATCATGGTCGAAGGTTATATGGATGTTATCAGCCTTCATCAAGCCGGAATCGACAACGCCGTTGCTTCCCTCGGCACCGCGCTTACAAGCCAGCAGGTGCGCCTCATGGGACGGTTTGCAAAGCGGGTCTGTTATGCCTATGACGGAGATTCGGCGGGACAGAAAGCAATGCTGCGCGGAGTTGATATTATTGCCCGCGGGGAACTTGAACCGCGCGTCATAGTCATTCCCGGAGGGCTGGATCCGGATGAATTCGTTCGTGCGAACGGAGCCGAAGCGTTCCTCAAGCTTAAGGATGCTTCTCTTACGGCCGTTATGTTTAAACTTGAAACAATGGCCAATGCGGTTGACCTTAACACCGCAGACGGACGGCAAAAATACGCCTCCGATGCATGTCGGCTTCTTGCTTCACTTGAGCCGGTGGAGCGCGATCGCTATATCAAAGTTGTTTCCGAAAAAAGCGGCATAGCACGGGAGGTTATCCAAAGCCAATGCGGTGTTGATGCCGAGCGTGCCGAAGACGGCATTGCCCCCGCGACAGCGAAACCCGCATTCGACTCCGTCGGATACAAAAAACCGCAGATGCTGAAAAAACGCGAAAAGGCGGAGCAGCTTCTGCTTGCCTGTATGCTTGTTTCAAGGCAGGATGCCGCCGCGATCGAAGAGCTTGAGAATTTTTCAACAGAACTTTTTTCAACGCCGGGGACGGCAAAGTTTGCCGCCATGCTCACGGAGGCATATAAAACCGCCGAAAAGCCCGATATTCGGCTTCTTCTTGCGGAGTTGAACGGCGATGAAAGCGAGATCGCGGGCGCCGCGGCTGCACTTGCAGAGGACATAACATCTCCGCTTGAATCCGCCGCCGACTGCATTAACTCTATTTTGTATGATAAATACAGTGAGCGCATACGTCAGCTTGCAGTACTTTCCGAAGCGGAAGCCGACAAAGCCAAGCGAGCGGAGCTTTTGCGCGAACAGATGAATCTTATGCTGAAGCTCCGGAAAACCTGATTTAGGGTTCTGCCGAAAATCCTTTTCGGAGTTTGATGCGTGTTCGGCGGATTCGACGTTGCTTAATTAAACGTATTTAAACAGAAAATATCACAAATCAACCAAGGAGGTTAAAATACATGACAGATGAAACCAAGCTGACTCCCATGCAAAAAGTGGACGAGCTGATTGAACGCGGCAAAAGCAAGGGTGAACTGACCTATAAAGAGATTATTGACACATTGGGCAACGACGCATTGGATGTTGATCAGATGGAAGTCGTCTATGATCGATTTGAAGATGCGGATATCAACGTTGTTGAAGAAATCGACCCCGTTGAAATCGCCGGCGAGGATGTTACGGAAATTGATCCCAAGCTTGCCGTAACCGAAGGAATCGCAATCGATGACCCCGTGCGCATGTATCTTAAAGAAATCGGCAGAGTGCCGCTTCTGACCTCCGACCAGGAAATTGATATTGCAAAGCGCATGGCGGACGGCGACGAAGAGGCCAAACAGCAGCTTGCGGAAGCGAACCTCAGGCTTGTTGTCAGCGTTGCAAAACGTTATGTCGGCAGAGGGATGCAGTTCCTTGACCTGATTCAGGAGGGCAATCTCGGCCTTATCAAGGCGGTTGATAAATTTGATTATCATAAGGGATACAAGTTTTCAACATATGCAACATGGTGGATCCGCCAGGCGATAACACGCGCAATTGCGGACCAGGCGCGCACAATCAGAATTCCCGTGCACATGGTTGAAACCATCAACAAGCTCGTTCGCGTTAACAGGCAGCTGCTTCAGGAACTCGGCAGAGAGCCCCGTCCCGATGAAATTGCGGAAGAAATGGGCATCAGCGAAGAAAAGGTTCGTGAAATCATAAAAATCGCTCAGGAACCCGTTTCTCTCGAAACGCCAATCGGCGAAGAGGAGGACAGTCATCTCGGAGATTTCATTCCCGATGATGATGCCCCCGCACCCGACAGCATGGCCACATATGCAATGCTTAAGAAGCAGCTCACGGAAGTGCTTGACACGCTCACCCCGCGGGAGGAGAAAGTCGTTCGCCTGCGTTTCGGGCTTGACGACGGCAAAACCCGCACGCTTGAGGATGTCGGCACGGAATTCAATGTCACCCGTGAGCGTATCCGCCAAATTGAAGCCAAGGCTCTTCGCAAGCTGCGTCATCCCAGCCGCAGCAAGCGCCTTAAAGATTATCTCGACTGATTTCCGATTTCGGTTTTATTCAATCCGCAACGCCGCTGTATGCCCAATTCCGCGGCGCTGCTTTTTCGTTTTCATTATGTGACTTAAGCTGCCGGGAATCAGATGTGCGAATTATGGCCAATTTGTGAATTTTTTATTTTCGGCATTTTCGCCTATTGAAATTTTGTCGATTATCCGTTAAAATACACACTGCCGATGCACGGTTGAAGGCACGGTGCGCAGCCGCCGAAATATTATTGCAGTTTTTTCGGCGTATTTTATTCAAAAAGCGACACGCTGGAGGTGTTTCTTTTATGAAACGTATCATTGGTATCATTCTTTCTTTTGCCACAATCTTCTGTTTGGCAGCCTGTTCCTGTACCGGCGGCGGCAACGCGCCCACGCCCGAGCCGTTCATCGGCAGCATTACGCCGGCCCTTGAGCCGACTGAAACGCCGGATGATAATACCGAGGATCCCGGCTCCGCAGAAACGCCCGTTCCGACAACGGACGCTGTTACCGATGTGCCCGAAACACCGGCGCCTACGCCTACCCCTGTGCCGACAGCTGTTCCGTCGCCCTCGCGCAATCCGTATCCTTCCGATGACCCGGTTGAAGCAAAATATGCCGACGCAGGAAAAAAATTCATGCGCAAACTTAAAAAAACCGAGGGCTATGAGGATCTTGACATCAAGGGCAAATACGGTTATCCTTATCTTATCTGCATCAATCGCGCGGGAAACACCGTTACCGTTTATTGCATTGACGAAGAGGGCAACTACACCCGTCCCTATCTTTCCATGGTTTGCTCCGCAGGTTATGCAACACCGCGCGGCATCTTCAAAACCAAGGAACGCTACAGTTGGCACACCCTTATGGGTCCCTGCTACGGGCAGTATGTAACCCGCATTGTTGGCGGCATCCTTTTCCATTCCGTGCCGTATTACACGATTCATAAATACGATTTGGAGTATAAGCAATACAACAAATTGGGCAACCTTGCATCCGCCGGCTGTATCAGGCTTGCCTGCAACGATGCAAAGTGGATTTTTGATAATGTTCCGCACGGCACAACAGTTGTTATATACGATAACTGGAGCAGTGTCGGTCCGCTCGGCAAGCCCACACCCTACAAAGTTAACATCGGTGACATCTTCACCCGCGGTTGGGATCCCACCGATCCCGACAAGGCAAACCCTTGGGGCGATGAATACAAAGCGGGTTCGACCATTCGTTCCGCACTTGCGCAGCGTGATTACGAATACGCCATTGCACACGGGCTTTGGAACGGCACCATCAATCGTCCCGAAAAACCCACACCGACCCCGGCCATAACGCCGTCGCCGACCCCGACAGTTGAACCGAGTCTGACACCCGAACCCTCCGGTTCTCCCGAGCCGTCGCCTTCGCCCGAACCGCCGGATTCACCAACCCCGACTGCAACGCCGAAACCGACTCCGTCGGCCGAAACACCCCCTCCTTCGACCAATCCCTGAGCGGGCTGCCTGCCCGCCGCGCATTCGGATGCGGTATCGATCAACACAAACTACGACCAAAAAGAGATCGCGCAAAGCGGTCTCTTTTTTATTGTATGGAATATGTTGGCTGCTGCCCTTGCAAACATATTCTTTCGGTGGTATAATTGCATTGTGAGTTCGAAACCATCCTCACAGAGGCATATGCCAAAAAACAAAACTAAGGAGAAAAAATGAAAAAAATATCTGCCCGGCAGCTTACGACGGCTGCCGCAATTGCTGCGCTGTACACGGTATTGTCTCTTGCATCGAGCTTTATTCCTACCGTGGGCGGCGTATTTCAGTTTCGTGTATCCGAAGCATTGACAATTCTGCCGTATTTTACCCCGGCCGCGATTCCCGGGCTGTTTATCGGCTGCCTGCTGTCCAATTTGATAACAGGCGCATTGCCGTATGATCTTGTTTTCGGCAGCCTTGCAACACTTATCGGCGCAATCGGAACTTTTGCTCTTCGGAAACTCGGGAAAAACACCTCCCGTACTCTGCCGGGCGGCATGCCCCTTGGTGCATGGCTTGCTCCGCTGCCGCCGATTGCAGCAAACACGATCATCATGCCGTTTGTTATCGCAAAAATATCTGAAATGCCGGAGTCGATTCCGTTGTTCGCATTCTCCGTCTTCGTCGGCGAAATTGTGTGCTGCGGCGGACTCGGGCTGCTGCTGCTTGCCGCGCTGAAGAAACACCCGCAGCTGTTCGGGCGCGAATGAACGGTTCGCCCACACATGCGGACTGTGCGGCCTCGTTTAAATATATTTTGCATTATCTGCAAAAAAGCTTGCAAGCAATGCATATTCGGGTGTATAATGATTCAGCATCGGGGATGCTGTTACATCGCCGAGAGTTTGTTGTGGAAATCATTTCCACAGATATTTCAGGAGAAAATTATGAAAAAGGACATCCATCCTTCCTACGGCGAAAGCATCGTCCGTTGCGCATGCGGTGAAACCTTCAAGAGCGGTTCCGTAAAGGGCGAGCTCAAGGTTGAAATCTGCTCCAAGTGTCACCCCTTCTACACCGGCCGCCAGAAACTCGTTGACAGCGGCGGACGTGTTGATAAGTTCAAGAAGCGTTACGGCATGAAATAATCGACACTGTTCTTTCCTTTCTACTAATATTAAAACAGCCACCCGTCATTGCGCCGGGCGGCTGTTTTTTGTTGTTTTCGTTTTGCCCCGAGGACTTAAATAACCTTAATGGTGAACTGCGGACAGGCTCTTGCGCAATAACCGCAGAGTGCACATTTTGATTGATCGACAACAGCGCGGCCGTTTCAATTCTCAAAGCATGGTTATGACATGCAGCAACACACGTTCCGCAGCCTTCGCACCATTCCTGAATCAGCAGCGTGCGGCGCACCTTTGCAAGCTCGGCCGAGAGTTTTTCATCCGGTTTTTCGCCGCTGAACCGACGGCAGTTATATTCAACTTCATTCACGCTCTGCATTCCGATCGCAATTGTGTCAATGCAGTCGTCAAGGTTAAGAATATAATCCAATGCCGCCTCACGTTCGGCAATAAGATGTCCGCCGCCGAGAGGTTTCATTGCAATGATGCCCTGTCCCTGTGCATGTGCGGCGCGAATTTTTGCGAGCATTTCATCGGCCGTGCCGTCTGCAATGCCAAAACCGCGTTTGTTTATAAGCGGAAACAAAACCTGAAGCTCCGGATGCCTCAATGCGCCGTCCATACACGCAATATAATGTGTGGACAATCCGACAGCGCGAATGTAGCCCTTGTTGCGCATTTCAATATAGTATTCCAATGCTTCTCTGTGCCCGCGTATTGTATGTATGCTCTCCTGTTCGTGCATCAGAAAAACATCGATATAATCCCTGCCGATTCCCTCAAGTGCCTTTCGGAGGCTTGCCTCCGCGCCCGCTCTGTCGTAGGCATAGCTTTTTGAGCAAACAACAAGATCCGGCTTCAGCCTCACTGCCTCACGAAGGTGCGGATACGTGCCGTAAATCTCCGCCGTGTCAACAAAATTAACGCCGTGTGAAAAGGCGCATTCAAAAAGCGCCGCTCCCTGTGCCGGCGTTAAATTCCGCTGAAACGGCCCCATTGTGAGCGAACCGAAACAAAGTTTTGAAACATTGATTCCTGTTCTGCCGAGTTCATGATAGATCACAGCGTGTCGTCCCCGTTGTATTGTTCAACATAGGTGCGCACAAGCTCTTCAATCAGCTCGTCGCGCTCAAACATGCGGATGAGATACCGCGCATTGTTATAGCTCGTGATATATGTCGGGTCGCCGGAAATGAGGTAGCCGACAATTTGGCTCACCGGGTCATAGCCCTTCTCGCGCATTGAATAATAAACTTTCATCAATACTTCATGCGGAGTTTCCTTTTCGCCCACACGGCTGAATGTAATCGTGTTGCCCGAATCGGCAACGATCTTGTTCTTTTCGTTCATTCTGCATTGCCTCCATTGCCTGTGTGATGATATATGACTATTCTATCACATTTGCAGCAGATTCACAACCCCATTAAGAAAAGAAATCATAAGCGCCCTGTTGATTCCTTCATTGCAAATAAGGGTACAAATTTGACGTTCTTCTCTGTGTACAATCGTCATCAGCATTCAGTTAGCCTTTTTTTATGAATGCCTTCATCAGTTTTTGCAAGCCCTTACTTGTATCAAGGTTATATATACCAAATTGCGGCCGAACTATTAAGAAAATATGGCCAATCTGTTAACGATATTTGTAAATATTTCGACATTTGCATTTTCAGGGGTGCAAAACCATTGCATTTTTCAAAACACCTCGCTATAATAGTTATCGGAGCAGGAAACGAGGCTCGTTCCCAACTCCTTAAGTAAAGTCAATTAATTTTGACAGAAAGGCTTTAAAAATGAAAAAACA
>ENA-OQCO01001136-OQCO01001136.1-human-gut-metagenome-genome-assembly--contig:-NODE-1136-length-11069-cov-2.519466_pt1 | contig 11069 bp, 13 predicted proteins | sample MGYA00242500_ERZ504582 | MGnify/ENA primary metagenome ERZ504582 (study PRJEB26092, sample SAMD00036346) | human gut metagenome | host: Homo sapiens | study: EMG produced TPA metagenomics assembly of...
AATAAATAGAAAATATAATGCAGAAGAATAATTCCAGAGATAAAAAAATCCACCCGGCTCTGGAGATTAGCATTGATAAAATAAATAATAATCCCGTTCAGCCCGATGGGTAATATTAGATATATCCAATTTCCTTCTACAATGCTCATTATAGTTGGAATATTTGTAAAAGTCAAGCAGAAAAAGGCTTTATTTCAGTACAGTTTTCGTGTATGATAGTAGATGGAAAACAGGGTTCCTTACAGAGAGAGGGAACGAAAAAAAGTGTGAAGATATGCAAAAGATGCAGAAGCTTCAGGAAAGGATGCAATATGAAAATCCTGATAAAAAATGGTCATGTGATCGATCCGGATACAAAGCTGGATCAGGTTGCAGATGTACTGCTGGAAGATGATAAGATCCAGGAAGTAAAAGAAAACATCAAGGATAAAGCGGACAGGGTGATTGATGCCAGAGGCTGCTACGTCATGCCAGGGCTGATCGATATGCATGTACATCTGCGTGATCCGGGGCTGACACATAAAGAGGATGTATTTACCGGATCGAGGCTGCGGCAAGGGGTGGTGTTACCACGCTGGTTGCCATGCCAAACACAAAACCGGTCATTGATAATCCGGAACGGCTTTCTTATGTAAAAAATAAAGCAATGCAGTGTAATCTGGTCAATGTCCTGCAGGCAGGAGCTATCACTCAGGGGATGAAAGGCGAGGAGCTTTCTGATATTGAAGGGATGGTTCAGGCGGGCGCGCCGGCGATCAGTGAGGATGGAAAATCTGTTATGAATGCGCAGATTTATAAAGAAGCGATGCAGATTGCAGCACGCATGAATATTCCGGTACTGGCACATTGTGAAGATATTCATATGGTAAACGGAGGCTGTATGAACGAAGATACCAATTCCGAGAAGTTTGGTCTGCCTGGAATTTGTAACGCAGTGGAGGATACTATTGTAGCAAGAGATATTTTGATCGCAAAAGATACCGGATGCCACCTGCATCTTTGTCATTGTTCCACAAAAGACAGTGAAGTGATGCTGCGTCTGGCAAAAGAAGAAGGAATCTCTGTAACCGGTGAAGTATGCCCCCATCATTTTACACTGACTTCGGATGATATCGTGGAAGGTGATACTAATTATAAGATGAATCCGCCACTGCGCACAAAAGAAGACCGGCAGGCACTTCTGGAAGGACTGAAAAATGATGTCTTTGATGTGATCAGCACCGACCATGCACCACATACGATGGTGGAAAAGGGTGTTTCTATGAAGAGCGCACCATTCGGCATCGTGGGACTGGAAACCAGTGTATCGCTGACTATCACTGAACTGGTGGACAAAGGATGGATCACACCGATGCAGATGGCAGAAAAAATGAGTTACAATCCGGCGCAGATCCTGCATCTTACAAACAAAGGTTCCCTGAAACCGGGAAAAGATGCGGATGTGGTTGTGATCGACCCGAAAGAATCTTATGTGATCGATGTGAAAGATTTTGCATCGAAGGGTAAGAACACACCGTTCCAGGGTAAAAAAGTAAACGGTAAAGTGAAAGTGACGATTTGTGGTGGAAGAGTCGTGTACGAAGATAAATAAAACAGGAAAAGGCAACATACAGAAAGCAAAAGGCGAGGAGAAAAACAGATGATTAACAAATTGATTGAAAAAATCCAGAAAACACATGCACCGATCGTAGTAGGTCTTGATCCGATGTTAAATTATGTACCGGAACATATCCAGAAACGTGCATTTGCAGAGTATGGTGAGACACTCGAAGGAGCAGCAGAAGCCATCTGGCAGTTCAACAAAGAGATCGTGGATGCTACCTATGATCTGATCCCGGCGGTAAAACCACAGGTTGCTATGTATGAGCAGTTTGGTATCGAGGTGTGAAAGCGTTTAAAAAGACCGTGGATTACTGCCATGAAAAAGGACTGGTAGTTATCGGTGATGTAAAACGTGGAGATATCGGTTCTACTTCCGAGGCCTACGCGGTAGGTCATCTGGGAAAAGTAAAAGTAGGTTCCCAGCAGTTCGCAGGATTTGATGAGGATTTCGCTACGGTCAATCCGTATCTCGGTTCTGACGGCATCAAACCGTTCATCAAGGTCTGCAAAGAAGAAAACAAAGGTCTGTTTATCTTGGTAAAAACATCCAATCCATCCAGTGGAGAATTCCAGGATCGTCTGATCGACGGTCGTCCGCTGTATGAGTGGGTAGGAGAACAGGTAGACGCATGGGGCAAAGAACATATGGGAGATTCTTATAGTTATATCGGCGCGGTCGTAGGAGCAACTTATCCAGAACAGGGAAAAGTATTAAGAAAACTGATGCCGAAGACCTTTATTCTGGTACCTGGCTACGGGGCACAGGGCGGAAGAGGAAAGGATCTGGTGCATTTCTTTAATGAAGACGGACTGGGTGCGATCATCAACTCTTCCAGAGGTATCATCGCAGCATACAAACAGGAAGCATATGCACAGTTCGGTGCACAGAATTTTGCAGAAGCATCCCGACAGGCGGTGAAAGATATGATCGCAGATATCGACGGTGCACTGCAGGCGGCAAAATAAACTGGAATAGACAGGAGTATCGAACATGAAAAAGAAAGAAATCTGTACTGTGATCCGTCAGAAAGAAATTGGTGACGGAATCTTCAGCATGTGGATCCAGACGGAAAACATCGGGAAAGAAGCAAAACCGGGACAGTTCGTATCGTTGTATAGTAAGGATGGAAGCAAACTACTTCCGCGTCCGATCAGTCTTTGTGAGATCGACCGGGAAAACAGCCGACTTCGTCTGGTGTATCGTGTCACGGGAGCGAAGACCGGAACCGAAGAGTTTTCCAGACTGAAAGCCGGAGATGCGATCCCGGTGATCGGACCGCTGGGAAATGGCTTCCCTGTAGAAAAAGCAGAAGGAAAACGAGCTTTTCTGATGGGCGGAGGTATCGGAGTACCGCCGATCCTGGAACTGGCAAAACAGATGCAGTGTGAGAAAAAACAGATCGTTGTGGGATACCGTAACGCGCAGACGTTCTTAAAAGAAGAATTCGAAGCAGCCGGAGAACTGTATATTTCCACAGAAGATGGCAGTGTGGGAACAAAAGGAAATGTAATGGATGCGATCCGGGAACAGAAATTGAAAGCGGATATCATCTATGCCTGTGGTCCGACACCGATGCTTCGAGCTATCAAACAGTATGCAGAGGAAAATGGTATCGAATGTTATATCTCACTGGAAGAGCGCATGGCATGCGGTATCGGTGCCTGCCTGGCCTGTGTCTGCAAATCAAAAGAAAAAGATGCACACAGCAACGTGAATAATAAGAGAATCTGTAAAGACGGACCAGTTTTTCTTTCTACGGAGGTGGAAATCTGATGGATATGAGTGTAAATATTGCCGGCGTAGAATGGAAAAATCCGGTAACTGTTGCATCCGGAACTTTTGGATCCGGAGAAGAATTTTCAGAATATGTGGATCTGAACCGCCTGGGAGCAGTGACCACCAAAGGTGTGGCAAATGTTCCTTGGAGCGGCAACCCTACACCCCGTGTGGCAGAAGTCTACGGCGGTATGATGAATGCGATCGGTCTGCAGAACCCGGGAATCGATCTGTTCTGTAAGCGAGATATCCCGTTTCTGAAACAATATGATACAAAAATCATTGTCAATGTATGTGGCCATGCACCGGAAGAATATCTGGCAGTAGTAGAAAGGCTGGCAGACGAACCGATTGATATGATGGAGATCAATATTTCCTGCCCAAATGTAAATGCGGGATTTCTGGCTTTCGGTCAGGATGCACACCATGTGGAAGAACTGACCGGGCAGATTAAAAAAATTGCAAAACAGCCAGTGATTATGAAACTGACACCGAATGTGACAGATATCACAGAAATCGCAAAGGCAGCGGAAGCCGGTGGTGCAGATGCGGTATCACTGATCAACACACTGACCGGTATGAAGATTGATATTAACAGAAAGACCTTTGCCCTGGCAAATAAAACCGGTGGTGTATCCGGTCCGATCGTAAAACCGATTGCTGTCCGCATGGTCTATCAGGTGGCACAGGCAGTCAACATCCCGATCATCGGTATGGGTGGTATCTCCTGTGCAGAAGATGCAATTGAATTCATCCTTGCCGGAGCAAGCGCCGTATCCGTGGGAACGGCCAACTTCCACAATCCGGCAGTGACGATGGAAGTGATCGATGGAATCGAAGACTATATGAAGAAAAACGGATTCACATCAGTAAAAGATATGGTAGGCATTGTTCGATAGGTGAAAATGGAGATTTATTAATTTATCACTAGAAAGTAACAAAGGCTTTTGCTATAATAAGAACAGGTAAAGGCACCGGAAGAAAAATATTTCTTCTGGTGCCTTTTGCGGTATATTGAATTAAGTCGTACTTCTTACTCGCACAATCCTCAAAAATATTTGCAATCCGCTCAGTTTTCGCGAGACCGGAATTTATGCAACAGTTGAAAAAAAGTGCGTAACGTAGTATACTTATACTAAATATGGAAAAATTCGGGCACAAGCCGAAAAACAGGAGGATGACAGAGCATGGAACAGTATAAGCAGGATTTTATTAAATTTATGGTAGAGAGTGATGTATTAAAATTTGGAGACTTTACTCTGAAAAGCGGAAGAAAATCTCCGTTTTTTATGAATGCAGGTGCGTATGTGACAGGATCGCAGCTGAAAAGATTGGGTGAATATTATGCAAAAGCGATTCATGATATCTACGGAGACGATTTTGACGTATTATTCGGACCGGCCTACAAAGGAATTCCGCTTGGTGTTGTAACTGCTATTGCTTACAGTGAACTGTATGGAAAAGAAGTACGTTACTGTTCCGACAGAAAAGAAGAAAAAGACCACGGTGCAGATAAAGGAAGCTTTCTGGGAAGTAAATTAAAAGACGGTGACAGAGTCATCATGATCGAGGATGTTACAACTTCCGGAAAATCCATGGAGGAGACTGTGCCAAAAGTAAGAAATGCAGCAGATGTAACAATCGTTGGTCTGATGGTATCCCTGAATCGTATGGAAGTAGGAAAAGGCGGAAAAAAATGTGCGCTGGATGAAATTAAAGATCTGTACGGATTTGACACAGCAGCGATCGTATCCATGGCTGATGTGGTAGAATGCCTGTATAATAAAGAATGTAACGGAAAAGTAGTGATCGACGATACATTAAAAGCAGCCATCGATGCATATTATGAACAGTACGGTGCAAAATAGAAGGGAAAGAGGTAAAAGATATGAGTAATGAAAAAATTTACCGAACAATTTCCCACAGCGGCGGTGCTAGCCTTGCACTTGGCATCGTGGTACTGGTGACAGGAATTGTCTCCGGTGTGCTGATGATCGTAACAGGAGCAAAACTTCTGAAACAGAAATATCAGATTACTTTTTAGAAAGAAGGCAGCCAGAGTACGGGGATCAAGGGGTAAAAAAGAAGTGAAAGATGAAACAAAAAACAGAATCCGGGTCATAAGCTGGATTCTGTTTGTGATTTATATAGGATTGCTGATCTACTTTCTGTTTCTCTCGGAAGAATATGGAAGGACAAGTTTTGATCAGCGGATGTATCGATACAATCTGACACCATTTCAGGAAATCAAAAGGTTCTGGATCTATCGCCACCGGGTAGGATTCTGGGTGTCATTTCTGAATCTGGCAGGCAATGTGATCGGCTTCCTTCCGTTTGGGTTTTTTCTTCCGATTCTGAGCAGACGATTACGGAATGGTGTTCTGGTAACTATGTCAGGATTCGGATTAAGTCTTCTGGTGGAGTCCATTCAGCTTATTTTTAAGGTGGGATGTTTTGATGTGGATGATCTGATCTTAAATACACTGGGGGTATTGTTTGGATATCTGTCCTTTTGGATCTGTAATGGGATAAGGAGAATGATTTATGAGAAGAAAATTTAAATACACATTTACCAGAAAAGAAGAGACAGAAGGCGGTTTTTCTTCATTGGTGTTTGCCGGCTGCTCCCTGATACTGTTTCTGGTATCTGCGTGCCTCTCGTTTTTCTGGGAAGGGAAAGCAGAAAGCTGGATCGGAGCGCTTGGTCTGATGGCGGTACTTTTTTCAGTCAGCGGCTTTTTGATCGGAATGAAGAGCTTTAAAGAAAAAGGGAAAAACTATCGGTTCAGTGTGATGGGAGCGATGGCGAACGGAGTGATTTCTGTTGGATGGCTGGCATTGATTCTCATTGGATTATAAAACGAGAAAAGTAAAAGAAATGTAGAGGGAATGTCTGTGGATGAATTAGCAAAAGAAAGATATGATCTGGCAGTGGAACGGATCCGGGAGATTCGGGAGGAAAAGACAGTGGCTGAGCCTTATCTGGATTTTTTTACAAAGACAGCCGGATTTCTGGAAGAGATGATCTGCCTGCGGAACCGGGTAGAAACCGGAGAGATGAAAAAACTTTCACTGGAAGAACTGCGCCTGGAAAATACCGGGTATTATCAGGATATTCTGCCGGAAAATTATCCGACCTCTTATTCAAGTCCGGATTATGCGGCAAAGATACTGGGAGAAGAGCTGGGTGTACTGTTAAGCTTCCTGTATACGGAACTTCGAGGTATGATCGTGTATGCCTGGGAACAGAAAGAATGGGATTTTCTGGTAGGATTGGAACTGTTTTTACAGGTGTATAGTGAGTTTGAGGGCGGAGAAGTACCGACCAGGGAAAACGTGAGGAAAATCTTATACTGGTATGTGAACGATTACTGTCAGGAAATGGTAGAAGAACGGATACGCCAGGCGGTGGATCCGGCTCTGGATTTTGCAGTAAAGATCATAAAAGATGCAGATCTGACGGATCTGCGTTATCTGTATCAGTTCGGCGAATATGTGACCGAAGAGGAAGAAAAGACCGCCGCCTTTTTAAATACATTGCCGGAAGAAGAAATTACTGCGATGGCGCGCACCTATACGGAAGGCTATCGGATAGGCTTTATTGCTACCGGCAAAGATCTGTCCAGAAAGAAAACCGTGAATATTCGGTATGTGCTGGGATTTGAGCGTATGATCCGTGCTGCGATTACGCAGTTTGAGCAGATGGGATTACAGCCGGTGATCTACCGGAGTGCTGTGCACATGGTAAATAAGGGACTGCACCGGATCGGCTATTACGGAGCGATTCCGAATCCGCAGTTTGACTATGACCACCGTAACGATATTGCACTGTATCTGGATGATGATTTTGTCAGCCGGAAGCTGCGGGCAACCCGCGGGGCATATGAAACTTATAAGGAACTGGCGGGTGTGCATGCCGGACCTGCCGTTGTGGAAATCTTCGGAGAACGGCCATTTGTACCGGAGACCTGTGAATATGCGATGAAGCTTACGGAAAAGCAGCAGAAGTTAAAAGTGCATATGCAAAATGAGATTGGTCAGATTACGAACCGCTATATCAAAGGAGAGGAGAGAAGTTTCACGATCATCGCCTATCCGGTACCGGCGATCGGAGATCAGTTTGAAGAAATCTTTCGTGAGACGGTAAAAATCAATACGTTGGACTATAATCTGTATCAGCAGATTCAGCAAAAGCTGATCGATGCACTGGATCTCGGAACGAGTGTGCATATTCTGGGAAAAGGTGAAAACCGGACAGATCTGCGTGTACAGCTACACAAGCTGGAAGATCCGGAAAAACAGACAAATTTTGAAAACTGCGTGGCAGATGTCAATATCCCGGTGGGAGAAGTCTTTACCTCCCCGAAACTGACGGGAACAAACGGAAAACTGCATGTAACAAAAGTTTATCTCAATGAGCTGCAGTATCAGAATCTGGAACTGGTTTTTACAGATGGAAAGATTACAGAGTATAGCTGCACCAATTTTGATTCCGAAGAGGAAAATAAAAAATATATCCGGGAAAATATTCTCTATCATCACCCGACACTTCCGATGGGTGAGTTTGCGATCGGAACCAACACAACGGCATATCGGGTGGCGAGAGAATATGGTATCGAGGCGAAACTTCCGATTTTGATTGCAGAAAAGACGGGACCGCACTTTGCGGTGGGGGATACCTGTTACAGCTGGGCGGAAGATACGAAAGTATATAATCCGGATGGAAAAGAAATCATAGCAAGAGATAATGAAGTTTCAATTCTGAGAAAAGAAGATGTGAGCAAAGCATATTTGGGCTGTCACACCGATATCACGATTCCGTATGATGAACTGGGAGCCATCCTGGTTGAGACAGCGGATGGAAGAGAGATTCCGCTGATTCAGGACGGAAGATTTGTTCTTGCGGGAACAGAAGAATTGAATAAAGAGCTGGACGCACTGGAAAAATAAAAAAGTACACAGAGGATAAAAAAGCGACCGGAAATCAGAGAGAACCTTGAAAAGTTCTGAGTTGATTTCCGGTCGCTTTTTGAAATTTGAGCAGGTAAAATAAAAATTGACAGAAATTACAGGCAATGCTAATGTAAAAGAGAAAAAAAGCAAAAAACACAGTAACTATTCAGTAGCCACTGTACCGCGAGGTGTTTTGGCATGAATATGCCAAAATCCTGAGACATACAAGCCAAAATGCCATCACCGAAGGTGATTTTAAATGCATTTTGGCTCGTAACTGTGAAGGTACTGAACAGTTACAAAACACAAAATAATACATAAATACACAGGAAACAGCAAGAGGAGGTATCAAAAGATGAAAGTAGGAGTCATTGGATGTGGCGGAATGGGAACTACTCATTATCTGTCCTTAAAAGTTCTGTCTTCCCAGATGGATGTGGAAGTGGTCGCACTGGCAGACTGCCGGGAAGAATTTTTACAGAAAGCAGCAGCAGAATTTCCCGAAGCACGGACATATACATATGGAATGGAGCTGATCGAACGTGAAAATCTGGATGCAGTACATATCTGCCTTCCAAGCTACCTGCATACAGAGCATGCCGTAGCAGCTATGAAAAAGGGCATGAATGTTCTGGTAGAAAAACCGGTCTGCCTGACCAGAGAAGAAGGAGAACTGCTTCTGGAGACACAGAAAGAAACAGGAGTGAAAGTCATGGTAGGACAGGTGGTCCGTGCCTTTGACGAATACCGCTATCTGAAAGAAGTGTACGATAACAAGACACTCGGAAAGCTTAAATCGATCGTGATGCAACGTGTGAGCGGCAATGTCCGATGGGGATTTGAGGGATGGTTCCATGATGAGAAAAAGAGTGGTTCCGTTGTGCTGGATCTTCATATCCATGACCTGGATTTTTTAAGATACATGCTGGGTGAGCCGGATGATTTTGAAGTACGGGCAACGACATTTGATTCCGGTATGATCAATCAGGTAATCACCACCTATGAGTTCGGTGATGTATTTGCTACAGCGGAAGGGGTGTGGGATGTGTCTCCGATACCAAAATTCCAGGCAGGATTCCGGGCGTATTTTGAGGACGGAACCGTTTACTTTAATCAGGCAGGACAGCCGGGACTTGCGGTATACAAAGATGACGGAACAGAGATCATTCCGGAACTTCATCCGGAGTATGAAGGACAGACGAATACCGGTATCAACATCACGAACCTCGGACCATATTATACAGAGATCAAGTATTTTCTGGAATGTCTGCAGGATGGAAAAGAAATCACTCTCGCGCCGCTTCAGGAAGGCGTAAAATCCGTAGAACAGGCATTGGAAGAGTGGGAAGCTGCGAAGCTGTATCTTCGTGAGAAAAAAGAAATGTATATCTGAGAAATACAGGAGGGAACATATGCGGGTAGGAGTGGTCGTCCGTATGGAAGCGGACACAGATATTGATGAAAAATTTGCGGAAGTCCGTGCGATGGGCATGGAGAGCTGTCAGCTGGTATGCTGGGAGCGGAAAATTATCAACGATGAGAAGGCAGCGGAAGCGATTCTGGCGGCAGCCGAAAAACACGGGATTACTATCAGTGCATTCTGGTGTGGCTGGGGCGGACGGAAAGTCTGGGATTTTTATGATGGTCAGCTGACACTCGGTCTGGTTCCGGCAGATTATCGGGCAGAGCGCGTGAGAATGCTTCTGGAAGGTTCCGATTTTGCAAGGAAACTGGGTGTCATTGATTTTGTCACCCATGTAGGCTATATGCCGGAAAATCCATATGATCCTAATTATCAGGGAACACTGAACGCCTGCAAAGAAGTGGCAGAACGGTGCAAAAAGAACGGACAGGTCTTCTTATTCGAAACCGGACAGGAGACGCCGGTTACATTGAAACGTGCGATGCAGGATATTGAAAAGAGCGTGGGCGAAGGATGCGTGGGAGTGAATCTGGATCCGGCGAATCTTTTAATGTACGGAAAAGCCAACCCGGTGGATGCGCTGGAGGTCTTCGGGGAATACGTGCGCGGTGTTCACGGAAAGGATGGAAAATATCCGACGGATGGACATTTCCTCGGAGAAGAAGTGCCGATCGGGCAGGGAAAGGTCAATTATCCGGTCTTTATCGAACGGTTAAAAGAAGTGGGATATGACGGAGATATTACCATCGAGAGAGAAATCTCAGGAGAAGAACAGAAAAAAGATATTCTGGCAGGAAAAGAATATCTGGAACAACTGATCGGATAACAAAGAAGAAAAGAGAACAGCCTGTGGGGAGGTTCTCTTTTTTTGGCTGTTCCTGGCAATTTTCATGATTTATATTGACAAGAAGTGACAGACTTAGTATTATTACTAATAAGTAGAGATGAATTAATTAAAACTACTTATAAGAGAAACTAATAAGTATTTATGAGCAAAGGAGACAAGCAATGGCTAAAGTAGGAATTGTTATGGGAAGTGATTCTGACATGCCGGTGATGAGCAAAGCCGCAGCAATGTTGGAAAAATTAGGCGTAGATTACGAGATGACGATTATTTCTGCACACAGAGAACCAGATGTATTCTTTGAGTATGCGAAGAGCGCAGAGGAGAAAGGATTTAAAGTAATCATTGCAGGCGCCGGTATGGCTGCCCATCTGCCGGGTATGTGTGCAGAAATAATCGTCATCTCGTAATCTACGCCTAATTTTCCAACATTGCTGCGGCTTTGCTCATCACCGGCATGTCAGAATCAC
>ENA-OQCO01001144-OQCO01001144.1-human-gut-metagenome-genome-assembly--contig:-NODE-1144-length-10974-cov-1.033742_pt1 | contig 10974 bp, 9 predicted proteins | sample MGYA00242500_ERZ504582 | MGnify/ENA primary metagenome ERZ504582 (study PRJEB26092, sample SAMD00036346) | human gut metagenome | host: Homo sapiens | study: EMG produced TPA metagenomics assembly of...
AAATAAAAATAAATAGCAAAAATCAAAATTGCTCCGACAGATAAGCGAGTATAATTTAAATTCTGGAAGTTATTATTCATAAAGTGCTGTATCATATAGATATTTTCATTGGGGTAATTTCCGCATAATATATATGCTTCCTTAAACGACTTAAAGGTATTGATAATTGAAATTACCAAAATAAAAAACAGATAAGGTCTAATCATAGGCAGCGTTATATATCTTAATTTGCTAATTCTGCTTTCCGTATCCATTTCCGCCGCTTCATAATACACCTTTGGTATAGAATTTAGTGCGGCAAGAAAAAGAATAATATTATAACCGCAATTTTTCCAAATATATAATATAACTAAAACGACAAACGAATAGGAAGAATCCAACCAGTTTTTAACCGGTAATCCTAATAACGACAAAAAATCGTTTGCAAATCCATTTTCCGCAAATACCAACTGGAAGAACAATATAACAGAAGAAACAGGCAGAACCAACGGAAAAACAAAAATCGAACGGAAAAATTCAAAGCCTGCAAGCTTTTGATAAAGAAGCATTGCAATAGTTAATGAAAAAATCATAATTAACGGCACGGCAACTATAATAAATTTAAATGTATTCCACACTGCCAGCCTGAACGTCCGACTTGAAATTATATCCACATAATTATCAATTCCCACAAACTTCATGCTGCTTATGCTGTCGGTCAACGATAAAATAATACAGATGACAAACGGTATAAGAAAAAAAACAAGCATTCCGATAATTGAAGGCAAAGAAAATAAAAATCCTGTCAAAGCGTCCCTTTTTAATAATTTTGATTTTGGAACAAACCCTTTACTCATTGATATAAAGCTCCAATTTATTATTCAGATTTTTTAAGCACTCATCATAGGCTTTTTCACCCTTAAAATAAGGCTCCATAGCTTCCCAAACAAAGCCCCTAACCTTACCGTTTATTATTGTGCAATAATCAATATCTCCAAATGTATCAACAAATAACTGTATTTCCTCGTCTGACAAAGCGGCAAATTTAATGCTGCCGTCAGGAGTTCCTCCTCCGACATGATCATTCAGCCATTTTTCTATTCCTGCTTTTAATGCGGATTTTAAAACCGGAACGTTTAAATTGAAATTATCCACATAATTAATCGCATATTTAGTCTGATATTCTTCGGATAACAAAATTTTCATAAACTCATAAGCATTGGCCTGATTAGGACTTCCGTTTCGGATAGCGGCAATATATTCAGGCTCTGCTACAGTCTTGTTATCGAACGACGGAAAGTTGTATAAAACAGGAGTCTGATCATCCAAAAGCGCAGAATATGTTTCTAAAACTCCGCTTAATTGAGATGTATTATAATAGAAGAGAGCTTTATTATTTCTGATTAGCTTTGCTCCGTCTCCTGTTGACGCAGTAAGATACTCCTCGCCGCGATTATCCATTTTATAATAAGTTTTATATAATTCCATTGACGCTTTAAATTCTTCCGAATCGGTCAATATTTTTTTCTTTTCATAATCAATGGCGTCTACGCCGTTCCATGGTGAAAATGCCGCCATACCAAGCTGATAAGTACTGAATAAAAGCTCGTCTGAAGAATTTGTATTCTTTGATATAAATTCGCTCATCTGTGAAGAGAAACCGCTGAAATCCGAATTACTGTCAAATTTGAATCCGGCATGATCCAAAGCCTCCTGTGTTGAAACCAGAGATAAAACATTATATGATATGGGAATATAATAACGTTTTCCGTTATATAATCCCGAATTAATTACAGCCTCGTTATATAAATCGCTTTTAAATTCCTCATCATTTTCAAGATACGTATTTATATCTGCAAAAGTACCGCTGTCCATCATACCGTAAATGTCTTCAAATTCAAAAGTATTTCCAAAGATAAGATCCGGACCGTTTCCGGAAGATAAATCATACTTCAAAGCTTCAAGATAATTGGTCTGCGCTTCAGAATCGCCTAACTCGCCGAATTCCCTGTAATCCACATCAACCTCAGGATACTTTGACTCAAATATTTTAACAGCGGCCTTAAGCGCGTTGTTTACATAAGGACCTCCGTAAAGAACAAGCTTGCTTGTTTTATCCTGCGCAGATTCTTTATTGCTGTCGTTTGACGACGAACATGCAGAAAATACGCCCGTCATAATAGTTAAACCGATAAAGCAGGATAAAAATGAAGTAACTTTATTTTTTCTAAAAATTAATTTTTTCATAATATAATACCATCCTATTTATAATTATATTTTAAGTATAATTGATTTTACCTGATTTTTCAATATTTTTTCCCTGAATGCTGAAAATATTGCCCTGAATGCAGAAAAATTTCAAATATCTTAAATCCATAATAAGACCTCAATAAAATATTATAAAAGCCACATTATAAATATACCTTTTATAACGTTCTATTTAATTATTATATTAACAACATTCTCATTTAGTATCGTTAAAATCCGTTCAAATAAATTTTACTGAAAGCGCATTGAAAAATGCGCTTTCAGTTCTTGTACGTTACATAAAATTACTTTCTGTAACCATTTGATCTGCCGCTTGAATCAGCGCTGGATTTCTGACTAGTGTTAAGGGTATTACTCGTTGTACTTCTTGCTGATGAAACGGCGCATCCACAGCCGCTGCAAGCATTTGCACAATTGCATGAGCAAACGCAAGCGTAAGCTTCAATTGTATCAAATCTTCCAAAATTAATTTTATTCAGCTTTCTCATTTTCTTACCTCCTCTCATAAATAAAATAAGGGCCCTTTATATGCAAAGATTGCAATACGATATGTACCAATCTTAGCAGCTAAATTAATTTTCTATATTCTGATTATAAATCAAAATATAGCCGATCACAGATTATATCCGAAATACCGTTTACAGTGTAAAACGCTGTATCGTCCATATCGCTGTCATTAAAAGTTATTCCATATTTCTGTTCAAGCAGATATACTAAATATACCATATCCCTTGAAACAAGCCTTATATCATTTCCGAATAAATTTTTGTCCAATATGTTCCTTGACGCTCTGTCCAAATGTATATTAAACTTTGCATCTAAAATATCAAAAATATCTCCGACTATTTTATCCTTCAAATCAATATTTTTTATCTTCTCCTTTATCATATCAATACCTCATACCATAATTTTTACATCGCCGGATAACTTATTTAATATCAAATCAAACAGCCTGTCAACGTCACGATCCTCATATAAATTAAAAACCGGTATTTTGCTTTCGCCGTAATTGTCTTTAAGAGTTTTATTTATAATATTTCTCGGAATTCTGTTTGTAATAACCTTATTTTTTTCTTCAGTTTCCGCTAAATCAATATATAAATTAGACATATGATAAGCGTCTGCACAGCAACTGAACCTATATTTACATAGTTGCGAAATTTCATCAAGAAATTTAACCGACGAATATTCATAGAACGTACACATTATAAGAAAATCAACCGATAAAGCCTGAAACGTTATGTACGGTAAAATTCCGAAACGATTTGTATACTTTTCATTAAACGATTGAATTGAACCGGGTATTCCTATAATTATTACATCAGACTCTTCGCTGTCGGCTATTTTTTTTACATATCTGTTCAACATTAAAGGTTTATCGATTTCCGAAATCTTAGAATCAGTCATAAAGCCCGGAAATGAGTGAAATCCGAATAATTCGCAGTAATTTCTTGAACCGATCTGCGATACTCTGTAGCCTTCCTTGAGAAGTTTATTTCTTAAAACAAGAGACGTTTTAAATTTATCTGTATTTTCCCATAATCCTGCTATTACTATTATAGGAACGTCTATCTTTTCTAAATTTCTTCGACCATCATTATGAATGGCTGTAATGTCATCCGACAAAGCCTTTTCAACAAGTTTTAGAAATTTGCAGTTTAAATTTTGATCGCCGCAAGCTTGTCTTATCTTATTTACGCCCGCTTCAGACAAATTAGCGGCACACATAATTTCACTTACCTCAGGCGCCATACCTATTATTTCATTAACTATAAATTCCTCAACTGATTCTGACGCGTCGAAACTCCGGTACAAACAAAATATCTATTTTATTATTGAATAGTGCAGGCGACGCCTTAATCTGATAATATCAGATCCAATTTTATATTTTTACCAACAAATCCCCAGCCGTTTAATGAAGCGGCCTCGCAAATTCTGTATTCAGAATTTAAAAGATTCGAATATTCAGGAAAAACCATGCATTCGTCGTTAAACGGATAAATTCCGATTCTCTTTATTTCCATAGCTCGCTGCCCCCTCTATTGCTTTAATTCTTTAAACATCAGATAATTCTTGAATGTGTCTTCCGCGGCAAAACGTACATTCTTGCAATTCGAAAGCTTAAGCTCTGATGATAATTCTCCGTTATTGTCGCAATATTTAGCGCACAAATTACAATGACGCAGTGCAAAACAATTCTTACATTGTTTTTCCGTCAACTGAGAAATATTCAACAGACTTCTCGCCTTTTCAAAATCAAAGCCGTCCCGCACATTGCCTATATTCATTGCGTCCGAGGTTTCGCTTACTCTTTCACACGGATAGAAGCCCCCGTTTACGTCAATGAAAAGCCGTCTCTGTCCCGGAATACAAGGTCCATAATGAGACATTTCTTCAAACAGAATTTTTTCCGGACGCATAGCTTTTCTGGTTTTTTCATTATTAGTGTAAAAATCATAATACGCTACATTTGATATTTTTTCCTTTGGATATTTCCCTAATTCCATTTCATATGTTTTAAATTCATTTATCGCCTGCTCAATAACATAAACCTCATCCGGAACAACCTTTTCTATAGAAAAGAAATCATCGATTAAAGTCGATTGTATATTCAGACCGGAAAACATTTCATTCTCTGAAAACATTTCATGCAATTTATTACAGGAATATCTTGGATCAACAACAACGTTAAACATGATTTTATCCAATAAAGCAGGGCATTGTTCCTTAATCATTTTCAAGTTTTTCTCAATTACGGAAAACGTTCCTTTTCCGGTTGCGGCGAATTTTCTGGATCTGTTATGAATTTCCGGCGGACCGTCAAGGCTAATTAAAATTCCGAATGCATGATCATTTAAAAACCGTATATTATCCGTTGTAAACAGCGAACCATTTGTCGTAATCGTATATGTCAGATTTTTTCCTAAAAATACCTTTTCAGAATAGTCGACTATCTGCTTTATAAGATCAAATTCAAGCAGAGGCTCTCCTCCGTAAAAGCCGATGCAAACATCATTCTGATTGGAGGAATGTTCAGCGAAAAAGTCCACGGCCGCTTTCGCCGTACTCAATGTCATAGTTTTAGAAGTATGTCCTCTCTGCGAATCAAACTCTGCGAGAGTATACGGACAATATGCACATCTGAAATTGCATTGCTGAGTTACCTGCAATATTATCTGAGCTATATTGTCATTTAAATGATATTCGATAAGATCGCTTTGATTATGCTTCATTCTTTTAGGACGATTGCATGAAAGATATCCCTGAGAAGACAACATTTCCATCTGTTTTTTAATATCACTATCCGGTTCGGCATACTCTGAATCAGATTCTTTCTCAAGATTCAGCAGATATTCGTAAAGCTTATCCCCTACCTGTATAAGCTGATTAGTATTCACATCAAAAGCATATTTGTTTAACGGCGTCGTAAGCATATGTACAAACGGCTTATTCATTGCATTATTCTCCTATTCTATTATTGATTTAATTTTTTTATAAACATCATTTGTTTTACTGCCGTTGTCAGCGATAAAACTATTTTCATCAATCAAAACCCAATTACCGTCCTGCGGATATACAATCACATCAAAATCGTTTAGTTTTTCATTTTGTCAATATCTCTGAATCCCACAACAGCAACATCGCAATCATAAAAACAAATGCATTCGTATATATATTCCTTTATATTATTTTCTGGAATAACATTTAATCCTATCAATTCTGCCTGCGAAAAATCTGCAAAGACTTCACAATGATAACCGTCAGAAACAAAACCGGATTTTATTTTATCTACAAGCTCTGTTAATTCAATTAAATTACGATAAAATACTCCGATAATAGGAATTGTTATCTCCTGACCGCAGTTAAAATAAGTTCCGCAGGTTAATTTATCCTTATATATCCAAAGACGGTCAAGGTCTTTTTTTTCCGATGGAATATACTCAAATTCAGAATTATTATGATAAACAATAATTTTCGATTTATATCTGTATAATAAATATGTCAGTATATTTTTTTCTTCAGCCTCAGCGCATGAAAAGCTAACAATTATTTCATTATAAACGCTGAGATCCAACGAATCCAATTCATTTAAAAAGCTTTTACTATGAATATTATATTGACTGCACTTCAATTTAAGCTTCTGCATTGAATAGCGGTTATCTGTATTTTCACAGATTATGTTGAGCAGAATCCTTTCAGCGCACGACCTTGGATTAAAATAAACGACATGCATGCTTTCGCTGTAATTGTACGCATTGCGGACCAAATATAAATAAACCTCCTCAAAAGAGGCGTAAGGCCTTCGGGTTAATAAGGATAACGCTTTTGACGTAATAAGCGGCGCTGCATAGCTGTTTGACTGCAAAGATAATCTGAGCTTTCCCCTGTCGCGAAGTATATGTCTGGCCGAAGCGCTGAAGGATATGTTATCTAAAGTATTACAATTATATAAATACTGCTGGTCTGTAGCGGAAAAATCGCATTTTACGCCAATAACACCGTTCATACAGGCCGGATAAGCTACCGTTCCCTCATTGCATGCGGCCGCTATAATAATCGTCCCTTTATCGCACAATGCCTCTATGGATTTTTCAATTAAATTAAAATCGCTATATGAACGGGTTCCGATACTTAAATGTATAATTTTTACTTCAAGCTGTTCGCATAAGCGCAAGGCTTCAATAAACTGCCTTATATTACCCCGTTTTGTATCATCGTTAAGTATTTTTATACTGTGCCAGAAAACGTCGCTCATATCACAATATTTCTGTATTATTTTCAGGCATGTGCATGCATGATTATCTTTAACGGAAATTATATTTTCGTTTTCTATTGACAAATCCTTTTTTATAACCCATGACTTTACATTTTTAAACTGAGACGCGTCGATTCCGTCGTCTATAATAGCGGCTTTCAGCATAAACACACGCTCTCCCCTGTTTAAATTCCGGCTTATTCATACTTCTTAGCCTGTAGCTATACATATGAGCATACTTTTTATTTAAAGACATTAATTCTTTATGAGTTCCCTGCTCTATAACTTTTCCGTTATCTATAACAATTATCTTATCGGCGCTCTTTACATTGGAAAGCCTGTGTGAAATCAGAATAGCTCCCTTGTTTTTATACAAATCCTCGAATTGCCGGAACAATTCATCTTCAGCTTCCGCGTCCAGCGCCGAAGACGGTTCGTCCAATATGTACATAACCGTATCCCTGAAAAATGTTCTTGATAACGCAATTTTCTGCCATTGACCTCCGGATAATTCTTCTCCGTCCTCATACTGGCGAGTTAAATACGTATTGATTTGCCGGGAAAATTATCAACAAACCCTTTTGCACCGCTTTTATCCAGCGCATACTTAATTTTTTCTTCATTTTCAAATTCATTATAATCGGATAAAGAAACATTTTCCCGAACTGTAAAAGCATAATTGCAATAATCCTGAAACATTGGACTAAAGCATTTTCTCAAGCTTTCAACCGTATATTCGCGTATGTCCTTATTATCAACTAAGATTACACCCTCATTCGGGTCGTAGAATCTCAGCAGTAATTTAATAATCGACGTTTTTCCGCTTCCGTTTACTCCTACTAAAGCTATTTTTTGATTACAGTTTAACTTAAAATTAAGATTTTCAAGAGTAAAATTAGAATTCTCTTTATATTTAAAGCTGACATTCCTGAATTCAATTTCAAAATCGGATTTATTTAAAATAATTTTTCCTTCGTCCCTGACTTTATTTTCAAAATGAATGAAATTCAAATAATTATTAATACGGATCTTTCCGTCATATATCTGACCATAATTATAAATAATCATATATAGGCTGGCAATAACCTGCCCTATTATTCCCTGATAATAGTTGAAATCTCCGATTGTCCCGCTTCCTTCAATAACAGAAAGCCCAAGTAAAAACAATATTATTATTGTTGTCATCTCCGGCAATATATCTGCGGCAACCAGAATTTTAGTATATTTTTTGTATCTTTTTTTGGATTTATATAAATGATTCCATGTGTTCATAATTTTTGAGCTAAGCAACGGAAACAAGTTATAAATCCTGATGTCCTTGGCATATTCCCTGCTCAAGGCCATATTCATAATGTAATAAATTTTACGCTCATCCTTCATATGCTCTCTTTGAAAGCTATAAACAGACTCTAACTGCTTATTCTTCATTAAAATACTTGGAATAACCGATATTACTAAAAAAACGGCAAAATATAATTCCAGAATAACAGACTTGCAAAGGCGATACAAAACTGTACAAAATAACGAATAAAGTCCAGCACCTGAAATGATATCTGAATTATAAACGTACTATTATTGCTGGCGTCATTCATTTCATCATAAAATTCATGAGAATCAAAGCAATATAAGTCTATACCTGCCGCCTTTTCCATTATCTGATGTTTGATTTTTATAGTTATTACTTCATTATATAATCCTTCTAAATAAAGCTTTATGGATTCAACCGTTTTACTCATAACATTAAGAAATAAAAGCGAGACTATCAAAACGGCTAAAGATTTGATCATCTCATGCCTTACGCTGTTCTCAGAGACGCCTGCCAGCAGATCAATCAATAGACTCGAAACATAAATAACGGCAAAAGGAAGAATAATGACAAATACGCTCAGCAATATATAAAAGCTAAAATATTTCGGAGAGGCCTGCACAGTCAGCTTTAGACTGAAAAATATTATATCAAGGAAGGCTTTGATCTTTTCGAACAGTTTTTTCATAATTACTTCCTATCCTTATCAGCAATTAAAAATATTATAGGAATTATTTTAATCTGCTGATAAAATATTTGTATTTACCCGTCATCTCATCGGGACATATATTCTCGCTGAAATTAAATTTCCATTCTGCCTTTCTCAGCGCTTCTTCCTGAATATTATCCAAAAAGCATTCTTCAATAGCGTCCTTCCAGCCTGAATAATCCTTTTTAATAACCAGATTCACATTAAAACAGTTCACAGCCGTTTGAATTATCTGAAAATTGTTTTATTGCCGAAGACATGCTTTCATTTGTATATTCTATTATATTAATTAACACATAGCTATTGAGCTTTTCCCCGTTTTCTAAAGTTATAAAATCGCTGGATCTTCCCGACAATACAATCAATACCGGCGATTTATTACCGCACTTGCATATATGGTCAGTTTTTAAAATTCCCCTATCGCCGGTTTCATATCTAATAAACGGCATAGCGTAGTTTTTCAAAGAGGTAATATAAATATCTCCCTCTTCATTTAATACGGGAATACCATCCTTTAGCACCTCGACAATAACATTGTTTTCAATCACATGCATATTATGACATTTGCATTCATAAGCAATTTCATTCGCTTCATTGCAGCCATACTGATTAACAGGATCTATGCCGAATACCTCATTTATCTGCTTTCTGTAGCTGTCAAATAAATACTCGCCGCTTAACTCTATATGCTTCAGATTCGTCGGAATCTTCATATTATATTGCTTTACTATCTGAGCCATCAGATATGCAATACTGGGCTGAAGAACATCCAATCCGGATTAAAGCTTATTATATCCTTATAAATTTCAGCAATTCTATCATACGTAAGACCGATTTTAGAAAACCCCATATGTCTTCCGTTCATATCCAGCTCACGAGGAATCAATTGCTTAATTTTGTTGCCCTCATACCTTGAGGAATAAAAGCTGCACCATTTCATATCCGGATCAATCCCATATAAACGGCTTCTTAAAATCCATAACGGCATTAAGGATTTGATATCGTCCTTATAATCCCAAAAAATTTTAAGAAATTTACCGGTAGAACCCGAGGTTCTTTTTAAAACTATATTTTCATTTTTAGGATATTTTTGATACTCGTCAGAAACAAACATCATTGAATTTTCCTGTATCACATCTTTTGTCAGAACAGGTAAATTCTTTAAATCCTCCGAGCTTTAATCGACGTTTACGTCTATATTATTATCATCAAATATTTTTTTTATAATAACTTACATGATCATAAGCATAATGTATCAAATCAGATAAACCAATACCGTTCATTTCTTAATAAACCTCCGCGCCTATTTTTCAGCAACAATTTTTTTAAGATTTCCATACTTAGAAATAATCTCTGAAACAAGCTCGTTTATTTCAAATTCTATATTAAACGTTCTTTCAATATCCGCAATCAGTCTTATTATAGATAGCGAATCATATCCGAAGTCTGTAATCAAATCCGAATATTCTGTAAAATCCTTGTCCGATAATAATACATAAGTATTTTCAATAATAAGCTTTTTCAGACCATCTTCCAAATTATAATTATCCGCCACTTTTATTCTCCTTTTTTTTAATTTTCTTGAAATTTTACCGTTACTGGTTTTATCAATTCCGTCTACCACTTTAAATCTTAATGGAACCTTTGAATTTGACAAATTATTATAGCAATAATTAATTAATTCTTGTAAATTAAAATTACCTTCTGAATTTAAAGTGATTTCCGCCTCCGGAACTTCTCCTAACGTTTCGTGATAAACCCCATAAACCAAAGATTCCTTTATATTCGGATGATTATTAAGAATATCCTCTATTTCCTCGGGATAAATATTTTCACCGCCCCGAATTATAATATTTTTCTTTCTTCCCACTACATATAAATTATTTTCATTATCAATCCAGCCAAGATCTCCGGTATGCAGCCATCCGTTTCTCAAAGCCATTTCCGTTTCTCTGC
>ENA-OQCO01001146-OQCO01001146.1-human-gut-metagenome-genome-assembly--contig:-NODE-1146-length-10971-cov-2.272040_pt1 | contig 10971 bp, 9 predicted proteins | sample MGYA00242500_ERZ504582 | MGnify/ENA primary metagenome ERZ504582 (study PRJEB26092, sample SAMD00036346) | human gut metagenome | host: Homo sapiens | study: EMG produced TPA metagenomics assembly of...
ATCATTGGATAAATTTTACGATCATAAGCAAACGGAGCGGAAAACAGAAGAGGGAAAAATCAGGCGGTTGCCAGGAAGATTGCGGATTATCTGGAAAACATCGGAAGGTATGTGTGATTTTACCTGCTGGTGAGAAAAAAGAAGGACAGTCTTACTCCTATACAGACCCGGAGAGGATTCCCGGGGGGACGGAGTGCATTATCGTGCTTGGGGGAGACGGAACGCTTCTTCAGGCGGCCAGGGATGTGGTAGATCTGGAGATCCCGCTGTTTGGTATCAATATGGGTACTCTGGGTTATCTGGCAGAGATCGATCAATATTCCATCTATCCGGCACTGGATCGGCTGATGAGTGACCGTTTTACGATTGAAAAAAGAATGATGCTGTTCGGTACGCTCATTCATGAAGGACAGGCAGAGAACAGTGATATCGCCCTGAATGATATCGTCATCAGCAGAGAAGGCTCGTTGCGTGTGGTACGATTTAATAATTATGTCAATGATACCTATCTGAATACGTACAAGGCAGATGGTATCATTATTTCCACACCCACCGGATCTACCGGCTACAGTCTGTCTGCCGGCGGACCGATCATATCTCCGGCAGCATCCATGATTCTTATGACGCCGCTGGCGCCTCATACCTTGAATACCAGAAGTATAGTATTTGCACCGGAAGATGTGATCGAGGTAGAACTGGGAGAAGGAAAAGAAGGCGGCATCGAAAAGGGAATGGCGTATTTTGACGGGGCAGCTGCGATGCCAATGGTGACAGGCGACCGGATCAGAATTGAGAAGTCGACGAAAGCCACCCGGATCATCAAGATCAATAACATTAGTTTTCTGGAAACTCTTCGGAAGAAGATGCGAAATAATTAGGAGCGAACAATCATGAAGATAGAAAGACATTCCCAGATCATCCGTCTGATCAGTCAGTATGACATCGAGACCCAGGAAGAGCTGGCAGAGAAATTGAATGAAAGTGGATTTCAGGTTACTCAGGCTACAGTATCCAGAGATATCCGGGAGTTGAAACTGACGAAAATATCAAAACCGGGCGGAGGTTCCCGCTATGCGGTGCTGCAGAGCGTGGATCAGGAAATGAGCAGAAAATATACCGATGTGCTGCGTACTTCGTTCCAGTCCATGGATCTGGCACAGAATATTCTGGTGGTAAAGACCGTATCCGGTATGGCGATGGCTGCGGCAGCTGCACTGGATGAGATGCAGATTCCTGAGATCGTGGGCAGTATCGCAGGAGACAATACACTGATGTGCGTGGCACGAAGTGTGGATGAAGGCCTGGTACTGATGGAAAAGATTCGAAAAATGATTGTATAGATATAATTTTCAGTAACAGAATGTAACTATGCAGTGGGAAATAACCCGATAGTTACCGAAAATAGACAAAAGTTAGGGAAAAGGAGCAGAATGCTAACATATTTACATGTAAAAAACCTGGCTCTCATTGATGAAGCAGAAGTAGAATTCGGGCCGGGATTAAATATTCTTACCGGTGAAACAGGAGCCGGCAAATCCATCCTGATGGGTTCCGTAAACCTTGCGCTGGGACAGAAAATGTCCAGAGAGATGCTGCGCGATGAAGAAAAGCCTGCGCTGGTGGAACTGATTTTTCAGGTAGACAATCCAAGATGTGTGGAACGATTGAAAGAGAAGGAAATCTCTGTGGAAGAAGGGCAGATTATTATATCCAGAAAACTTACCGGGAACCGGAGTATCAGCAGGTTAAACGGTGAAGTATGTACGGCTGCCCAGATCCGGGAGATATCTTCTCTTCTTTTGGATATACACGGACAGCATGAGCATCAGTCTCTGTTATATCAGGATCAGCAGTTAATAATTTTGGACGCCTACGGAAAAGAAGAGATCCGGGAGAAAAAACAGGAAGTCCGGGAGCGTTTTCAGATCTGGAGTCAGAAAAAGAAGGAACTGACTTCCTATCAGCTGGATGAGGAAACCAGAAAACGGGAGATTTCTTTCCTGGAATTTGAACTTCAGGAGATAGAGGAAGCCGGGCTTCGTCCGGGCGAGGACGAAGAACTGGAAAAACAGTATAAAAAAAATGTCATCGGGCAGAAATATTCTGGAAGCCATGGCAGCCGTCAAAGGGTATACGGGAAATGATAACGGTGCACAGGATCTGGTGGGCCGGGCGGTACAGGAGACAAACCGGATGCTGGGAGTGGATGAATCTCTGCAACAGATTGCCAGTCTGTTACAGGATGTGGAAAGTCTGCTGTCAGATGTGAACCGGGAAGTCAGTGATTATGTGGAAAGCATGACATTTTCTGAAGAAGAATTCTATGAGACGGAGCAGAGACTGAATCTGCTTAACCGCATGAAGGCAAAATACGGTTCTACGGTAGAAGAGATTCTGGCATGTCAGGAAGAAAAACAAAAAGATCTGGACCGACTGTATCATTTTGAGCAGTATAAAGAAAAACTGGAAAAAGAGATGCAGAAGGCGGAGACAGAACTGGCATCTGTCTGTGAAGAACTGTCCGAACTGCGTAAAGTTTATGGGAAACAGCTGGAAGGCCGGATTATTCAGGGCTTGCAGGATCTGAATTTTCTGGATGTGAAATTTGAGATTGATTTTGAAACAACAGAGCATTACACGGCAAACGGAAATGACAAAATCTGTTTTACTATTTCCACGAATCCCGGAGAACCACTGCGACCACTGGCGAAAGTGGTATCCGGTGGTGAACTTTCCCGTATTATGCTGGCAATCAAGACGATTCTTGCGGATAAGGATGAGACGGAGACATTGATCTTCGATGAGATCGATACCGGTATCAGCGGAAGAACGGCGCAGAAAGTGTCGGAGAAGATGGCAGTGATCGGAAGAAATCATCAGGTGATCTGTATTACCCATCTTCCGCAGATCGCAGCGATGGCAGATGAGCATTTTGAGATTGCGAAAAAGACAGACCATCAGATAACAAGAACACAGATCCGTCTGTTGAATGAGGAAGATTCAGCGTTAGAGATCGCAAGGATTCTTGGTGGTGCGCAGATTACGGAACACACGATGGAAAGTGCAAAAGAGATGAAAGAACTGGCACGAAAGAAAAAGGAAGAGATATAAGAAAAAGAAGAAACAAAAGAAACAAAAGGCAGGTGGAATACCATGGAGGGATCCTTAAAAGAAACACCATATGAAAAGCGGATCCAGCGACTGATGACAGGTGAAGACGGGGATCAATATGGGTTTTATATTAATATTACCGACAATATTGTCCGGGAAGTGAAAAACCCGGAAAAAGCCTGCTGGGAGGATGAGACAGGACGTCCGGGCGGCGTGACGTACTGGCTGCAAAAACAGATTTATCCCTATATTCTGGATAATGAGGAAGAGAAGAAATTTCGCAGAACATTTTTGAAAGAGGAACTATTGCGTATTTTCCAGACGGGGCAGAGGCACATACAACTTGGATATCGTTTTCGAAAAGGAAAATACATTACCTGTTATACCGTTAATATAGAGATGTTCGAACATCCGGTGGATCACACTGTTGAATGTTGCGCAATCTGGCGAAATGATACGATTCCTTATATTAATCGTGTAATGACTCATATGTTGCTCAGGGATAAATACCGGATGATCGCTGTATTGGATATTCAGGAAAATACAGTATTTGTCCGAAAACATACGTTTGAGAACACGGAAATCCCATGTGACAGTCCGCTGGAGTATGAAGGATTCATCCGTGAACTCAGTGAAAAATGTATACAGGAAAAGAGCAGAGAATGGTTTCGAACCTCTGCCAGTCTGAATACTATGGAAGAAAATCTGCAGGTGGCAGGGATATATTCTTTTACAGTGTACAATGCTGACCGCGGGGTGGAACGATATACCTACCAGTGGCTGGATAAAGAATATCGGGAAGTGCTGATCGCAGTGGAAGACCGGACAGTGGAAATGGAAAAAGATCCGCTTACCGATTATCTGAACCGTGACGGATTTGTCAGAAAGACAGAAAATATTTTAAAAAAGAATGCAGACCGGTATCAATTTGCGATTATTTATTTTAATATCCGCAAGTTTTCCGGTCTGAATGATGTCTATGGATACGAAAACGGTGATAGAATCATCCGCTCTTATATGGACCGGATCCAGAACAGTACGCTCCGTCCACTGGCACTGGGGCGTGTGGCTGCAGATCGTTTTCAGGCACTTGTCGATGCAAAAAATCTGGAACCTGCGGCACTGGGAAAACTTCTGCAGTATCAGGTGAAAATCGGGGAAGAACAGGTGGAAATATACGGACGCTGTGGTATTTACTATATTCCCAAGCAATGCAAGCTGGATGTTTCGCAGATGTGCGATCTGGCAAAAATGGCCAAAAATAAAATTTCCAATCAATATGTGCAGCCATATGCGATCTATCAGGAAGATATGAAGACAGAATACGAACAGAAGAACCTGGCACTTCTGAATCTGGAAAAGGCATTGGAACAGGAAGAGTTTGTGGTATGTTATCAACCGGTAGTGGAGGGGAAAACAGGACAGATTGTATCGGCAGAAGCACTGGTTCGTTGGAACAGTTCAGGCGAAGAGCCGATGATCCCGTCCGTTTTTGTGCCGGAACTGGAAGAAAGTGGTTATATTACAAAACTGGATACCTATATAGATCAGACGGTCCGCAGGTTTCAGGAAGAACGCTATCACAAAGGGAAACGAATGATTCCGGTAGCGGTCAATCTTTCCCGTATGGATCTGATGAACAGCCGGTTGATGGAGCGGATCTGTACAGAGCTTCAGGAAACAAAAGTACCAAAACAATATTTCCGTTATGAAATTATAGAATCCGCATACACAATTATCAGCAAAGAGGGAGAAGAATTTCTGAAACGTCTGAGAAAAGAGGGCGTTCAGATTTTTCTGGATGATTTTGGAACCGGAATTTCTACATTTGAGACTGTACGGGATTACACCTTCGATGCATTGAAAATGGATATGGGGTTTGTTAAAAAAATCGGAAAGGATCCAAAGAGAGATGCAATTGTAATATCAATTATCGATATGGCACATCGAATGGGAATGAAGGTTGTAGCAGAGGGAATTGAAAATAAACAGCAAAGTGAGTTCTTATGTAACCACGGCTGTGATTATCTGCAGGGATACTATTATTATAAACCAATGTCTGCGGAAGAATTCTCAAAGCTGCTGGATAAATAATGAAAAACAACAAAAAACTGCAAGTGTGAAATAAATGGTTTGTCACATACTAACGGAGAAGACAAAACGAAAGGATGTGGCGGAAACTTGCAGGAAAAACAGAAAAAATATCGAAAATTTTTGTGGTACGCTCTGGTGGGGACGCTGCTGAGCCTGTTTATATTAATATATGGAACTATGAAGGATCACATACCGGATGAAATATTTGTCTACGCAGACGAAGAGACGGACTGGGAAACATTTTTTCAGGAACCACTGATTTCTTACGATGAAACGGTGGAAGTTTCACAAAATGGAAGTTATCAGATTCGCTGCAAATGGCTGGGAGTGCTGCCGCTGAAAACCATTAAGGTTCATACGGTGGAAAAGCAGGAAGTGCTGGTCAGTGGATCGCCTGTGGGGATCTATATGGAGACGAAAGGTGTTCTTGTGATTGACAGTGGTGAGATCACGGATCGGGAAGGAATCCGCAGGACACCGGCAGAACATATTATCCAGTCGGGAGATTATATCTGTGAGATCGATGGGAAAGTACTTACAGGGAAAAGGCAGCTGATGCAGCTGGTAAGAGAGAATCAGGGAGAACCGATGGAACTGCAGGTGATCCGCCACCAGGAGACGATAAAGCTGGAGATGACACCGGTGGAGACTGAAGACGGTTCCTATAAACTTGGTATCTGGGTAAGGGATAATATTCAGGGGATCGGAACACTTACGTATGTGGAGCCGAACGGAACATTTGGAGCACTTGGTCATGGAATCAGTGACGCAGACACGGGAGAAAGACTGGAAATTTCTGACGGTGATCTTTACCGTGCAGATATTCTTTCTATCCGTAAAGGTACAGCCGGTACACCGGGGGAACTTCGGGGCGTGATCAATTACAGAGAAGAAAACCGGATCGGAACGATATGTGGGAATTCTCAGTATGGTATCCGTGGGCAGATGGAACCCGGAAAATATACAGAATCCATGAAAAAGATACCGACAGGACTCAAACAGGAGATTCAGACAGGAAAAGCGGAGATCCGCTGTGATATCGGTGATGGAATCCGGGAATATCAGTGTGAGATTCTTGAGATCGACAGCAATGCAAGAGATACCAATAAATGTTTTGTCCTGCGAATCACGGATGATGATCTTCTCTCCCGAACCGGTGGAATTGTCCAGGGAATGAGTGGTTCCCCTGTGCTGCAGAACGGGAAACTGATCGGAGCGATCACCCATGTGTTTGTCAATGATCCGACAAAAGGATATGGAATTTTTATTGAGAATATGATGGAATAGCGGAAAACACAGAGAATACAGAAATTAAGAATACAGAAATATATTAGTTCATGATATAATGAGCGCAAGAGAGTCAGAGGAAGCTTGCTCACTCTTGACGAACGGCGAAATTATGGAGTGATGAAATCACGAAATAATGAGCGCAAGAGAGCCAGAACAAACGAAGTTTGTTCATCGGGAGCGTTTTAAAAGTAAAAGAAATCAGGCAGGGGAAACAGGGAAATGGGACAGAAATTATATTTGGAATGTTATTCGGGAATCAGCGGAGATATGACAGTTGCGGCACTGTCCGGTCTTATGAAAGACCGGACACCGCTGTTTTGTGTGTTGGATCATATGCCGGTGGAAGGATTTTCTTATGAATTAAAGCAGGTGAAAAAGTCCGGGATCGATGCCTGGGATTTCCTGGTAAAACTGGATGCGGAGCATGAAAATCACGATCATGATATGGAGTATCTTCACGGACACAGCCATACGCATGACCATGACCATCATCACGGACATGAGCATCACCAGGATCACGCAGAAACAGCAGAACATCATCATGATCCGGTGCAGGCGGAAGCGATGCATGCGCAGGAAGAAACTGGACATGAGGAGCATCACCATCATCATCACGAACATCGCGGACTGGGAGATATTTTCCCGATCATTGACCGGTGTGATATGACGGATACGGCGAAAGAACTGGCAAAAGATATTTTCCGGATTCTGGCGAAAGCGGAGGCGAAGGCACACAATGTACCAGAAGATCAGGTGCATTTTCATGAGGTGGGAGCCGTGGATTCTATCGTGGATATTGTTGCAGCTGCGGTCTGTATGGACAGTTTGCAGGTGGATGGCGTGATCGTTCCGTTTCTTTGCGAGGGAAAGGGAACCGTGCGTTGCCAGCATGGCATCCTTCCGGTTCCGGTTCCGGCAGTTACCAATATTATCCAGGACAGCGGTCTGAAACTCAGGATGACACAGGTGGAAGGAGAACTGGTAACTCCGACCGGAGCAGCTTTTGCGGCAGCAGTCCGCACAGAAGAAACACTTCCGGAGACATTCCGCATCCTCAATGTGGGAATCGGCGCCGGAAAACGCAAATACGAGTGTCCGGGTATCCTTCGCGCGATGCTGATCGAGACGGAAGAGAAACAGGAAGATAAGATCTGTAAACTGGAAGCCAACATCGACGACAGTACCGGTGAACAGCTTGGCTATGTTCTCGGTGCACTGATGGAAGCCGGTGCAAGAGATGTGCATTACACCCCTGTATACATGAAGAAAAACCGCCCTGGGTGGCAGCTGAATGTGATCTGCATGGAAGAAGACAGAGAAAAACTGGAAAATATCATCTTCCGGGAAACAACGACCATTGGAATCCGCAGACAGAAGATGGACCGGACGGTGCTTCGGAGAAGTAAAAAGACAGTGCAGACACCTTACGGGGAGGCGGAAGTGAAGATCTGTGAGAAAGATGGTATGAAAAAAGTTTATCCTGAGTATGAATCGGTGGTTCGGCTCTGCAAGGAGAGTGGTGCGGCGTTTCAGGATGTGTTTGAAAGCGTGAAGCTGGCGATAGAAAAATAAAAAACAGAGACATTTTGGATAGATGAGTTTCTGAAAATTTTACTATAGAGTGCCGAAACCCAGCAAGAGGAAGGCGGAGCCACCCTGGCTCCGCCTTCCTCTTGCGTCCGTATAGGAACAAACAAACTAAAAAAGAAGCCAACCTTAAAAAATAAAAGGTCGACTTCTAAATTTCGATTTCTCAACACTTACGACAGTGCACCCACGTGCTTCTTAATAGCCTCAAAACTCTCCTTACTGATCACGTGCTCCATCTTGCAGGCATCTTCTGTTGCGATCTCTTCCGGTACCCCCAGATGCATCAGCCAAGAAGAGAGCAGCTCGTGCCGCTCATAAATCATGTCTGCAATCTCTTTCCCGGATTCGGTAAGATATATGAATCCGGCATCAGTGACTGTGATATGCTGATGTTCTCTCAGGTGTTTCATTGCCACACTTACACTGGATTTTTTATAACCTAATTCAGTGGCGATATCTACGGAACGAACAACAGGAAGTTTTTTACTCAGTATCAGAATCGTCTCCAGATAATTTTCTGCTGATTCATTTTTTGCCATATTACAAACCCCCTTCATGAACAATTCCACTAAAAATGACTAAAAGAAAAGCAGCTGTCCAGAAGATCGTATCTGTGATACAAAACACTGAACAGTTACCATCAAGTATAGATTAGTATAGCATAACTATTACAAAAATTCAACTGACAAACATGTTTTTTCCATGGGCAAAAGTGTGAATAATGTTACTGTGAAAATACTTATTGAAAAAAATTTCCAACAAGTACTTGACATCTAATGGATATTAGCATATACTAACGCCAGTAAGGAACAACATTAATATGTTAGCAATAAGAAAAGAGGTTGATATGATGCCGTTATCTATGGTAAAACCAGGAGAAACTAACACAATCAAAAAGGTTGGCGGAAAAGAAGAAACAAGAAAATTCCTTGAGAATCTTGGATTTGTAACTGGAGGAGAGGTTACGGTCGTATCTGAAATCGAGGGAAACCTGATCGTGAATGTGAAAGATTCACGTGTGGCCATCGGAAAAGATATGGCAAACCGTATCATGGTGTAAGCAGGCGGATTATCAAGGAAAGAGGGAGAATGTTATGAAAACTCTGAAAGAGATTGCTGTTGGACAGACAGTCACAGTAAAGAGATTGCATGGTGAAGGCCCTGTAAAAAGAAGAATCATGGACATGGGTATCACCAAAGGCGTAAGTGTATATGTACGCAAAGTTGCACCGTTAGGTGATCCGGTGGAAGTAACCGTAAGAGGGTATGAATTATCTCTTCGTAAAGCCGATGCCGAAATGATTGAGGTTGAATAATTTTTTTTGCCTGTGCGTTAGCGAAAGCTAATAAAAGATAGCGCAGACCAAAAATTAGTAGGAATGTATAACAACATTTCAACAAATAAGAAAAAGGAGCAAAAAAATGTCAGTGAAAATTGCATTAGCAGGTAATCCTAACTGCGGTAAGACAACATTGTTTAATGCGCTGACCGGTTCCAATCAGTTTGTAGGTAACTGGCCGGGCGTAACGGTGGAGAAAAAAGAAGGTAAGTTAAAAGGTCATAAAGATGTGACCATCATGGACTTACCGGGTATCTATTCCCTGTCTCCATACACTCTGGAAGAAGTCGTAGCCAGAAACTATCTGATCAATGAAAGACCAGATGCGATCATCAACATCGTAGATGGTACCAACATCGAACGTAACCTATATCTGTCCACACAGATCATGGAACTGGGTATTCCGGTTGTTATGGCTGTCAACATGATGGACCTGGTAGAAAAAGCGGGTGACAAGATACATACTGACAAACTGAGCAAACTGTTAGGATGCGAGGTTGTGGAAATATCCGCACTGAAAGGTACCGGAATCCAGAAAGCAGCTGAGAAAGCAATCAGTCTTGCAGAGAGAAAGAACGAAGTTACACCGGTACATGAGTTCGACAGTAAAGTGGAAGATGCGATCACAGCTGTAGGAACCATGCTTGGCATGGATATCCCGGAAGCCCAGAAGAGATTCTTTGCGATCAAACTTCTGGAGAAGGACGACAAGATCAAAGAACAGATGAAATCTGTTCCGGATGTATCCGCTGAGATCAAAACTCTGGAAGATGCATTCGATGATGATACCGAAAGTATTATCACAAATGAAAGATATGTATATATCTCCTCTATTATCGGAAAATGCGTAACAAAAGGTCAGAAGGGCGGAATGACCGTATCCGATAAGATCGACCGTATCGTAACTAACCGTTGGCTGGCACTGCCAATCTTCGCAGTAGTTATGTTTATTGTTTACTATGTATCTATTACAACAGTAGGTGGATTCCTGACAGACTGGACCAACGATGTTCTGTTCGGTGATATCATTCCTCCGGCAATTGAGAAAGCGCTGGTAGCTGTTAACTGTGCTGACTGGTTACAGGGACTGATCCTTGATGGTATCGTAGCCGGTGTTGGTGCTGTACTTGGTTTCGTACCGCAGATGCTGGTACTGTTTATCTTCCTGGCATTCTTGGAAGGCTGTGGATACATGGCCCGTGTAGCATTCATCATGGACCGTATCTTCCGTAAATTTGGTCTTTCCGGAAAATCTTTCATCCCGATGCTGATCGGTTCCGGTTGTGGTGTTCCTGGTATCATGGCATCCCGTACCATCGAGAGCGACAGAGACCGTAAGATGACAATCATGACAACAACCTTTGTTCCTTGTGGAGCAAAACTGCCGATCATCGCCCTGATCGCAGGTGCATTCTTTAATAACGCAGGATGGGTAGCATGGAGTGCTTACTTCGTAGGTGTTGCAGCGATCATCTGCTCCGGTATTATCTTAAAAGAAAAACAAAATGTTCTCCGAGAACCTGCTCCGTTCGTTATGGAGCGCCGG
>ENA-OQCO01001147-OQCO01001147.1-human-gut-metagenome-genome-assembly--contig:-NODE-1147-length-10970-cov-0.941345_pt1 | contig 10970 bp, 13 predicted proteins | sample MGYA00242500_ERZ504582 | MGnify/ENA primary metagenome ERZ504582 (study PRJEB26092, sample SAMD00036346) | human gut metagenome | host: Homo sapiens | study: EMG produced TPA metagenomics assembly of...
CGTTGGAGGATTTGAGGAGTATCGGCTCCAGGGATGACGAGCTGACAGGAAGCCGGGAGTACTGGACGGAATGGAAAGGAGAGAGTATATGATCATCATAAAAAAGGCGGAAGTTCCGAAGAACTTCCGCCCCCTGTAAAGCAGGCCGGCGTCAGGCGAGCTCCACCTTGACGCCGCTCTTTTCAATCTGGTCAGCCATTTCAGGAGAAAGGGCTTCATCAGTGATGAGCATGGAGATCTGTGAGGGCGCAACGGTATAGAATGCCGGGTTGTTCGCTACGCTGGTGGAAGGCATGGCGATGATCACCTTGGCATCCGGGGGAATGACGCTCTTGATGAATTCGGATTGAAGCATGTTCTTGTATCCGGCGCCATGCTTGGGGGAGTAGCAGTCCGGCGTCAGTACAACCATGTCAATGCTCAGGGAACCTGCGGCCTTGGCGGCTTCCTGTCCCACATAGACCAGGGCTTCGCGGTCGAAGCGTCCGCCCGTGCAGTAGAAGCTCAGGTTCGGAATGCCTTCAAGCCGGGTCAGCAGCGTGGGGTTGTTGGAAACCACGTGCGTATCCCTGGAATTAATGTGGTTGCAGATCTGGTAGCCCATGGTGCTGCTGTCAATGAACATGACCACGGAAGCGGGGATGTTCTGGACGGCTTTTTTTGCAATCCTTATGGAAACATCGTCTTGAGTGACAATGTCTTCATGGAGGGATTTATGGGTAAGGGCCAGAGCGCCGCCGTGGACGCGCTTGAGAAAGCCGCGTTTCTCAAGGTTAATCAAATCATTACGGACCGTTTCATCCGTGACCTTCATCTGTTTGGCCAGAGCAATGGTTCTTGCGGCTCCATGTTCGGCCAGCGTTTTCAGAATGAACTCTTTACGTTGGGATGCTAAATACATTGGGTTCTGTTTTTCTATATAGAATGTTTACACGTTCTAGGTGTTAAGTTGTTTTCTAACAATTTTTCACTGTCCCAGTCAAGCGTTAGAAATTCTAAGTTTTGATTGTTATTGTGAATAATGCAGATTTTGTAATAATGGGACAATTGAATACCGAGAAATGTACAAAAATAATTTTATGATGCACAAACTAGTTATCGGTATGACAGAGTTTATCAATCTGGAATGATAATGGACGCCGGATCGAAGTTGGGAGTGGGGAACGTGAGCTGGAGATGGCGCAGTTTTTCCACCATCAGGCGGGCGACGACGAGGTTCCTGTACCATTTCCGGTCTGCCGGAATGATGTACCAGGGAGCATCCGGAGTGGACGTTTTTTCAATGAGATCCTGATAGGCCGTCTGGAATTCGTCCCAGCGGTTCCGGTCATCCAGGTCGTCCATGCAGAACTTCCAAAGTTTGTCCGGATCCTGGAGCCTGGATTCCAGCCGTCTTTTCTGTTCCGCCTTGGAAATATTCAGGAACAGCTTGATGATGACGGTGCCTTCTTCCGCAAGCATGGATTCAAAATCCAGAACGTGCTTGTAACGTCGCTTCCAGACGGGGTCCGGGAAGATTTTTTTCACGCGGACGGCGATGATGTCCTCGTAATGGGAACGGTTGAAGATGGCGATCCTGCCCTTGGCGGGCACTTCCTTGTGCACGCGCCACAGGAAGTCGTGGTTCCAGTTCTTCAATAGTGGGTTTTTTAAAGGGAACCACGTGCAGCCCCTGCGGGTCCACCCGGGAAAAGACGTGCTTGACGCATCCGTCCTTGCCGCCTGCGTCCATGGCCTGCAGAATGACGAGAACCCTGTGCTTGTGCTGGGCGAAGAGTTTTTTCTGCAGTTCCTGCAGTTCTTCCCTCAGCTTGTCGAATTCAACCAGGGATTCTTCCTTGGTTCCGGAGAAGAGAGATTTGTCATCCGGAGAGTAATCCTTTAAACGCAGTTTTTTGCCCGGAGGCACCAGGTAACGGTTCATTGTATGCGAAGTTAACGTTGAAGAAGCGGGAGAGGAGGTGGAAGAGGTTTCATGGCGGCGGGTTTGGCCGGAAAATCCGGCCCGAAGAATTGCTGAAGGGCGTCCTTGATGACTTTCCTTTTGAATTTGGGGAACATCTCCAGCTTGAGGTCCTGGAGGGGTATCCATTTCGTTTTTGAGAATTCAGGGCTGCGGTGCAGGTCCGTCTTGGGGCGCCTGGCCTTGCAGCGCACCAGGAAGTAGGTTTGCTCCTGGCCTATCCAGCGCGTGACTTTGCGGTTGCCGGAGGGGTATTTGTACCGCAGGCCGGGGAGGCGACTGACAATGGTGTATTCCGTGGGACGCAGGCCCACTTCCTCCCATACCTCCCGCGCGAGCGCCCGTTCAATGCTTTCATTTTTAATGACGCCTCCCTGCGGGAAGTGCCAGTACGGGTTGCGGCCGTTGTCCTTGCCCAGCAGCACGTAGCCGTCGGCGTCCATGATGACGGCTGCTGCGTTGAGTCTCCAGTTTTTGGCTGTAGATGGAGTGTCCATGACGGGAGGGGGCGGCTTAACTGGCGGTTTGAGCCGGCGTTTCCGGCTTTCCGGTTTCTGGAGCGGCATTTTCCGGTTCATCCTGCCAGATGAAGTGTTCCAGCTGGATGCGGCGCGCGTAGGCCGCCGCTTCCCTGGCTCTGGGACCGGAGGTCTGCGCCAGTTTTTTAGCCAGCGCCAGGGGCGCCGTCCCAGTCTGGAGCTGGCCCAGCAGGCGGATGGAGGCGAAACCGGCATTGTAGAACCAGTGCCAGTCCCGGCGCTTGTTGGCGGAACTGCCGCTGGGCGTATGGGCCAGGATGGAGGCGTAGTCATCCAGCGCCTTTTTCTGGTCGTTCATCCGTTCGTAGAATTGGGCCCGCTGGGTGAGGGCCTTGAATTTCCAGGCCAGGCCCAGGTTGGGGGTGTCCAGAATTTCCGTGCACAGGTTGATGGCCTTGCGGAGGGTGTCCGAATGGGTGTCTTCCTTCGTCACCCAGGCGTCCGCCTGGATGGAGAGGGCCAGCAGGCGCATGTAGCGCGGAAGGGGGGAGGAAAGCAGGTTTTCCAGAGCGGCGATGCATTGGTCCGCTTCTCCCATGCGCAGCAGGACGGAGGCTTCTTCTATCCTGGCGGGCTGCGCAAAGGGGGTGTCCCCCGCGCCCAGGGTTTTGAAGATGTTCAGGCGGCTTTCAGCGTATTGCCGGTGTTGCTTTGCTGGGCGGCTTTTCCGGCCAGGAAGAGGGCCGCCGCCTGGAGGGGGCTGCCAGGGTATTTGGAGGGGAAGGGCTGGAGGACAAGCTGCGCTTCATGGAAATCCCCGTTCTTGTACAGGAGTTCCCCCAGCTTGAGATAGAGCATGTCCGCCTGTTTGCCTTCCGAATCCAGGGCGATGGCCTGGCGGCAGGCTTGGATGGCGCTGGGCCATTCCTGCCGGCTTTCCGCCTCCAGGATGTTCAGCCGCGCAAGCTGCATGGTCTGTTCCGGAGTCAGCTGTTCTTTTTCCAGCGGCGGAAGAATGGCCTGCACGGTTTCAAGGTCCGGCGGGTTGAGGTTCAGGGCCACTTCCGCCTGGTCCAGCCGGGCCTGGGTTTTCAGGGCCGGGTCTGTCGCCAGTGCCACGAGGACGCCAGCAGTTCGGGAGCCTGGGGGTTCATTCTTTTGGCGGCGTAATGGGCCTGTTCAAAGAGGATGTGTTCCCGGAGCTGGGCAGAGCCGGCGGCTTCCTTGACCAGGGCGGCGGCTCCAGCGGCGTCATTGGCGTTCAGCGCAGCCAGATTTTCATTGAACAGGGCGCTTTCCGCCGTTTTTTCAGAGGCGCGCCGGGCTGCTTCCCGGAAGAGGCTCTGCGCCAGAGGGTAGTCTCCCTTGCGGAAGGCCAGGGCTCCCTGCTGGAAGACGAGGCCGGGGGACGTTCCGGGATATTTGGAGATAAGGCGTTCCGCGTCTTCCACGCGGTTTTTGTCCAGCAGAGTGGTGATGGTATTCAGGGAAAGGGTCTGGACGGGAAGGCTCTGAGGATATTTGGAGAGGCCGTCCTCCGCCATTTTGACAGCTCCCGCCAGGTCGTCCTTTGCCAGAAGCAGGCTTCCCATGGCATACATGGCTGCCGGCTGGCGGCCCGCATCCCTGGCATTCACCCAGCCGGTGAGTTTTTCCAGCGCCTGGGGATTGGTGCGGAAGATGTCCTCCTCCAGCAGGATGTTGAAGGCGTCCATCAGCAGGGAGGATTCCGATTTGCCGCCAATGAACGCCAGCAGGCGTTCTTCCGCCGTTCCGGCAGTGTGTGGGGCTTCCTCTTCCTGAGGCTGGGCGCGCGTTTCCTCTTCCGCCTGTTCCGGGTTGTTTTTCTCCCGGACGATTTCCGCCCCTGGCGAGGGCCAGACGGCCCCAGATCCCGGATTTTCCCCCGGATAGGCCTTGTTGTCCATGACGGCGGCGAAGATTTTTATGGCCTGGTCCAGGTTCCCCTGTTTGTCGGCCAGTTTGCCTTCCACGAGTTCGGCATAAGAGCGCATGGGCAGGTCCCTGGCCGTGCCGTCGTCCATTCCCGTCTTGAATTGTTCAAGAATGGCGGCGGCCTCCGCATAGCGCCCCAGGTTCACCAGAACGTCCGCCAGAAGGACGTGCGCGGTCCGGGAGATGGCGGTGGATTCCGCCTGCCCAGCTGGTCGAGGGCATCCAGTAAAAGCTGCCGGTCCTGAAGCTGGCGCGCGAGCTGGGCTTTCAGCTGGAAGCCGTAGAGGGAGAGCGGGTCCGTTTCAGGAATGGAGGAGAGTTTTTCCAGGGCCCTGGTAAAGGAGCCTTTGTTAAAGAGGCCCGCCGCCATCCAGTATGATTTCATGGAGGAGTCCGGAAGTTGTTCCCAGGCAGTCAGCCCTTCTTCCGTTTTTCTGGCGCGGATCAGGGCTTCCGCCAGGAGGGGCGGATGATGGCTTTCTGGGATTCCGGAAGATTTTTGGAGTTCAGGCATTCCTGAAAATGCTTGCTGGCTTCCAGGGGCAGGCGGTCTTCCAGGGCTTTCAGACCCTGCTGGTATTTTTTATTTTTCAGGAGGGCCTGCCTGTCCTGCGAGAGGGGAGCCTCCGGAGGAGGTGTTGCCGCGGCTGCAGGGGGAGTGCCCCCCATGGTGAGCAGAAAAGCCGCGCAGGACGTAAGAACGGCAAGGGAAAAACGGGGACTGAAGAAGGTGTGCATCATCGTAGGATTATGATTCAGGCCCCATGAAGATGAGCCGGATGTAGCGTTTGCCGGAGGCGGTCAGCTCGGATCTTTGCTGGAGCCGGAAACGCGGTTGCAGGTCCTGTACAGTTGGGAGAAGGGATGGGGAACAGCCCGGATGACGGAGGGTTCCGTGCAGGGTTGGTCGGAGGGAGTCACGGAAACGGGAACTCCCGTTCCCGTAAAGCTGATTTCCCAGGACTTGGGATTGGCCGGTCCCGGTTTCAGCAGGAAGGGGTAGCGTTTGACAAGATTGGGCAGGCTTCCGGTAGATGGAGCGCGTACGACGTACTGAACGGGCAGGGAGGAGATATGGCGGGAGAGGGAGAATTCCGCGCCGTCCTTGCACTGCATGAGGGCGGGGGCCGGGTCAAAACCGGCCAGATTCAGGCCGTTGTAGGCGCCATGGCGGTTGGGGGGTACCCAGTTTCAGGCTGGAATACCAGTTTTCAAAGTCGTCCTGGAGCTTGAGGCAAAGTTCCAGATGCACATGGGCGCGTGTTTTGTTCAGGCCCACTCCGGAGTAGCCCAGTTTTCCGATGACGTTTCCGGTGCCTACCCGGTCCCCCTCCTTGCAGGAGACGGAAGCCAGATGGGCGTACAGGCTGTAAAGCGGGCCGTCCGCCAATTGGTGTTCGATGACCACATAGCGGCCGTAGTTGCTGTGGGTGGGGTTGGCGGAAGCGTGGACCACGGTGCCTCCGGCTACGGGATGCACGTCGTCCAGCGGAATGCCGGAGGCGTCGCGCCTGAGCGGCTTGATATCGATTCCTTCATGGAATTTGACGGCTACGGGGCCTGCCTGGGTTCTGACGAGGGTCCGGGTAAAGCCGTAGGCTCCCGCCTCCCAGGGCTGGGATTTCTTCCCTTCAAAGTTCCGGTCCACGTACATGTAGAAGTCCTGCGGACGGTTGTCCAGCAAGGCCGTGTTTTCCGTGGGGAAGCGCACGACAATATCCGCCATCAGGAATGGCATGCTCCAGAAGAACAAGAGGATGCCGATCAGGGAAGGGAAGAACTTGCCGTGCATGCTCATACAAGGGGTGCTGGATCAGATCCGCCCCCGGCGGGTGCTGACCACGGTGCGGTCCTTATGTTCTTCGGGCTCCTTGGCTTCCTTCTTTTCCTGGGTGGGGTCCTTGATGGGAAGAAGGGGCTTGGTGACGGCGGCCAGCTTGTTGATGGGCTCTTCCCTCTTGGGGTCCGCCGGAGGAATGAATTCCGCCATGGCGGCAAGGTCCGCCGGGGAGAAGCCGCCCATGACGGCCAGTTTGCCGGAGGTAACGGGTTTGTTGTAAAGGCGCAGAGGCTGCATGGCATGACCGTTGACGACCGGCAGTATCTGCTTGCCGAGGTTGGCGGCGGTTACTCCTTCTACCCGGCTGTCCAGGCCTTTTCTGACATTGACCACAATGCCGTAGGTATTGTCCTCTGCCGGGAAGGAGTAGTAGGATTCAATGTCCTTCTGGGAAATGAAGGGAGCCTTGCTGTAGTAATGCCCGTCCCGCTCAAAGGCGAATTTTTTGCTGTCCGTCGCTCCCGTCTCCATGTGGAAGCTGACGGGATACTTGTCCGGGCCGCAGGAGCAGAGCATGAGGGAGCCAAGGAAGAACAGGAGCATTTTCATAATGTCCATGATAAAAGATTTAGTTCTCCCGGGGCAAACCAATAAACAGGCATGGAGTAATTTTATGCCGCCGTTACGGCAGGAGGGAGAGCGTTTTTGAACAATCAGGTCTACTGGCATCAGTTTTCCCGCTCCTTCCGCTCCGCAGGCCAGCACGCCGGATTCACAGGGCCCCAGAATGCAGTGGCCCTTTCTTTGTTTCAGGACGGCCGCATTTTGCTGCGTGGCCGTGTGTTCCCACATGTGGACGTTCATGGCCGGACAGATGAGCACCGGGGCCTGGCAGGCCAGATAGAGGGAGCTGAGCATGTCCGGGGCGAAGCCGTGGGCGAAGTTGGCCATGGTGTTGGCCGTGGCGGGGGCCACGAGCAGAAGGTCCGCCCGCTGGGCCAGTTGGATGTGCGGGGGAACCCAGTCCGCCTTTTCATCCTCAAAGGAGGAGAAGACGGGATTGCGGGAGATCGTGTGCAGGGTGAGGGCTGTAACGAATTCCAGGGCCTTGGCCGTGCAGACGCAGTGCACCTCATGCCCGCTTTTGACGAGGGCGGAAGCGATGTCCGCCGCCTTGTACGCGGCAATGGAGCCGGTGATGCCCAGAATGATGCAGGCCATGGGTGGGGAGGGGTCAGGCTTTGGAGGCTTTTTTGCCTTCGTCAATGAGTTTCCAGAAGTGTTTGGACTGGCTCAGGATTTCATCTTCCCCTGCGGTCGGGGAGATGTTGGTGCGGAACAGAAAGTCGTTCAGGCTGTTGGCGTGCAGAACGCGGTGGACGACCACTTTGCCTTCAATGACTTCAAAGTAGATGCGGTAGTCCCTGGCTACGTAGCGGTAAAGAATTTTGCCATCCTTTTCCATCTTGCCGAAGCGGGCGTCATCAAGGGTTTGGAGGGTGGATTCAGAGACCTGGAAGTCCCCGAGCAGGTCCAGTTGTTCCAGGGTGGGGATGCTGGATACTTCCGCAGCGCTGATTTTATTGAAGACGATTTGAAGCACGCCCTTTTTTAAGTGCGCCGGCGGGTTAGTTCAAGCCTGAAACAAGGCACGGGCCGATTTTGAGAAGGACCGTTCCGAACCCCGGCATTCCCTTGGGAGCCGGGGTTCCGGATTAACGGGAGTCCTGCGTGGGGATGATGCCCCTGCTTTTTACCACCTGGGTGCCGCGAATGACTTCAACGGTCAGAGGCTTTTCCCCCGTGAGGTAATAGGTGGCATCCAGCATGTCCCCGTAGTTGTTAATGGTCGTGCCGTTGATGCTGATGAGGATGTCTCCTGTCTGGATGCCTCCCCGCGCGAGAGGGCCTCCGTTAATGAGGCCTTCAATGACGGGAGTGGAGGCGTTGATATCCAGCAGGCATCCCAGGCGCACCCTCTTGGCTTCCGGATGGGCTGCCAGGAAGGAGATGGCCTGGGCGGGCAGCAGGTGGCAGGTTCCCTTGCGGGAAACTCCCAGCACGATGCCGACCAGACGGTTTTCAGCGTCATAGCACGGCTGGCCGATGGGCGGCGCAGCCAGTTTGGGGAATTGGGCGCGGACAAGACGCAGCGGGAAGCTGGTGTCTCCTATGGAGTGCTCCATGCCCACGTAAATTCCCAGGGTGGTTTCATTCCGGCTGCTGGCAAAGGCCAGCTTGTCGCCGCGCTTGAGAAGGCCGGAGGGCGTCACAACCGCCTGCCCGTCGTGTATGCGGGCAGCGTCCACCTTGAAAATCGTCAGGCCCGTGAGCTTTTCCTGGGCCCATACCTGAAGGGGAGGGGTGTCCTTGTCCCCAAGGTAGTAGGTCACACCGCCGTTTTTAAAGACCCGGTAGGGAATCAGGGAGGCGAGCATGTCTTTTCCGACCTGCGCCGCCATGGCCGTGTACGGCTCTCCTTCCGCCTGGTGGGGAATGGCTTCTACCTTAAAAGGGGCAGGCACGGCCGCCGCTTGATAAATCAAGCCTGCAACGGCTATGCCCGCCAATATCGGAGCCAGGTTCATCATGGATTGTTACATCTCGATGAGAACTCGGGATACCGGTTTTTTATCGGTATTGGAATCAGTTTTCAGCTGATTGTCGTTGGCCGATGTTTCATATGAAGGCGCTCCCGTGGTGAATTCGGGTTTTTCCGCAGGGGCGACTTCGGTTGAGGGTTGTTCAATAGTTTCCTTACTTACGGGAACCGCTTTTTCCTTCAGGAGAATCTCTTCCTTATCCTTGGTGGAGGATGCGTAAGAGTCGGAAGGATCATCCATGTTCCCGGATGCGATAATAACGCCTACCGCAGCCAATGTCACGATGGACATGGAAGCATAGACCCACTGCCAGCCACGAAAGTTCTGCAGATAGTTGTCCAGGCGTTCGAGTAACAATTTCCAAGCAGAGTGGGTAGCCGGATCGGTTTCCTTTCTAAGATGAAAATTGCGGAGGAAATCTTCTTCAAAGTTGTCATGGTAACAAGCTTCCTTACGGAAAGATGCCAGCATGGCAACCAGAGTTTCCTCGTTATGTTCTGTGGATTGTTTATCCATCGTCGTTGATGTTAAGTGTAATAAAGGTTAGGGTGTTTTAGTCCCGAATCTGGGACTATGCGTTTGACAGGGCGGAGGGAACCGATGTTCAATATTTTTTCCACCGTTAACTCAGATATTCCGCCAGCAGGCCTTGCAGCTCCTTGTGGGCATAATGCAGACGTGATCTGAGCGTTCCTTCAGAGATGCCCAGAAGGGCGGATATTTCCGTGTGGTTGAGTCCTTTTACATCATGAAGCACAACGACTTCTCTGTGCTTGGTGGATAGTTTTTTCAATGCTTCATTAATCTTGAGCTGAAGTTCGTTCAGATGGGTGCGTCGTTCAGGGTCCGCTCCGTCCGTTTCGTCAGCCATGTTCATGTCCTTTTCCGTATGGTCGCCGTACTCGTCGTCGTCCAGGCTGTAGGTCATCCTGCGGTTGCGTTTTTTCAGGAAGTTTCTGGCATGGTTGACGGCAATGGAGTGCAGCCATGTATAAAAGGCGCTTTGTCCGTTGAAGTAGCGCAAGGCCCGGTAGGCTTTGGAGAACGCTTCCTGGGCGATGTCATAGGCATCGTCGTAGTTGTCCGTCATCTGGTACAGGGTGGCATGGAGCTTGCGGCTGTGGCGAATGACAAGTTCGTCAAAAGCTCGCGAATCTCCCTCCCGCGCCCTGGCGACCAGTTCAGTGTCTTCCAAGGTCGTATATGCAATGGGTCCCGACATATTAGCAGCAGAATACCCAAAAATAGGGACCCGCTACAAGGGCAAATCGTATGCACGCCCCCCTTTACCCTCAAACCAGCGCATGTATGCCACATTAACTGTGGTATATCCGCCCGGAGTCGGGTAGTCTCCGGTGAAATACCAGTCGCCGCAGGGGCCTTCTATGGATTCGTGCAGGTTTTCGATGGTCTGGAAGATGACTTCCACGGGGCACGGGGCGTCGTGCGGAGTGACCAGGCGGGTGATTTCACGGGAGATTTCAGCGTCCGTCAAGCTTCGTAAATGGCCTTGACGCAGTTGCGCCGTTCTTCCCTGGGCTTGGTCAGTTCCTCCTTGCATGCCTTGTATACTTCTTCCAGCAACCGGGCCTGCCCGTGCTGCTTGATCAGGGAGACTGCCGCCTGGAAGGCGATGAAGTTCCCCAGTTCGGACATGTCAATGCCGTAGCAGTCCGGATACCGGATTTGCGGAGCGGTGGAGGCGACGACGATTTTCCGCGGATTGGTGCGGCCCAGGATGCGGAGGATGGACCTTCTCAGCGTGGTGCCGCGGACGATGGAGTCGTCAATGGCGACGAGCACGTCTTCCGGTCCCACGGCCCCGTAGGTGAGGTCATATACGTGGGAGACAAGCTGCGCGCGGCTCTTTTCCTGCGTGATGAAGGTGCGCATCTTGATGTCCTTGTGGGCGATTTTTTCACCGCGCGGCCACCGTTTCAGGATGGCGCTGTCCAGCATGTTTTCATCCAGGGTCCCGTTTCTCAGGGCTTCCAGTAGCTGGGCGTGCACGCGCTTGCGGCGGTAGACGCGCAGGCCTTCCAGCAGGCCGTAGTAGGCGGTTTCCGCCGTGTTGGGAATGTAGGTGATGGCAGATTTGTCAAAGCGGTCTTCCAGGGAGTCCACGATCTGCGGGTCAGCGCCGCGCCCAGGCCTTGCGTTCCCGGTACACGATGGGGTCGTTCCCGCGG
>ENA-OQCO01001149-OQCO01001149.1-human-gut-metagenome-genome-assembly--contig:-NODE-1149-length-10957-cov-2.053647_pt1 | contig 10957 bp, 13 predicted proteins | sample MGYA00242500_ERZ504582 | MGnify/ENA primary metagenome ERZ504582 (study PRJEB26092, sample SAMD00036346) | human gut metagenome | host: Homo sapiens | study: EMG produced TPA metagenomics assembly of...
TTGGAGAAACCGTAATACGACATACTTCTGCCCCTCATGCTACAAGGAGGCAGAAGCGTCAGGCGAAAATTCAGCGCGTGATGCGCAGGGTGGCGAGCTGGAACGGGTCGAAGTGCAGCGTGGCACCTTCGGCGTTCTGTGTACCGTCTTGCAGCGCGACCGGCAGGTCGGCGGCCAGATCGTCGCCTTCCAACACGTTGGTCTCATGCACCGAAGCGCCTGCAAGCGCCGGGCAGACATGCAGCGTGGCATCGGCCCTGCCGCCGGCCGCCTCATAGGCGCGCACAATCAGGTCTCCGGAGCCATCGTCGGCCAGCTTTATCCAGTCCAACACCACGGTGCCGTTTGCTGACTCGATCGAGGCGAGCGGCGCCAAGTCGGGCATGTCATGGAGCGTCGGTGCGTTGAGTGCGCAAGCGGCGTCAAGCGCACTGCCCACCGTGGCGTTGGCCACCACGGACCAGTCGAACTCATGCGCACCGATATCGGTGCGCGGGTCGGGGAAGGTCGGCGCGGAGAGCAATGACAGTCGGAACATAGTGCCCGAGTCACAACCTTCGGCGGCATTCCCGGCGATCGGTGAGGCATCGGACCCGTATACCGATCCGTTGATGACGGCCGCGGCGTAACCGGCATCGCCGATAATGGCGAAACGGTTCGTGCTGCTCTCATACTTGGCTTCGTCTGATGCGGTGTTTTTGACGATTGGGCGGCGGACCAGACCATACTGGCAGTCGTAGGTCGCCTGATCGGCCACAATGCCCAGCGGCAAGGCGACCTTGAGGAAACGTTCGCGCTCATGCCAGTCGATATCGGCATGGAAATCAAGCGTGTGCGAACCCGGGCGCAGCGTGATGGTGGTGGTGATAACGGTGTCATCGTCGGCGGTGCGCACGCGAACTCGTGCCGCACCGTTTTCGGTATCGACCGATTCGATTGATCCGGTCATGGCATTCGCCATGAGCAGGGATTCGCGTTCGATCTCCCACGCATCCCAAACGGCGGGTTCGTCCTTCAACAGCTCGTATCGGCCCAGTCGGGTGCCGGCCGGAACCAGTTCACGGCCATGCTCCTCGTCAAGCAGCGACGAGATCGTACCGTCGGCCTCGATAGTGACGGACAGTACGCCGTTGGCCAGCAGTACACGGCCGTTGTCCAATGTCTGGGTCAGTACGGAAAGCGCGTCGGTCGGTTCGTTGATGCGGTTGGCATGCCAAGACGCGCCGTCATTGCGGAACTGGCTGATGCGGGCCTCGGCGAGCAAGTCGGCCTGCGGGTTGGCCTTGCGCAGCACGGCGCACATGTCTTGGGCGATTTCAGCGAGACGCTTCAGGTCGCGGCGATAGTCCTCGCGGGCTTCGCGGTGCACCCATGCGATGGCCGAGCCGGGCAGGATGTCGTGGAACTGGTTCAGCAGCAGCGTCTTCCATATGCGGTCCAGCTCCTCGCGCGGGTAGACGTACTCCGGATCGGACAACACGGCGGCTGCGCCAGGTATTCGACCGTGCGCAACAGCGATTCCTCTTGGCGGCAGCCGCGTTTCATGTCCTGTTGCGAGGTCAAGGTGCCACGGTGCAGTTCGAGATACAGCTCGCCCTTCCAGACGGGCATTTCTGGGCCGGCGTTCTCTGCAAGCTGCTGATGCGCCTTGTCGAAGAAGTCATTCGGCTCTTCGATGCTCACCTTGGAGACGCCTTCGAGGTTCTCGTAGCGGTGCAGGTGCTCCATCATGTTGCGCGTGGGGCCGCCACCGCCATCACCGAAACCGAAGAGCAGAAGCGAGCGGTCGGAGAGATCCTTGTCCTGGAAGTTCTTCTCGGCGTAGTCGAGTTCCTGAACCTTGCACCAAGCAGCATAGGTATCCGCCGGCGGGAAGTGGGTGAAGATGCGCGAGCCGTCGATGCCCTCCCACATGAACGAGTGGTGCGGGAACTTGGTGGTGTCGTTCCACGAGATCTTCTGCGTGAGGAACCATTCGTACCCGGCACGGCGGGCGATCTGTGGCCATGCGCCGGTGTAGCCGAAGCTGTCCGGCAGCCATACGCCCTTGGGCTCCACACCGAGATGTTCCTTGAAGTATTTGCGGCCATATGCAATCTGGCGGATCAGTGACTCACCGGCGGGCAACATGCCATCGGCTTCCACCCACATGCCGCCGACCGGGATGAACCGGCCTTCTTCAATGCGCCGCTTCATGCGCTTGAAGATGTCCGGATGATCCTCTTCCAGCCAGGCATACTGCTGGGCGGAGCTCATCGCGTATTTGAAGTCGGGGTCGGCGTCCATCAGCGCCAATGCGTTGGATACGGTGCGGGCCACCTTGCGGCGGGTCTCGCGCACCGGCCACAGCCATGCGGAGTCGATATGCGCGTGGCCGATGGCGCTGACGTTCATGGCCGAGGCATTGGCCGGCTTGGCCAGTACGCCGGCGAGTGCTGCGCGCGCGGCTTCCACGGATTCGGGGTTGCGCTCGTCGTAGGCGTTCAGCGAACGCTGCAATGCTTTGGCGAGTTGCCAGTAGCGCGGCGACTGTTTGTCGGCGAATTCCATCAGGGAGCTCACCACGTCGAGATCGACGGAGTAGTTCTCGTAGCGTTCATCGAATTCGGCCAGATCGGCGAACTTGAATACGTACGGCTCGTCCGGCTTGCCGGTGGCATGGTCGCCCAGTTCGGTCTCAATGAACGGAGGCACGCCGAGCAGCAGCGGGTTGCTGGCGGCTTCGAGGTACAGGGTGAAGCTGCCGTCTTCGGCGACCGGCACTTGCGCGTTGCCCTCAGCATCCATGAACGGCACCCAATAGTTGAGCGGGTGTACGGCTTTGATGGCGGTGCCGTCGGCACGGTAGACGAGGCCCTCGATATGGCCGCCGCAGGAGTGCGGGTACCAGCCGAGGTCGAGGATGAGCTCCAGCGGCTTGCCTTTCGGGTAGCCGGCCGGCACGGTACCGGTCAGGCGGAACCAGACTGTGCCCCATGTGGTGCCCCATTCACCGCCGAGCGTAAACGGCTTGAAGTCGATGTCACCTCGATTGAGCTTCTCGAAGAACTCGTCAGTGGGCATCGGCTCTCCGGGAATGTCAAAGGACTCCACCGCAAGCTGTGCGATCGATGGGTGGATATGAGGGTCCACGCGCTGGCGCACTATGCGCTTGCACCGCTCCAGTTGCTGTTCAGGTTTCAGGAACATCTGCTGTTCACTCCCCTTATCTCTGCCGCTTGTGCGGCCACATCATTGTGCTGCCCGTTCATGGGAAACATATCGACATGCGCCCTCGCCCGCAGAAGACTAAAGCGCTTTAGTAACATATTGGAGGGAATGGGATATGATGTCAAATTACTATCGCAATTCAGCGTGTTCCGTCAGGCATGTCATGCTCGGTGTCGATGACGATGGTCACCGGCCCGTCATTGACCAGTCCGACCCGCATATGCGCACCGAAACGACCTTCCTTCACCGGCACTCCCCCGGAGCGCAACGCCTCGTCGAACTTGATCCACATGAAATCGGCATGCTCGGGCTTGCCGGCCTTGATGAAGCTCGGGCGATTGCCCTTGTGCACGTCGGCGAACAGCGTGAACTGCGAGATGGAGAGAATCTCGCCGCCGATGTCCTGGATCGAACGGTTCATCTTGCCCTGCGCATCCTCGAACACCCTGAGATTCAGAATCTTATGGGCCAGCCAGGCGATCTGCTTGTCGCCGTCCTCATCGGTGACGCCCACCAGAATCATGAATCCCGGGCCAATCTGCTGCGGCTCGAACGTGGGATCCAGAGTGCCCAATTCATTGACCACGTCTACCGATGCTTCGGATACTCGTTGCACTACAACTCTCATGACTCCCTACAGTAGCAACTGCAGCAACAAAAAAGCGCCGTTCCCTTACGGAAACGACGCTTGTCTTGGTGGAGGCGCGGGGAATTGAACCCCGGCCAACCAAACCCGAAAGCCCTACTCCCGCTTGGATTACGCGGCCTCACCGGCATCCCTTGCCCACATTTTGCCCACATTCTCCAGCAGCATCGCGTTCACGGCCTCGCCCACCGCGTCCAGATCATCGTCGAACAGGTCGGCGTACACGTCCAATGTCATCGCGGCGGAAGCGTGGCCGAGCTGGCGTTGCACGGCCTTGACGTTCGCGCCGGCTTTGACCATGAGACTCGCGGCGGTATGCCGCAGATCATGCACGGTCATCTGGCCCTCGATGCCCGCGCGCCGCTTAGACCAGTAAAACCACGAGCTTGTCGTGTTGGGCCCATGCGTGCGACGCAGGTAGCCGCCGCCCGGAGCCTCGAAGAGGATATCGTCGGGCTTGCGGCCCTCGCACAACGCCCGCATGTCATCGTCCAGCATTGCCGGATACACGACCTGACGCCACTTGTCCGACTTAGGAGTGTTGACCACTATCTCACGTTGCACCTCGGTGGCGTTCCTGCGTATCCACAGCCGGCGGCGTCGCAAATCAACGTCCCTGACCTGCAAACCCACGAGCTCTCCCCAGCGTATGCCGGTCAAGCCCAGGACCAGCACAATGAGTTTGCGCCAGCCCGACGCTTCCGCCAGGCATAGCAGTTCGGCCATGCTCAGATACCGGTGCTCCTTCCGGTGCTTCCTCGGCAGCTCCAACTCGTCGCAGGGGTTGGAGCCTATGAGCCGGTCACGCACTGCCTGTTTGCACAGGCCGGATAGGATGCCTTCGGCGCGCAATACCACGGTGGCGCTTGACCCGGCCGCCGTCAACGCGGCCACCCATCCTGCACTTCGGAGTGTGTGACGGATACGAGCTCACGGCTCCCCCACATGGGTTCCACGCGATGATTCCACTCCCTTTCGAGCGAGTCGATGTAGCTTACCTTGCACTTGACTTTCTTCGCGGCTATCCATGACGGCCACAATGCTTCCACCGTCGCCTTCCCGGCTTGCGGATCTATATAACTGTTGGTGGCCTTGGCGATGGTGACGTGCTCCGCCGCCCAGTTCTCCGCGTCTATCTTGCGGCGGAAGCCCCTCTTGTCGGTCTGCGTGCCGTCCGGCTTGCGGTATCGTACTCGATACCGAGTCTCACCCTTGCTGGTCTTGTATCTGGTGACGTTCGCCATTTCGGGTGTGCTTCGCCCCGCCCATCGGCTAGGATGGGAGGCGAAGCGTCCTCCTTTCCATTTCTCTGGTGGTCTGGTGGTTCCTTCAAGCCCTGCTGACGTTGCACCGTCAGCAGGGCAAATTCTTATCTGATGAGATCTATCACGTAATAGTAGCCATCGTCATCATCCTCATATCGGGACACCCATCGCTGAAGTCTCACGCCTCCTCTCATTCCGACAAGAGACGCAAGATTCGTATAATCCCACGAGCGTGCGCCGATTTCGCATATCGTCTCGCCACCAACGGTGATTGCCACATGGGGCTTCGCCTGCGAGCCTTTTGGAACCGGTAGAGCTATGACTTCGGCCGGCAATGTCGCTTCCGGGATGCCATTCAGAAGACGTTCTATTACGGGAGAATGCTTGCCGACGGTTTTATGAAAGACGGCTCCTATGTCAGCCCCATTCTTCAGTTCGCGGCCTAGGGCCACGACGAGCGGGAACCGGTGCGGGAAGTCGTACCACTGGTTCCACACGCATTCGATGTACACGAATCCGTAGCGGTCCAGATAATCGCAGAGCTTCCATGAGGACAGCACGCCGAATATCGCCCCATTGTACGCGAGCGCATATCCGCCGTCTGCGGTGTCGTACTCAGTATCGGTGAGGCCGCTCGTGAGTATTGCCCGCTGCCTGACTATGCCCGTGAGGAACCTGTGCCCGGGAGGGATGCGAAGAAGCGGCCTATTGTCGTACACGTAGACTTTGTACTCAACGGGTCCGGTCATCACGTTCTGCGGTGTGGGCGGAACGGCAATATTCGCCATATTAGCTGCTGGTCCACGCGACACGTTTTTGAGAAAACCAAACATAAGCTCTCTTCACCCTATGCGGCCACGCTGTCGTGCAGCAGTGTCCTGTAATCATTGATGATGCCTGATGTGACTTCGAGTTCGTCTGCGATACGCCAGACGTTCCCGTCGTACATTCGTTCGGCCAGCGCGTATTCGGTTGGCGATATCAATAGCCGAGCCGTCTCCGCACGGGTGCGCATCTCATGCAGGCCACACCGGTCATCACCGTGGGACCAGTGGACCAGCTCATGCACGAGGGTGCATCGTTTGGCCACGTATGGGAGACGACGGTCTATGAGTATCGTGCGAGTGCGCTCGCTGTAGCAGCCCATCATGCCGTTGGGCAGGTGGTCGGCGCTGCGTATCTCTACGTCGAGTCCGGCACTGTAGACGGCCATGCGCACATGGCCATAGGTGTCTCTCAGGTTCAACGGCAATGGTCTCATGCTGGGTCATCCCCGTTCCCGTATTCGATGTACTTCTCCTTGTCCGGGTCGGTGTAGGCCGCAAGCTCCATCGGGTTATCCGCCAGAATACGCTTCGTCTCCTCCACGCGACGCTCGCGCTCCTGTTCGGCTTCGATGTCGCCGTGCTTCGCGGCCATCGCATAATAATCACGAGCGGTCGCATCGTCCGAATCAGGTTCCACCGACAATGACACCGGGCCTCGCTCGGCACGTTCAATGAAGCGCTCGGCGGCCTCGATTAATTCGTGAGGGTATACTCCGAACACCTCTGCAAGCTGCGCTAGCTGAATGACGTTAATATTGCGCTCATTTTGCAATAAACGAATCAAAGTACGCTCATTCAAGTTCGCTTTTTTTGCAAGTTCTTTGATAGTCAAATGTGCCGCAGAGCGTTCTGCTGCAATAGCTTTTGATGTTGCTTCGTTCATGTCCATATGGACAGTCTACAGCACTTTGTAAAGCCAGCGTACTGACCATATGGTCGGCGTGTCATGCTTGACAGTGACTATTTGGTCAGTAAAGTGAACCATATGAACACTCTGGAATACAGCAAGCAAGTAGCCGAGAACGTGAGTAAAGCCCTCGATGGCGCCAATCTCAGCGTCTCTGCCGCAGCTGAAAAGACCGGTATCCCCCGCACCACGCTTTCACGCCATCTGAACCATCCAGAAACAGCTCCGTTTGACGTAATCGAATTAAGTCGAATCGCTTCCATCACACGAAAGACAGTGAGTAGCCTTACTCGGTTCAAAGCCACTCCTGCGCTCGCTGATAAGGAGGCGCGTTGATGAACGCCAAGGATTACGGCCATCACTTCAGCGGCTACCGGAAGCCGGAAGCCACCGAGCCGTCCCAAGGTTTCATGAGTCGTCTCGTCTTCTGGATTCTCGTGTTCGCGGTGTGCATCGGCTGGGTGATGACCCACACGGGTTGCGCGCATCCCATCGGCAACGGTTTGGCCGCGCTCATGGGCTTCGGGCTCGTTCCCCTGCGGCTCCTGTGCCTCGTTTTGAGCGAGGCGGGCGTCGAATAACAGTCTTGCCGGACGGCGTGGAAAACCGGCCGGCCAAGCGGAAGGAAAACCGGTAACCCACGTTGATAACTGAAAACCGACTGACAGATACGGTGTCAGTTTTCTTGCACCGGCGGGATGTCGGCTTTGGTCTATTCTCCGGCGTCCCGCTTCGGGCGGTGCAGGTTGCCCCCAGTCAAGATCGCGTAGGTCATGTATGCGCGGCAAAGACCGGGACCACGGTTCGATTCCGTGGCCGTCCACGACCGCAAGGTTACGCAAAAAAGAAAAGCCCCAGCGGCTACTGGGGCGGAAAGAAACTCCACTAGAAAGGATACCCCAATGAGTGCGCCATTACCAAACCTGATGACGGTGGAACAGCTCGCCGAACACTACGGGAAGGCGAAGAAGACCATCCAGAACAAGCTCACGCGAGGCTGGGGGCCGACGCCGGTCACCGACCCCGACACCATGCAGGTACTGGCTTCGAGGTCGAGGAGGTGGCCCGTTTTGACCGCATCAACAAGCAGACGCGCAAGCAGCGCCTCTACGCCTGAACAGGATTGGGACAAACTCCTAAGCCGGTTCCTCACGGACACGGACATGCGCCGCATCCTCTGGGAGACCGACCGCGAAACATTCAGAATCATGCTCCTGAAATCAATCGAACGACTCATACCAACCACAAGCGGAGGAAAGAAACAATGAGCGAACACATCACGCGACTGGCTGAGCGCCTGCAACAGCAGGTCGGCGAATCGCACAACAAGCCGACCGTCAAGCAGTTCGAGGAAATGCTCACAGACGCATTGGGCGCCGAGCACCTGACCGTCGAACCAGACACGGACGAACCGGAGACGGAGACGGAGGATGACGTGCCGGAAGGCTTCGAACGCCTCGCCAGTGGACTGTTCGACCTCATCGCCGGCGCACTCGCCCCGGCGGATCATCATGACGAATACATGTCGCTGCTCGCACTCGCCATGAAGTATTCGATTCACGTCACCGAACGCGCCATCGAAGAGGGGCAACTCGACATCACCGATGACGCCCTGACCGCATCCAAGGCATCGTTCGAGACGTTGAAGACGGTGCACGAGGCGGCATTGGACGCGCTTGAAGAGGACGTGCAATGAGACGGGCGACCATCAACATGGCCGCGAAGGCAACAGGCATGTTCGACGTGCACCGGTTCAAGAAGGCTGGCGCAACGAAGGGGCAGCGCATGATGAGTGGCTCGCCTTCCGCACCAAGGGCGTGGGCGGTTCGGATATGGGCACGATTCTCGGCCTCAACCCCTACAGCACGCCGTACGACCTGTGGTTGGAGAAGACGGGCCGTCAGCAGCCGGAGGATATCAGCGGCAAGTGGGCGATCGTCAAGGGCAACGCCTTGGAGGTCGAACTGCGCCGCCGGTTCCGCCAGCTGCACCCGGAGTACCAGTCATCGACGGCACCGACATTTCCTTGGTATCCAAGCAGCATCCGTTGATGCACGCCTCGCTGGACGGCTTCGTCTACGACGAGGAGAGCGATTCGTGGGGCATTCTCGAGATCAAGACGGCGAACGCGAACCGTGGGCGCACCGACTGGCACGACGAGACGGGCGAGCTCGTGGCCCCGCAGTACTACATGGCGCAGGTCACGCATTACATGGCCGTCACCGGCTTCACGTGGGGCGTGTTCTACGCGGATATCGGAGAGTCGGAACCGGTCGAGGTGCGGTTCGAGCGCGACGAGGACGATGTGAGCGCCGTAATCCATGCGGCAGAGGACTTCTGGGGTTTCGTCACCCGTGACGAGATGCCCGCCCTCACCGGCGCGGACGTGGCGAAAGCCTACCCGGAGCCTTCGGAGGGCATCGAGGACATGAGCGACAGCACTGATCTGCGCGAGCTCATGGCCGACTACAGGCAGGCGGCCGCCGACCTCAACGCACTGAAGACACGCAAGGAGGAGCTGCAGGACTGCATCCTCACCTACATCGGAGACCACGAGGGGGTGCGCTGCGGCAACCTGCAGGCCACCTACAAGCATTCCTCACGCAAGGGCTACACGCGCGTGGTCGAACCATGGGAGGGCCGCACCTTCCGATTCAGCGAAATCAAACCGAAGAAAACCAAGTAAAGGAGAACCGATTATGGGACAGTTAGCGACACAGGCGCAGAACGTGCAGATGCAGGCCATGAACCCGCAGCGCCAGATGAAGCAGCTGCTCGAGAAGAGCTGGCCTCGCATCGCGGCGGTCATGCCGCAGGAGATGAGCGAGAAGCGCCTCTACCAGATGTACGTGAGCACCATCAACCGCGAACCCCAGCTGGCCAGCTGCTCGGTCGAATCGGTGTTGTCATGCTTCATGCGCTGCACGAGCCTCGGTCTGGAACCGTCGAACGTGAACGGGCTCGGCATGGCCTACATCCTGCCATTCGGTAACAAGAACATGCGCACCGGCCAGAAGGAGGCCATGTTCGTGCTCGGCTATCGCGGCATGATCGCGTTGGCCCGTCGTTCCGGCCAGTTGAAGAGCATTCACGCGCAGGCCGTGTACCAGGGCGACGAATTCGATTACTGGGAGGATGAGACCGGCCAGCACTTCAAGTTCCGCGCCACCCGTGGCGTGCCGCACACCGAGGCCACGCTGACCGACGTGTATGTGAACGCCCAGCTGCTGCCTGCAGGAAGCGTGTTCGTGCACATGACCAAGGAAGAAGTCGAGGCCGTCAAACGCCGCAGCCCCGCAGGCAACAAGGGCCCATGGCGCACCGACTATGAGGCCATGGCGTTGAAGACGGTGGTGCGCCGCAGCTTCAAATGGCTCCCGGTGAGCGTCGAAGCCCAGTCCGCGGCCGTCTCCGACGAGACCACGCCCGACTATTCCGAACTGTTCCGCCCCCTGCCCGACGAGACGGTGGATGATTCGCCGGTTGACGTGAGCGTGGACGAGTCCGAACAGCCGCAACAGGAAACCCAGCCCGAGGCGGAGCCTTCCCCGGTGGATGTGAAGCGTGCGGAGATGATTCGCCGCTTCCAAGCGTTGGGCGTGGCTTCGGACGCGGAGGCGTGCGAGACCATCACGAAGATTCTGAATCGTGAGGTGAAGGCAAGCGATGAGCTGACCGAAGCGGAGCTTGACAAGGTGCTGGGCCAGTTGAAGGCCAGCGTGAAGGAAGGCGAGTGACCATGGCGGGCAGGACGAGCATCATCATCCAGGGCACGGCGTGGGGCGTGCAGGAGACGAAGAACGGTAAACGGTTCCTGCGCGTCTCTGTGTCGCCGGGCTACCGTGACCGGAACGGCAACTGGGTCAGCCAGCCGGAACAGTACTACTCGGTGTGGCCTGCTGGCTACGCGAACCTCAACCCAGTGTTCGACCAGATCGCCCAGCTGCGTCAGAATCAGGACCAGTTCGTGGACGTGACCATCGTGGGCGAAATCAGCGGCCTCGACGCCTACACGAACAAGAAGGGCGAGCCCGCCGCAAGCTGCAACGTCAACGCCAGCGCTGTGGCCATCACCAACGTTCGGCAGAAGGGCGGCGGACAG